>Ga0265298_10000449_pt1 | contig 61436 bp, 72 predicted proteins | sample AusTroGonzalo_MG_3_FD_193486 | JGI IMG/M metagenome (GOLD analysis project Ga0265298, IMG submission 193486) | Bovine rumen microbial communities from tropical cattle in Woodstock, Queensland, Australia - Gonzalo_01 | ecosystem: Host-associated > Mammals > Digestive system > Stomach > Rumen ... | reverse complement strand
CTCGCCTCTGAACAAAGAGGTATCATTACTCTTAAACAAGATAGGTTCTTCTTCGTCAATCGTATCAAAACCTTCGATGGAAGTTCTGCCGGAGAAAATATCGTCATTATCAACAACAGCTGCATTGAATTCATCGGCGGCAAGTTCGTTTTCTTCGCTTTTATTATCATTTTTCATAATGGCTGTAAACAAAGCGGAGGCTTGCGGAACTTCCGGCAATTCTTCCGACTTATCCAAAGAAGCAAAGTCATCTTCCAAAGAAACGGTTTCTTCTTGGCTTAAAGCACTGAGCTCGTCAATTTGCGAAGTATAATCTTCGGATTGTTCTTCTTCAAAAATCGGGGAAGATACTTCTTCAACTTCTTCCTTTGTCTCTTCAACTTCCTGCGGTTCTTCTTCGGTTACGCCTTCGTTAAAGGAATTATAAGAAGACGGGTCAACCGTCGGCACAAAAGATGTATCATAGCTTTGGTCAATCAAAGACGGTTCTTCCGTTACGAGCGGTTTTGTTTCTTTTTGGTGCATTGTGTCATCGTTAATACCGGTTACCACAATGGATACTCTTATTTTACCCTGTAAATTTTCATCATAGCTGGAACCGAAAATAATGTTTGCATTGTCGCCGACTTCATTTTTGATAATATCTGCGGCAGTTGCCAATTCCGGCAAGGTGATATCCTGACCGCCGGTAATGTTGATTAACACACCTTTGGCTCCCTTCATGGTACAATCGTCCAACAAAGGATTTGATAATGCCTGTTGTGCGGCCTCAACGGCTCTTCTTTCGCCGCCTGCTTCACCCGTACCCATAATGGCCTTGCCTTTGTCTTCCATAATATTTTTAACATCGGCGAAGTCCAAATTAATCAATCCCGGCATCATCATTAAATCGGTAATGGAACGAACACCCGAATACAATACGTTATCAGCCATTTTGAAAGCTTCTGACAAAGTCGTGCTTTCGGTGGCGATACGGAATAAATTTTGGTTAGGGATTACGATAATACTGTCAACTTCTTGGATAAAATTCTTCAATGCATCGTTGGCGATTTCCATACGTTTTTTACCTTCAAAATCAAACGGTTTGGTAACAACACCGACGGTTAAAATGCCTTTTTCTTTGGCTATGTGAGCCACAACCGGAGCAGCTCCGGAGCCCGTACCACCGCCCATACCGGCAGTGATGAACACCATATTTAAGCCTTCCAATGCTTCGGCAATTTTATCTTTGGCTTCTTCGGCAGCCGATCTGCCCACTTCCGGTCTGGCACCTGCGCCTAAACCGCGTGTGATTTCCAAGCCGAGTTGAATTTTTGTTCCTGCGTGAGAGTTGGACAGAGCTTGAGCATCGGTATTGGCAACAATAAAATCGACTCCTTCCAAATTTTGAGCCATCATATTGTTAACGGCATTACCGCCGCCACCACCGACTCCGATAACGGCAATACGAGGTTTTAAATCCGCCACTGTCGTGTCTGCAACACCTAAATTAATTGACATCTGTTCATTCTCCCATTCAAAAAGTTGACATTTATTCTTAATTCTACAAACTACAATAAATAAATTAAGTTTTAGTTACCATTTTTACGAATTTTGCCGTATCCAGTTAAATATTTTTGTCAGCATCCCGCCTTCGCGATTTTGATTAGGCGTTACTTTGGAAGATCTGCGTTCGGTGTTATTCATTGCAAATAAAATCATTCCCAATGCTGTTGAAAAAATAGGATTGTTTAATTTATCCGGAACGTTTTCCACGTTACGCGGTAAACCTAAGCGAACCTGCTTGTTTAATATCATGGTCGCCACCGGACGGATTCCGTAAAGCAAACTTCCGCCACCGGTCAAAACAATTCGGTGATTCGGCGCATCATGCAAACCTAAAGTATCCAATTTGTGCGCTATCATGGCAAATATTTCTTCTACGCGGGCGTTAATTATTTCAATTAACTCCGAGCGCGGTACCTGTTTTATTGAGCCGTCGTCTTCTTCGCCCACCGGATAAACATTTAAAATTTCATCTTCGTCTTTACCGATTTCAAAAGCGCAACCGTAACGAATTTTCAAATTCTCGGCATTTTCAAAAGAAGTGGTTAAACCTAAGGCAATGTCGCGGGTAATATTGATACCGCCCACCGGCAGAGTCGAAAACGCTATCGGTGAACCTCCCTTGAAAGTGGCAATACTTGTTGTTCCGCCCCCTATATCAATAACTGTTGCCCCGTATTCACGCTCGTCTTCCGCCAAACATGCCAAGCCGGAAGCGTAGGCGCTGAACACTTTATTGTCTATGGCCAAATGCGATTCATCCATTACCGAAGACAGATTTTTGAACGCCGCACTCGGATACATTCCGAGCAACATATTTGCCGATAATTCGTCGGCATGGAGATTGCGCGGATCTTTTACTTCATCGCAACCGTTAATTTTGTAATTGGTAAGCAGGCAGTGGATTAATTCGTCTTTACCCACATTTTCCGGCAGTCCCTTCAATCCGACATCCATTACCTTGTTTATGTCGGTTTCGTTGATTTGACGATTATGCTTGAGTTTTATGGAAGCTCTGTGCAACAAAGAATAAGTTTTGTCACCGGAAATGTTTAAGACCACACTGTTAATATGTTCGTTTGCATTTTGCTCGGCGGTATCAATGGCATTGCATACCGAATAAGTAGCCTCGCTTATAGACGTAATAATACCGTTTCTGATACCTTTTGAGGCATTATAACCGCAACCGATTATATCAATGCTCTTATCTTTATGCGTGCGTGCAACTATACAACAAACTTTGGACGATCCAACGTCCAAAACGGCAACAATCGGGCTACTCAACTCTATATCCTTTATAAAACAGTTTTATTTTTTGATTTCGGTATCATTGTTCGCGGTGTTAAGACGAACTACCACCTTTTTTCTTAACCTTAAGTCAATAAAGGTTAATTTTCGCTTAAGAATTCCCCGAGTTTTATCCAATTTTACCAATTTTTTCCAGGCGGCGGCAAAATCTTCTTCCGGCATTTTTACGGTAATTCCGTTTTCCACGTCATTAAAAATCAGATTCCAACGTCTGCCGGATATAAAGTTGGCTGCTTTTAGCCGCTCGTATAATTCTTTGTCTTTGCTGACGACTTTGAGCAACTTGTGGAAGTGTTCCGGAGCACCTTCACCGATAATCTGTAAAACATTTTTCTGCGGCAAATACTCGGTTTCAATGATTTTACCGTCTTCATCAATCGGGTAAAATTCATTTTTGTATTGCCAGATTGCTTTTACCTCTTTTTCCTTTATACCTATGTGGATAACATTAGGGAAATAGTGTCTGCTGACAACGGCTTCTTTAACCCAAGGCAGAGACTCGACTTTTTTGCAGATTTCTTGCAAATCCAATTCCAAAATATTATCGCCGCGGTGTAAGTTTATGGCTTGTATCACCGCTTCTTTAGAGGTCTTGTTGCGTCCCTCCAATGTCACATCGTCCAAGCCCCAACCGACAGTGGCGGTTTTTTGGTATAACTCGCTTAACAAGGAATCTATTTGCTTGCCCACCAAATTATGTCTGACGGTTATAATTCCGAGTGATATTGCCCAAATAAGACCGAGTAACAACAAATTTCCCAACAATCTGTATGGCCAAATAATCGTTTCGTATATTTTGTTATCAGCTGTCAATTAGGTTATCTCCTGCCAATTTTTTTAACTTCCATTTCCAAACGTACGCCGAATTTTTCTTCTACTTTTTTAATTACTTCGTCACAAAGTTTTTCAATATCTTCGGCGCTCGAAGTACCGTCATTTTCCAAAAAGTTACAATGTTGCGGTGACATTTTGGCTCCTCCGAAAACCAATTTATCGGCTCCGCTGTTTTTAATAAGTTCCCACGCTCTCATGTTAGGCGGATTCTTAAATGTTGAACCGGCAGTGCGGATTCCTTGCGGTTGATGCGTTTTGCGATATTCGGCTTGTTCGGATATCAATGCGGCAACTTCCTGCGGTGTCTTTTTATCATATTTAAGGCAAACTTCCAACACAATCCAATCGCTTGGAAAATCGCTGTATCTGTACGCAAAATGAAAATCATCTTTTTGCGCCGTAAAAATGTTTCCTTTACCGTCTATAACTTTTGCCCAAAGCAAAACATCGGAGATTTCTTTTCCGAAACAGCCCGCGTTTGAACGCAAGGCACCGCCCACACATCCAGGAACGGAGCATAAAAATTCCAATCCGCCCAATCCTTTTTCGGCGACGGTTTTTTTCAATACATTATTTAATAAACCGGTGCCGCAGATAATGTTATCTTCGTTTACGGTAACGTTGCAAAAATTGCTGTCCTTTAATTTTATGACAACTCCGCTTATTCCGGCATCTCTGACCAAGATATTTGCACCTCCGCCCAAAACAAACAATTCAATGTCGGAAGGTTTGTTTTGTAAAAAATATTGCAAATCGGCGGTGTCTTTAGGAAAGAACATCACATCGGCCGGTCCGCCGACGTTGAGCCATGTATAATTCTTCAGCGGTTCGTTAAATTTATATGAGCCGCGTACGTTGGGCAGAGTTTGTATATCAAAAGCGGTGTTTGTCATGATAAATCCTTATCCTCCGAAGCCGTATTTTGTTTGGTTAAGGCCAATAACATACCTATTTCCATGGCACTACCCAATAACGAAGAGCCGCCGTATGAAATGAACGGCAATGTCATACCTTTGGTCGGAATAATATGCAGTGATGAAGCCATGTTAACAAATGCCTGTATGCCTATTGAAGCGGCCAAACCGACTTCGGCATACATCACAAACAGGTTGGTTTCCTTCATCGAAGTTCTTAAAGTACGGATGATAATTATGGAAAACAGAGCTATTATTATAAGGCAGAGCCATACTCCGTATTCTTCTCCGGCTACCGCAAAAATAAAGTCGGTGTGCGCATCAGGAATTTGTAATTTTACGGTACCTTCACCCGGTCCGCGTCCCACTAAATTGCCGTTTTGAAAGGCCTCCATGGCTTTGTTGATTTGATAACTGGTTTCGCTGCTGCCGTATAAAAATTGATCAACACGAGCATGGAAGTGCGGAAATATGAAGTAAAACAGTACCAAAGATGCCACACCGGCAATACCGAGTACGGTTACCAAAATAATAGGTAAACCGGCTAAGAAAAGCTGTATGGCAAAGACGGCCGTATATAATAAGGTCATACCGATATCCGGCTGTAAGAGCAGAAGTCCCGCCACCACACCGAACAGGGCAATGGAGATAAGCATACCTTGAAAATCGGCAAATTTTTTACCGCAGTCCAAAAGCCAGGCAGTTACAATAATGAATATCGGTTTCATAAATTCCGAGGCTTGCAATGAAAATCCGCAAATGCTGAGCCAACGTTTGGCACCTTTGTTTTCTATACCCCAAAACGGAGTTATCACCATCAGTCCCAAAATAACCACAAACCCCAACAAAGAAAGTCGCCGTATGGTTTTTAACTTTAGCAAAGATAAAACGAATATCACCACTATTGAGGCCAAAACATAGATGACGTGTTTGCGTACAAACCAATAATCATCAAAATTAATGCGGCGAGCTACTGCCGGGCTGGCGGTAATATCCAAAATCAAGCCTATCAACAAAAGGGCAATGGAGAGAAAAAGCGTTATTTTATCTATTGTCCACAACCACTTTGCAAATGAACTTCGGCTTTGTCTTGACAGGCTGACCATTTATTATCCCTTTCCAAATCACATAAAAATCAAAGAACCGACTGTTGCCAACAGCAAACAGGCAGTCCAAAAACTGAATACTACTTTTTTCTCTGACCAACCGAGTTGTTCAAAATGGTGGTGCAAAGGAGCCATTTTGAAGAAACGTTTTCCGGTCTTTTTGAAATATAAAACCTGAATCATAACGGAAAGCGTTTCTGCCACGAACACACCGCCGACGATTGCCAACGTGATTTCGTTTTTGGTCATTACCGCGATGGCACCCAAAATTGCACCCAGTGCAAGAGAACCGGTGTCGCCCATGAAAACGCGAGCTTTCGGTTTATTGAAATATAAAAATCCCAAACAGGAGCCGATCAATGAGGCGCAGACAACCGCCACTTCAGAGCAACGCGGAATGTAGAGCAGATTATAGTTTATGGCATTGTGAAGACCGCAATAATAGGCTACGGCCATGAAAAAAGCGAAAACGATAATCAACAAGCCGGAGGCCAAACCGTCAAGACCGTCGCTCAAATTCACCGCATTAGAGGTGCCGGATATTACTACAACGGCAAACGGCACATATAACCAAGATAAGTTAATAAACAGGCTTTTGAAATACGGGAAAGAAAGTATGGTGTTAATGCCGTGCGGAGTCGCGGCCGTAATGATACTGGCGGCGATAAGTGCGGTTAGAAATTGCAAAAATAACTTCATACCCGCGGTCATGGCGTTGGAATTTTGGCGTTTAACTTTCAAATAGTCATCGGCAAATCCGGTTAAGCCGTACATTACCAATATCAACAGACTTACCCAAACAAAGTGGTACGTGATATTGGCAAATAAAAATATTGAAAGTACGGAAGTGCCCAAAATAAGGATTCCGCCCATGGTAGGAGTGCCTTTTTTGGTTTGCAGGTGGCTTTGCGGACCGTCTTCTCTTATCGGTTGTCCGAACTTTTGCCAACCACGTAAAAAATTAATCAAAGGACCGCCGGCGGCAAGACTCAAAAAAAGAGCCGTTAAAAACGCCATAATCATGCGGCATTCAACGGATAAACCAATATTCCACAAAGTTAACATAGTACATTTCTCCTGATATTTTCGGTGATTTTATCCGAAATATCTAAAATAAATCTTAAAAAATGATAATTTATGTTTAAATTTACGGGAATTTTACTATTATTGTCGTATAAGAGCTTCAAACGGAGGATTTGAATATGAATAAATTTTATGCGTTGTTATTGTTGGGAGGAGTAATTGTTGCCAATCCGGCGTTTGCCGCCGATGATTTATTCGGTGAGGGCAGTGCTGAAGATGTTTTCTCTTCCGCAGAAAGCGAGCCGGCCGAAAATAAGCAGGTTGCCGCAGTTTCTTCCTTTTTGAGCAACCGTATTCCGGAATCAACGGCCCGAAACATCAATAAGGCCGAAAAAGTGTTTTGTTACACGGTAGATTATGCCCAAGCAGGGTATGACGGATATACGATTAATGATTTGGCTTTGAAAGGTGCGTGCGGTGAGCTTTCGCAAACAGGCCGAGATTTAATCAAAAAGTCGGTACTTGACAACAACCTTTTGTATTCCACCAGCAAGGATAACTGCAGTATATCTCCGAAAATCATATTACGATATGTATACGGCGCGGATTATACCGATGTTTTGTTTTCCGTTCCGTGTCACTCGCTTACTTTTTTCCACGGACGTGATATTACCACGGTCAACGCCGCTCCGGGTGCTGCTGTGATTGAACAGATAGTTAAAGCATATTCAAGCTTGGAAGAACCGTATCAATCTCCGGCATTGTTGGGACAAATGGTCGGTAACGGACAGGCAATGAACCAAAGAGATAAAGAAGTTTTGCGCAGAGCCGCTCCGGTTGCCGCTCCGGTTAAAAAATGGAATACACAACAACCGGCTCAAGCTCCGGCCGCCAAACAGCCGGCAAAATCCGGATGGAATAAACTGCGCTAAGATTTTCGGGCAAAAAAATTGTTGATTATTTAAGCGATTGCTTGCCTTGCGCTATAATATCGTTTATTTATATCAATACGAAATTAATTTGGGTAAATGAAGTGAAAAAAGTATCTGATTTAAAAACGGCAATATTATATGCTCAAGCGATGTATGACGGTGCCAAACAGGTCGGACAGTTAGATGAATTGTACGGTAATGCCGAAACACTTTGTTCTGTCGTTTCGGCGCAGAAGGAAGATTTTGATAAACTCAATAATCCGCTGTGGAAATATGCGCAAAAAGAAGAAATTTTGCAGGAAATTTGCAACAGATCGGGCTTTTCTCAGAGTATGTTGAATACCCTTAAATTGTTGGCACAAAATAACAATTTAAATGTTTTGGAACAAACACTGCGCCAATTTATATCAATATATCAGGAAAAGCATAACATTGCCGAAATAGAAGTTACGACGGTTATGCCGTTGAGCGAGGCGCAGGAAAGTTTACTCAAAACCAAATTGGAAAACATTTTTCACAAACAAATCTTATTACGTTATGTTATCAATCCGCAAATTATCGGCGGTTTGGTAATCAGATACGGTACAAGTTTTATTGATAATTCGGTAAGGCATAAATTGAATGCTTTGGAACAGCTTATGAAAGGGACAAAATAATGTCGGTACAGGCAGATGAAATATCGTCTATTTTAAAAGAAAAAATCGCTGACTTTGATTTGACTTCCGATATGTCGGAGGTCGGTCGCGTTTTATCGGTCGGTGACGGAATTGCCCGCGTTTATGGCTTGGATAAAGTTCAACTTAACGAAATGGTTGAATTTGAAAACGCCACAAAGGGTATGGCACTCAATTTGGAAGAAGACAGTGTCAGCGTTGTGTTATTCGGTACCGATGAAGGTATTAAAGAAGGTGATATCGTCAAAAGAACCGGTAAAATCGTGAGTGTCCCGGTCGGAAAAGCCCTTTTGGGACGTGTGGTTGATGCTTTGGGCAACCCGATAGACGGTATGGGCGAAATTAAAGCCGAAAAATACAGTAACGCCGAGATTAAAGCTCCGGGTATTATTCCGAGGAGAAGCGTGCATGAGCCGGTACAAACAGGCTTGAAAGTTATTGACTCTCTTATTCCTATCGGACGCGGACAACGTGAGCTTATCATCGGTGACCGTCAAACCGGTAAAACCTCTATTATCATGGATACCATCATTAACCAAAAACGGGTTAACGATGAGGCAAAAGATGATAAAGAAAAGCTGTTTTGTATTTATGTGGCCGTAGGACAAAAGCGTTCTTCGGTGGCACAAGTGGTTAAAACTTTGCGTGACTTTGGTGCTATGGACTATACCATTGTGGTGGCCGCTACGGCTTCCGAAGCTGCTCCGTTGCAATTTTTGGCACCGTATGCCGGTACCGCCATGGGAGAGTATTTCCGCGATAACGGTATGCACGCAGTTATTTTCTACGATGACCTGTCCAAACAGGCGGTGGCATACAGACAAATGTCTTTGTTGATTCGTCGTCCGCCTGGACGTGAGGCTTATCCGGGCGATGTGTTCTATTTGCACTCTCGTTTGTTGGAAAGAGCTTCCAAAATGAACGAAAACTATGGTTCGGGTTCTTTGACGGCTTTGCCGGTAATTGAAACACAGGCCGGTGACGTTTCGGCCTATATTCCGACGAACGTTATTTCTATTACCGATGGTCAAATCTTTTTGGAAACAGCCTTGTTCTATCAAGGTATCAGACCGGCGGTTAACGTAGGTATTTCGGTTTCCCGTGTGGGTTCTGCAGCACAAATCAAAGCCATGAAGCAGGTATCCGGTTCCATGAAATTGGATTTGGCACAATATCGTGAAATGGCGGCATTTGCTCAGTTTTCTTCCGATTTGGATAAATCAACCCGTCAACTTTTGGATAAAGGTTCAAAGCTGACCGAATTGTTGAAACAACCGGTACATCAACCGATGGCAACCGAAGAAGAAGTTGCATCTATTTTTGCCGGTGTAAACGGCTTTTTGACCAAAATTAAGGTTGCCGACGTTAAGGATTACGAGCAAAAGAGCATAGAGGCAATGCACACTTCTCATCCGGAATATCTGGAAGAAATAAAAGAGAAAAAAATTATTTCTCCGGAATTGAATAAGAAGCTTTCCGAATTTTACGGTGCATTTACCGAAAAGTATTTGCAAAAACAAGAAAAGGCAGCATAAATGGCCGGATTAAAGGAATTACGCACTCGCATAGAGGCCATCAAGTCAACGCAGAAGATTACTTCGGCGATGAAGATGGTGGCGGCCTCGCGTTTGCGTCGGGTACAGATATTGGTTGATAAAAACATCGGGTTTTCCGAAAATTTGCGTAAGTCGGCACTTCGTGTTATGACGGAAATTGAAAACGAGGAAAAAACCAAAGGTGTGCAATTTGTGCGTCCGTTGCTGTTGCAACAAAAGAAGAATCCGGAAAAATATACAATTTGCGTTATATCTTCCGACAGAGGTCTTTGCGGGGCGTACAACAGCAATATTGCCAAGCGTGCCGCGCAAAGAATAAGAGAATTGCAAAGTAAGGGCAAGCAAATCAGAGTTGCCTGTGTCGGTAAAAAAGCTTATGACACCTTGCGTCGCTATTTTGCCGGTCAAGACGTTGTAATCAATCGAGTTGACAATAAGTACAGCTCTTTGAGCTATACCGATATGGCGCACAAGTTGGCAGATACCATCATAAAGCAATTTGTGGCGAAAGAATTTGATATTTGTGAATTTGTGTATGCCGACTTCAAAACCGCCATCAGCCGCACATTTGAGTGTGAACAGGTTTGTCCGTTGGAACTCAATACCGAGCATTTGGATGAGGAAAAACTACAGTTGATTAATCGCTCCGGCAATGCTTTTTATGAATATTTGCCGGATAAACTGACGGTTTTGACCGATATTTTGCCGATTTTGTTCAATGATAATTTGTTCAAAATCGTGGTAAACGCGGCGGCATCGGAACACAGCGCACGTATGACTTCAATGGACAGCGCAACACGCAATGCCAAAAAGATGATCAGTGAATTAACTTTGAAATATAACAGCTTAAGACAATCGGCAATTACCACCGAGTTGATAGAAATTATCGCCGGTGCCGAGGCAATTTAAGAGCAGGAGAAAACAATGACGACAGAACAAAAAAATAATCACGCATTAGGACATATTCACCAAGTTTTGGGCGCGGTTGTAGACGTTAAATTTGAAGATGAAAATGATTTGCCGGATATTTTGACGGCATTGGAATGTCAAAACAACGGCAAGCGTCTGGTTTTGGAAGTGGAACAACACTTGGGCGGATGTGTGGTACGTTGTATTGCACTTGATTCTACCGACGGTTTGGTGCGCGGTATGGAAGTTATCAATACCGGTGAACCGATTAAGGTACCGGTAGGTCCGGAATTGCTCGGAAGAATTATTAATGTTTTGGGTGAACCTGTTGATGAACGCGGACCGGTAAAGAGTAGCAATTATTCTCCGATTCACCGTGAAGCACCTGCTTTTACCGACCAATCCACCAAAGAAGAAATATTGGTTACCGGTATTAAGGTTATTGACCTTTTGGAACCGTACAGCAAGGGTGGTAAGATTGGTTTGTTCGGCGGTGCCGGTGTGGGTAAAACCGTGTTGATTATGGAATTGATTAACAACATTGCCAAAGGACACGGCGGTTATTCGGTGTTTACCGGTGTGGGTGAACGTACCCGTGAAGGTAATGACCTTTACCATGAAATGATTGAATCCGGCGTTATTGATTTGCAGGGCGATAAATCTAAAACCGTGCTTGTTTACGGACAGATGAACGAACCGCCGGGAGCTCGTGCTCGTGTTGCCCTGACCGGTTTGACCGAAGCGGAATATTTCCGTGATCAGGAACATCAAGACGTGTTGTTGTTTATTGATAACATTTTCCGTTTCACGCAAGCAGGTTCTGAGGTTTCCGCCTTGCTCGGACGTATTCCTTCCGCCGTGGGTTATCAACCGACATTAGGTACGGATATGGGTGCCATGCAAGAGCGCATTACCTCCACCAAAGACGGTTCCATTACTTCGGTGCAAGCGGTATATGTTCCGGCCGATGACTTGACCGACCCGGCTCCGGCAACAACCTTTGCACACTTGGATGCAACCACCGTGTTGTCGCGTAAAATTTCCGAATTGGGTATTTATCCGGCGGTTGATCCGCTCGATTCTACCAGCCGTGCTTTGAGTCCGGATATTGCCGGTAAGGAACACTATGAAACGGCGCGTCGTGTTCAGGAAATTCTGCAAAAATATAACTCTTTGCAAGATATTATTGCCATTTTGGGTATGGACGAGTTGTCGGAAGAAGACAGACAGGTTGTTTCCCGCGCTCGTAAGATTCAAAAATTCTTGTCGCAACCGTTCCATGTTGCCGAAGTATTTACCGGCTTGAAAGGTGTTTATGTTCAACTTGAAGACACCATTAAAGGCTTTAAGGGTATTTTGGACGGTCTTTATGATGATTTGCCGGAAGCTGCTTTTTATATGGTAGGCACCATTGAAGAAGCGATTGCCAAAGCAGAGAAAATGAAGGAAGAAAATTAATGGCACAAAACGTAACCTTAACAATTTTTACTCCCGAAAAAACGGCGTTGGATCGTAAGGTTTATCGTGTGGTTTTGCCGTATGGCAGAACAAACCTGACTGTTTTGGAAGACAGAGCTCCGACCTCATTGGTTTTACACTCCGGTTTGTTGCAGATTTTGCGCGAAGACGACAGTGTGGAAGACGTTTATTTTATAGATAGCGGAGTAGCCGATATTGCCGATAACGTGTGCAAAATATCCACGGCGCATTTGATTCATCATGATAGTATGAGCGCCGAAGAAGCTAAGGAGCTTGCCGAACAGGAGCCGCAAAATGCCGAATTTTATAATATGATTGTAAATACGGCAGAAACTTTGGCCGAGATAATCGGTAAAGCCACAGAATCCTAAATCCATAAACTTAAATTAACAAACGACAGCCCCATTTTCGGGGCTGTTTTTTTATATGGAGGTAAAAATGTATTTTGAAGAAAAACACAAATCGCCGTTGGGTTATGAAGTTGGAGGTGGGGGCATGGAAAGGCTTGTGGTCTGATAATTCTGAGGAATGTGAAGAACTCCTGCCAGAGCAATATAGAAAGAAGAAAAGATATTGGTAAAAATTAAGAGCCGGTTGACAGTCGGCTCTTTTTTTATTACATTATGAATAAAATTAAAAATAAAACCACAGGTAGTAAAATGAAAAAGGTAGAAAAATCAAAACTTATCAAAACCATTCTGTTGTTAATTTCAACACTACCGTTTCCTTTGTTTTTTGGTGTTCTTCTGTATGTTGTTCCGGCTTTATATGTAAGTTTTGTCGTTCCTTATCTAATATGGAAAATTTGGTTCGGTAAAGATAGTCAGAAAATTAAGAAAAATACTCTGATTTGGAAAATTCCACTTATTTTTCTTTTGATAATTTCAATGTTTTTTATTGAAATGCTATTGATTTTTGCCACTCCTACAACACTATCTTTAATCGTAAAAATTATGATATTTGCTTTTTTATTACTGATAATAAGGAGCATAACCTATGCAATGATGATTTTTGTATGGCAAACCGATATTTTAGTGCCATATAGAAAATCAATATATACTTTTATATTAGTATACTGCGTCGTTGTTTTATGTTTTGCATATTCGACTGTTGACGCGCCAGATACTGATGATTACAGCATTAGATATATTAAAAAGAATTGGTAAATACATTAGGTATGTACTGCTCTTTATTTGTTTTTCAGTAATTACAGGTGTTGTGGTCGGAATTACTTTTTATGTATTGATGGAACATAGTTATAAAGAGTGTGATAACCAGTTTATACAAGGCTGTATGTCTGCCGGACTTAGCGAAGAAGTTTGTAAAGGTAGAGTATACTGAATATGGCACGAAGGCAAGGAAAATTCCTTGCCTTCTTTATGAATAATTTAAAACTTGTCGTAGTTGATGCGATAAGTGCTTTCTGTAATTCTTTCCATCCACGGATACAGGTCTTTTCCGGTTATGACTTTACCGTAAAGTTTATCGGTGTTGTCTTCCGGATCAATATAGTATTTTGATTTTATAATATCCGGCAGAACGACGTAGCTTACGTTATGACGTTTCAACATTTTTTTGAGTTTTTTCTCATTTGTCGTAAACCACATTTCATGGTTGTCACTGATGCCTTTTACATTGGTATGATAAGGGGAGGCGATAGTATCAACTCCTTGCCGCCATACAAGTTCCGGTCCGCGGAAAGTGTCGGTCAGAACCACACCGGATACTTCCGGCATATTTATTTTTTGCGGTTCAAAATTAAATGATGTCAGATAAAATATCGGCCATACCACATATATAAACAAGATGGTTTTGTATTTTTCGCCCTTGTCCTGTTGTTCGGCCAATGCAAACAAGCCGAAGGCAAACAGCACCAACCAAACACTTAAATAATAAGCGTAAAATCTTGCCACCATCACTCCAATCGGCGCCGTCAGAAAATAAAGCAACCACAGACAACGGGTATGAGAAGTTTTGGCCGAAAGAAAATATATAATCACCGCACCCACCAAAACCGGCGGCAATAAAAATTGGTTGAGCTCAATAATACTGCGCATTTCATTTATGCGCGGCAGAAAATATTTGAGTATCGGTTCGGCATATATCGGAGCAAACAAGGCTTCGCTTCCGAATACGATAAACAGTAAAATTGCCGAGATGATTGCCATACCGCCCAAAGCAGAAATTTGTTTTATTTTGCCGCTGATATTGCAAAATCTGAAAATGGCAAACGAGGCGAAAATCAATCCGCATAGAGCGACGTGCAACACGGATAAACGTGCGTTATCAATAACAGACCAACCTCCGTAAGGCGGATTTATTATCCATGCCGTAGCGGTGGCGTAAAATAATCCGGCACTGTAATAGAGCGGAATTTTGTTGCTAAGTCCGAAGAAAATCATATCAACCGACAAAATCAACAGTATGACGGCGGCAATATACAGGCCTTCCGGTGCCGATGATGCCCATAATCCTATACCGGTGAAAATTCCGGCAAGTGACAGTTCGGTTTTGTTTGTTTTTATGTACGAGCGCAGTACGGCAGATATGGCAAACGAAAAAACAAAACACATCATTGCATGGTGATCGGGACGGTAAAAGTCAAAAGCGTGCGTTAATTTGCAGCAAAAAATAAAAGAAAACAAAAATACGGAAGCAAACAGAGGAATTTTATTTTTGCATTGCTCCACATAGGGTTTGATACCCCAAAGAACAGCCCAAACGGTTAAAAACAAAAAGAACGGCGAAAAGAAAAAACCGCCATAAAAGACAGCTTCTTTCAAAGGCATAAACGGCATAAACGGCAGGCTGAAAATCAGCCATATAACGTCGCTTATGCGGGTAAAGTGCAAGACAAAGCCTTGCGGGTGTGCCGTATAAGGAAATAGCTTTTCCTGCCACTCAAAATTTTGCAACCAATCAACTATTCGGAGCGCGCGTGTGTAACAATCGGTATCAACATAAAAAAAATCACCGCGAGAAACATAAAAAAGCCAAGCGTAAAGTCCCGTAAAATAAACTGTTAGCAAAAATGTCCATACGGCATAGTGCTTCCAAAAGGATTTCAGAAAATCGGAAAATATTTCTGGTATCGGATTTTTCATCAGATGTCCTTTAATAGTTTTTGAATAACCGTTGCCGAATTTTGCGGGGCTTTTTCCCAAAACGAGGCATATTGCTCGGCATGATGTTCTACCCCCGGAGTGTCGCTGACTTGGCGTATGGAAATCATCGGCTTGTCATACAAATAACAGGTTTGCGCAATGGCGGCACTTTCCATATCTACGGCCAAAGCTTTGGGAAACTTGGCAACAATATTATCAAGCGCATCTTTGGTATCAACGAATAAGTCGCCGCAACAAATGAGTCCGTGCTTCAAATCCGGCAACAGGGCAGATAATTTCTTGTCGCTGTGATAGAGGGGCGGCAAGCCCTGCACCTGTCCGATTTGATTGGGAATACCACACCAAACATCATGATAAATGATATCGTCACCCACCACAAAATCGCCGATTTCAAGTTGTGAATTAAGACCGCCGGAAATGCCGATATTTACTACTAAATCCACCCCGAAAACACTGATTAAATCGGCGGTGCATAAGGCAGCATTAACGTTACCCATGCCGGAAACAACCGCAATAATTTCATTACCGGCAAACTTGCCGAGATGAAAATTACGCTTGTGTAAAACTTTTGTTTCATAAAAATCAATATAGCCGGAAAAGTGTTCCAGTTCTTTATCCATGGCAATCATTAACCCGATTTTTTTCATCTTTCATCTCCTTTGCGGCCGATTATATACGATGATATTGTTTTAAGCAATAAAAAAAAGCCTGCGTAATCTGCAGGCTTTTTGTAAAATGGGGCGGATGAAGGGACTTGAACTCTCGACATCTGGTACCACAAACCAGCGCTCTAACCAACTGAGCTACATCCGCCATGGGCAAATAACTTATTAACCTTAAAAAAATATAAAGTCAATAAGAAAAATGCCTGTGTAAAAAAATATTGACAGTACAGCTAATTTTTGTTACTTTCGTGCCAAAATATAGTAATTATGTCAAACTAATAATTAGCGTATGAATAATCAAAGAAAAGAATTTGAGGAGAGGATGCTTGAAGCTAATCTCCCCGAAAAAGAAAAAGAATGCTACAGACGCTTGAATTTTGAGCTTATGCGGTCAAGAATTGTTTACAGCAGTGAACAGCTTGGCTATCTGGCAAAAAGAATCAAGCCGATGGTGAAAATTGACGTACATGAGAAAAAAGTTGTGTTCTGCAGCGCCGGTAAAGAGGTTAAAAGAGCCCTGATTGCCGATGCTCCGTTTAGCGACAATTATCTTATGTATCTTCTGGCCGCGAAGGTGAAACTTGAGCACATCAGGACCGATTTGGTCATACTCAAAAAGTTCACCTGCTATTTTCCGACCGACGATAAGGAAACAATCAATCTGACGGTTGAAGCCGTTTTGCAACAGGCACCTCGCGGGGTGGCGTTGAAGCAGGCTACTTGTTTTGAGGTTCAGTTCCTTTCGGAGGTTGCCGCAGACAATTATGATCCGATTCTTCAGTGTCACAAGGGAAGCGTTGTCCTGTATGCACCGGTCTATAAAAGGCCTGATTTGTGCCGACAGGAAGAAAGAGAACTGCCGACACAAGGTAAGAAGGAGGATAAAAAGCCTGAGGACGAGCGGAAGCCGTGCAGAATTATTCCGCTCAGGCAGACTTCGTAAAACAGATTGTAATCAATTTTTTAACAGTGTAACTTATGAAAAGTAAGCTTTTAGGAATTTGCGAATTGGTGCTGATAAGCATTTTTTTTGTGTTTGCCGGCAAATGGTTTTTGCTGTACGGAAATCCCGCATTGATGGTGATGCATTGCATGTTTGCCGCTTTGTTCTTCTACTATCTTCCGATAGTGATTTTCAAACGCGGTGACTATCGCCTTGTCAGCTATATGTTGGAGATTATGTTAAGCTTTGTATTGTTTTTGTGGCTGTACCTCAACGGCACAAACGAAATTAAGGCTCTCTCCGACATCGCTTGGGCAGAACTCTTAATGTTTGACAGTGCATTTGTTTTGGTCGCCGGATTTGGAGGTGCATTGGTTTATGCCACTTCCACTCATAATTAACAGTGTAAGAGTATGGCAAATATCAAAGCAATCGCAGAAGCTCTTGTCAACATATCTTCTCAGGAAGTTGATGAGTTGGCAAAAACATTGAAAGATGAATACGGAATTACGGCCGCCGATAATGAAGAAAAACCTGCCTATAAACAATTTACGGGCAGAACGGATTTCAGAAAACGGATACCGGTACGTAAGAGAAAAAAGTAAAGAATATCGTCGGGTAAAACCGACGATATTTTTTTGTGGTTTTAAGTCATTATTTATATTTTGGATTTAGATTGAAAAAAATTAAATGAGGAAATGATAATGACTAAAATTACCCAAGCCTTTATTTTGGCGGCCGGACGCGGTAAACGTATGCAACATTTAACCGATGATAAACCGAAACCTTTGGTAACGGTGGCAAACAAGTGTTTGATTGATTATAACGTTGATCATATTAAGGCATGCGGTATAAAAGATTGCGTTGTTAATCTTTGCTACAAAGGCGAGATGATTCGCACTCATTTGGGGCAACGCGGTGATATGAATTTTATTTTTTCCGAAGAACAGGAAGCGCTTGAAACCGGCGGCGGCATAAAAAACGCCTTGCCGTTGATGCGAAACGAAGCATTTTTTGTGGTCAACAGCGATGCTTTGTGGAGTGATGAAAATAATAACAGTTTGCTTGAGGAAATGCAAAAAGCCTGGGACGAAACAAAGTTTGATATGATGTTAATGTTGCAACCGATTGAACAAGCATACGGAGTAGGGGCTAACGGTGACTACTTTTTGGATTCGCAAAGTCGTCCGGTACGCCGTCTTGACGCTTCTCAAAAAGCACCGTATTTGTATGGCGGTGTTTTGATTTGCCATCCTAAAATATTTGCAGATGAGCCGGAAGGCTGTTATTCCTTAATCCGAATTTTTGATAAGTTGGAAAAATCCGGCAGATTGGGCGCATATATTCATAAAGGAAAATGGTTTCACGTCGGCGATCCTGTCGCCAAACAAACTGCGGAAGAATTTTTTGCTTAAATAACGTATCCGCCGTTGAAGCGATAAAATTTGAACGGTTGCAATTTCGGTTGTTCCAAGTTCATGCCCGGCATATATCCGCCTTCGGACTGGTTGAATAAGTCCTTTACCAAACGTTCGGTATCAATTCCGAATTTGGAGTTTATGTAATCGCGCAGAGCATAAGCATCGTTTTCATACGACAAATTTTTAATATGATAAAATGATTTATTTTTCTCCAAGCGGTCATGAATACTCATAATATATTTGCCGCGTGAGAACAAATCCGCCAACTGAATAACTTTGTCATAATCGTTGTATTCCAAGTCGGAAAGATATTCTTTGACTTGTTTGAACAGTTTTGGACGATAGGTCGGATAATCGCTTTTTTTAATATCTTTGCTGATAAAACCGTGCGTCAGACAAATCGGTGCCAAGTCCGGATATCCGTGTTCTGCCAAATAGTTAAAGCCTTCAATGCCGTGCGGAACTTTGGTTACCGTTTCATCTTTAATGCGGCCGATGTCGTGCAGAAGTCCCAGACAATATGCGGTGTCAGGATCAAGCTTGCCGTTGGAGTGTATCGCAATATTTTCGGCGATTTTAGCGACATTAAAAACGTGCACGGCGTGTTCAAAAATGATTTTGAGATGCGAACCGTTATGTATTCTCTCTTGCAAATAATAGCAAGCGAGCCTGAGCGCCTCTTGGCGGGAAATTTTATTTTCGTAGTTCGTTTTCATCAAAATTCCGGGCAAAAAAATTATAAATCAAGGTGACTATATAGGCAGGTGAAACACTTTGCAAGCAATTTTTAGCACATATTAAAGTAAAGTTTTGTTACGAAATATTTAAACCGATTGACAATCGCCCTAAAAGGTATTAAGCAGTTTTTTAGTGCAGGCGTAGCTCATCAGGATTGAGTGATATTTTTGTTAAATTATTGTATTTTCGTAATTTATTTTTTTAATTTTTTGCACAAAGTGGTATTTTTTTGCACAAAGTTGCACAGAAGTTGCACAATTTTTGCACAAGCTCATTTATACACTTCTTCTAAAGCTGAGCGTTTCTGCTCATCTAATACATGGGCGTATTTCATTGTGGTTTTAATATCAGAGTGTCCGAGTATCTGTTGGGTGATTTTCAGGTTTCCGGTTTGTTTTAATATCCACGTTCCGGCGGTATGGCGTAAGGTGTGAAAGTTAATATACTTTAATTCGGGATTTTTTAACTCTTTGGTGTGCGGCTTATAAAAGACGTTATGCCATGCTGTTTCAATTTTACCGATGCGCTTTCCTTTATATGTAAAAACATATTCCGAGCAATGTGGAAGTTCTTTTAATATATCAATGAGCTTATCTATCATCGGTACGGACAAGTTCTTTCCGCCGTCTTTGGTACGGTCTTTAACCGTTATATTTATTGTCCGGTTTATAAAATCCACATTTTCCCATTTCAAATTTAAGATATTACCGAGTCGCAAGCCGGTGTAAAGAGCGGTATATATAATCGGCTTTAAGTGCGGTGCTGCCGCATCAATGATTTTCTGTGCGGTTTCCCAGTTAGGCAAATATTTTACGTTCTCTGCTTTTTCTTTGAGCTTGTAGCGCGATATTTTAATTTTGGGGATATTATATCCGCGTTCTTCAACATAATGTATCACCGCCGATAAGACAAACAAATAACGGTTAATTGTGCCGTTGGTGCGTCCTTTGTCTTGGTAAGAACGGATAAAGCGGATTATGTCATCATCGGTAATTTGGGATAGTGTTTTATTAAAATATTTAAGAAGTGTGTTTAATTTGCGGTTGGTATCAATGGCGGAGTTATAAAAGCGTGCTTGATTTTCAAAGAATAACGCAAAAGCCTTTTTTGTGGATATTTCCACTTTATCGCCATTGGCAAGTTTAGCCTTTGCGTTTAGTTCTTCAATGTAGCGGATGCACCATTGCGCCGCTTTCTCGGGAAGTATTTCTCCCGTAGTTCGTCTAAGGTTAATTCTGGCTCCGGTGGCGGACACGAACGAGATATATGCGTGGTAGATTTCGCCGCGTTTGAATAGTCTAAATGGTACATTGTGTTGTTTAGCCATTGTTCTAATGCCCTTAATGGATAACGGCGCACCGAGCCGATTATCTTATAACCGATATTACCTTTATTGACTTCTTGCATAAAGGAACGGTAAGACAAATTAAGCCATTTTGCCGCTTGTTGTCCGTTTAATAGTTGTAATGTATCTTCCATTTTAAAACTCCGAGAGTCAAGTTTAAAGTTTGTTATTGTAGATGCGCTTTATTTGAAATAGCGCGGATAACCGCCGGAAAAGACTTTTCCAAAACATCCGCAAGTGCATGAATTGCCTGTGCTTGTGTATGGCTTGAGTTATCGGTTATATTTGTTTCACAACGCAAACCCATACCGCCTGATGCGTCTATGCCGTCATCATAGAAAACAAAATTTATGCTTCCGTATATCTTTTCATTTTTCTCTGTTTTCATTTTCTACACCTTTTACTTCGGTATCATAATCACACTTTTTAATCCACGCTACCGGATAACCGCCGTCCGGAGTGTTGGCATATCTACCGCGCGTGCATAAATACATAGGTTTGGTTACGCGCTTAATTTTCTTTACAAACGGGCAGGATGCGCAATCATAGTTTCTCATTTCAGCGCCTCTCGTATTTTAGGTAAAATATTCTTTGCAAGCTTGTTTTCTTCTTCTAAACCACAGGTTTCGTCTTCTTTTGCGTATGTCTCAAAATCACTCGCACATTCTGTCAGCAACCTTTTGAGTTTGGCATTTTGTTTTATTAGTTTTTCAATCTCTTTGCGTTGATTCTTAATTCTATAGCCGAGATTGCCGACATCATGTTTTAATCGTTTGTTTTCCTCAACAAGTTTGATATTTGCGGCCATGGCTTGATGAACGACTTTATCCATATTTTGCAATTCTTCATAAGACGGCACGGGTGCGAGGACATTTTTTATTTCTTTAGCCGGATAATCAAAACTTGTAATATATTTTGCAATCTCTATTACCGATTGGCTGTAAAAAGGTTTCATAGCATTAACCTCTATATACCACCAACGGCTTGGCAGTTTGTCTTTTTTCCATAGTTCGGTTAAATTAGTGTGTATTTCATTGTTTTCAAAATATAAATTGTCCTCATAATCGGGGGCGTTATTACTCATCTTCGTCCTCCTTAATTTTTTTTGAATTTGAATGGTTGAGAATACCATCCCCAAATAATTAAACCCTCACCGGTTTCCTCATTTATCATAAACTCAAGTTCTGAGCGGTAAAATTTCTTAAATAAACCGTTTAACTCCTTAAAATTAAGCTCTTTAATAATTGCCGTACCGGTGGCCTTACCGCGTCCTAAATTTTCGTATGTAATTTCATAACTCATTGTTCTACTCCTTTACTTTATGTTCGCCGAAATAGCACTCGCCGCACTCGGCATAACCTATTCCGGACGGGGTATGGACATGGTGAGAAGTAAAACAATCGCCGAATTTTACTTTTGCGCCGCATATACAGCAGGCGACTTCTTTTTCCATGTCTTCTTCGTAAACACTTGCTCCGTCCGGCAATTCGTACGGTACATATTTATGTTTGCTTTCAATCCAAATTTCTGCCTTAGACATCAGCATAACTCCTTGTTTATCTTAATATCAAAGAAGCCTTTGATTTCAAAAGTTTCTACAAAACCATAAAACATCTTTTCGTATATTTTTTTCTTGTGATTAAATTCTACAAGGCCCCAGTTCCAATCGCTTATATGGAAATACCCCTCATCATTTACTTCTATGATTTCAAAATCGGAGGAAGTAAAATATATTATTTTGTTGTCGGTAGTAACCAGTCCGATTTTTTTTATTTGCTTGCCGGCATATTTTTTCAACGAGGTAATATAATGGCCCTTTAATATATACTTATGATAGTCAGCCATTGCCATTTTTAATTGTTTCTCAGCGCTCCGGATAGCCTCTTTTAATTGTTTCTCGGTTTCCCGGTCGGTTTGCTCGTATTTTTCCATTTTTTTACCTTTCAAATCAAATACTGAGGGCTTTTCTGTATGCGTTAATAGTAAATTCTTCCTCGTCCCGATCGGCTGCGTTCATTTTGCGCAACTTAATAACCGTACGCATGGCTTTTACATTAAAACCGGCGCTTTTGGCTTCGGCAAAAATATCGCGGATATCGCCCTGCAATTCTCTTTTTTCTTCTTCCAAGTGTTCAATCCGTTCAATCAGCGAGCGCAGTCTGTCGGCAGCAATTCCGCCAACTTCGGCATCAATTTTTGCAACGCAGTCCATAACCGGCTCTTGCGGATCATGCTTGATTTTTAATACATTTGCCAAATTCTTATTTTCCATTTTATATTCCTTTCATTTTTTGTTTTTACAACAAGAGGGTTACAGCGGAGCCCTGTGAAGCCCTTTCAACAGCCCTGTGCTTATTCGGCACACTCCGCTATAATTCGTAAGGTGGGGGCGGAAAACAGTCGTACTTTATTTAAGGAGAATATACTAAATGAAAAACCGCCCCCGTGGGATTATGCCGGTATGGTATCTTCCCATTGTTGGGATAAAGCCTCTTCCAAACCGTCTTTCGGTTGCGCCTCGGATGCGGTTTCGGTTTTCGGCTCTATCGGCTCAAGTTCAAGCGGGGTATAATCTATATCCGCTTGCGGTGCTGGCTGAGGTGCCGGTACGGTATAATCACGATTATCAAAATCTACCGCTTCGCGAAGTTCCGGCGATTGCGGAACCCATTTTGACAAGCGTTTGAATACCGTTTTCTTTGCCATTTCGTCGTAATCGGTTACCCATGGCCCGGAATTAGACGCTTTTGAACGTTTCCGAATAGCGTCTATTTCGTCTTTATTCATAACCTCGCATTTTTTGGTGCCGTCTTTAAAAGTGACGATTGCGTAGTAGGCGTACGGTTTACCGCGATCCTCACGGAAATTTATCCGGTGCTTTTCAATTACGCCGATATTGTAAACAAACTCATCATTTTCGCAGACTTTATCGGCGTGGATATTTGAAACATAACCGGAGCGCATGGCTAACTCGGCAATACCTTTATAATCAATAATCAGTTGAATATCGTTCTTGTACGGTATCAGATAGGCGCGGCGGCCGTCCGGCTCAATCCCCAGCTCTGCGCACTTCATAAAAGCGGCGGCAATAGAGGCGCGCCCCTCTTGTGTTTGGATTGCTGCCAGAAGTTTACCGTCCTTTTTTAAGCAAGTCAAAGCTACTCTTGCAAAACGTTCCGGAGTGCATACTGCCGGCAAGACATTATTCCAGCCGTTTTTGATTTGTTCCACAAAGGCGGCGGCAATATCTTGTTTTTCTTTTTTTACGATTTCATTTGTCATTAAAGCCTCCAAATAAGTTAGTAATATTCAGGATAACGCATAATCATACGATCGGGGTAAGCGGCCCAAATTGCCGGATTGTGCGTTTTTTCCCATTGTTTCAGTTTTTCGTTAATTTCGGTCATGTGATGCGAAACGATAGTGTGTGCAATCTGTCGGCTCACCGGATCAACATTGGCAACCGCGATGACATCTTCCTCGCCCTCTTTGGAGGATTGAATTATAAATACAAACTCTGCCGGCTCCTCGCCGTATTTTTCTTTAATACCGCGGCAATAAAAATCGTCTTGCAACGGGTATTGAAGTTTTTGCGGCCGATATAACAAACTCTCAATATCGGAACTGGTTTTATAATCAATCACTACCAAGCCGGATTTGGTACGTTTGACGGCATCACATTTCATTTTACACGGCAAGCCGGTTTCTTTATCCGTCCAAGTATATGGCATTTCGGCGGTGGCCCCGTCCAAAATAGCCGCGGCAAGCGGGTGTTGCAGAATTTTCAGCCACATCATTTGAGCATGGCGCCACTCGTCACCGTTAACAACCGTAAGGCCCGGATATTGTTCTTTGGCTTCGGTATATTTCTTATTCTTGCGACTGGCTCCGAACTCGGCAACCGCAAAAGAGCCGTCGGTTTTACCGTTACCCAAAACAAACGCATGGCATAGTTTACCGAACGCCAAAGCATCACTGTCGGTTTCCGGCTCTTTTTGCGGATTGAACGGCGAAGATTGCCAGAAGTAATACGCGCCTTTGTCATACTGCTTTATTTGGCTGGCAGATATGGCCTTAAGGGCAAAGTATTCTTCGTCGGTCATTATATCGGTTAATTTGGTTTCCATGTCATAACCTCGCGTTTTGAATTTGAGTGATAATGTTTTCACAGCGTTTTATAGATGTTTCTGCCTCGTTAAGATTATTCAAACTCCACAGGTTAATTAAAACGAGCACGATAAGCACAACTGAAACGGCCGTGTTTTTAAGCATTTTATCGGTAATTATCATTGATTTACTCCGGTTAAGGCGGCTTGTTTTAATAAGTCGCAGTTGGATTCGTTCGGGGTGTGGTCGCGGCTTTCAAGCCACGCGTTTTCAAGCGCGTCAAGCGTAAACTGGTCGCCCTCAATAATCCCGTCAATAACGGCGAGGGCAATATCGCCGGCTTGATGTGCCTCCAAACGTGAGCGCGCATATTTTAAGCGTCGGATGCTTATTTGTAATTCTTCTTTAAGCATTGTTACCTCCGTTTATGTTATTGAGATAAACTTTCCAGTCATAAACGATTTCTTTACAAGTCTTTGGCGGAACGACGTCATAAAACTTCCACGCCTTTTCACGTTTTTCATCATCCGAATCCGGCGGGCAACAATGTCCGGTTGCCAAGTCTTTTAAGACATTGACAACGACAGGTAGGCGGATGAACTTTTGAATAATTTCTTCGCTCTCTTCCGATATATCATCCGGCTCATTTATTAGTTCCCAGATTGCGTTATCCAATTTATCCCACGCTTCATTAAAGGCACGCTCGGAATCCTTTTCTGCCATTTCACCGATGAAATATTGTACTTGTTGATTTAACATGGCACACCTCCTTAAACGTAGTAGATTGTCAGTTCGGTGTCGTCTTTTTTGTTATAGTAATACTTAACACCATATTGACCTTTGCGTTCGGTGGATACGTCAAAGCCGAGTTTTTCGGCACACTTTTTTAATGTGTCTTTAGTTTCAAGAAATTGATAATCGGAAATCTTTTTGTTCCGGTAATCTTGTATTTTATATTGTACTGTTCTCATACTATATTCTCCCTAAGTTTTTTTGTTTTTACTACTGGATTCTTCGCGTTGCTCAGAATGACGGTAGCGGTTGTATCTGCCGGTCGGTATCGGAAGTTGCCGTGGCGGTTACCGATGGCCGAGTAGTAGATCCATGGCTTTACAGAGCCGTTACTGATACCGAAGTTTTATGACGATCGGCTGCGTCTTTAAGAGTAATTTATATCAATCGGATATAAATGTCAAGATAAAAAATAGCAAAAAGATATAATTTTAAGGAAAAACATAAGAAAAAAATATATATTTGAAATATTTTATTGTGGATAAAAAAAAGAGCCGCGATAAAGCGGCTTTGAGAAAAAGTGTTTTGTGGGTTTAGGCTATAATGGTTATTTCTTTTTATATATTATATAACCGATACCGGCGGAACAAATTAAACCAAGGGTTAAAAGCGAGTGTAATAAAAACTTTGCAATCCATTCTTTATCGGTATAAATAGCATAACCGGCAAGACAGACAATAGATAAGAAACAAAAAGCCCCTAATATTCTACCCAAGTTAACGGAATTGATAGCCTTATTTTGAATTTCAAAATTATGCTGCTCTTGAGTTACGGCCTTTTGTTGCTCAATTTCTGCCATTTTTAATATTGTAGTGACAATTTCAGGATTTATTTGATTATAATGGCTCAACGTTTCCGCATCCGGAAGCGGTCCGGTGGTGATTTTTATTCCATGTTGTTGAATAACTGTGGCTTTATTATTATAATCATTTATAACATTATAAGGAATATTGATAGCCGGTTTTCCCATGGTAACCGGAATCGGCTGCGGTTTATTTTTCTTGCTCATACTTATTTACCGCCTGACCGAAATATCCGCCGACATTATTAAAATAAACAGACAAATCATGCTTAGTTGGCTCCTGCTTATTTTCTTTGTTTGCTAACAATGATAAGTAATCGGACAACATAAATGCACTAAAACTTAATGCAAATCCAAATAAAAAGTTTTTTATGTTCATAAGTATTCTCCTGCATATATTGTAATCACGAACATTTAGATTGTCAATATATATTTTGTATATCCTTATTGTCTTGAATTTCTTTTGTCATGCCGGCTTTTTGGGGTTCTTGATTACTTAGGCATTACAATATATTTATAAAAACCGCGCAAATCAGAGGACATATTTTTATTTGATAAGTGTTCATTATAATACAGAATTAAAAATTCTTCAAAACTTTTGAAAAACATTTTTATTGCGGCATCTTCGGCAATATTACCAAACAATTCATATTTATAGAACCTTTCGGCAAATAAATACCATGCTTCTGCGGTTGCGGTTTGAAAATTATGGCATTGTATATAGGTATATAAGCGAGCAGTTAAAGGATTATTGTTATCGGTTTGTTCTATTTCGGCGCATAAGCCGGATATATAGTATTTTGCCATCACTGATATATATTCAATAACTTTATTGTCACTGTTAACGGAAGATAAATTTTCTTCCGAATTTAACTGTATGACCGGTAACATATTAAGCATATTATCAATAAGAGGGGAAGACTTATTGTTTATGGCACCGAAATAATCAAACCACAAATAAAAAAAGATGTATATTATGGTAATAGAGTTTATATATTCCCATATTTCACGATCAAGTTCCAGCGGAATAAGAGGATTGTACGTTATTGATAAAATGAACCAACCAAAATAAAAGAAAACATAGTCTTTTATAGTTTTACCTTGTAATAGTAAAATATATACGGATGTTATACAAAGAATAAATCTTAGAAATGTATAAAACCCTTTAGGCATATATGAGTTTAAACAGGCAATCCACAGTAGAGCAAAAGACAGTATAATAAATATAGTAGATTTCTGAAACAAGAATTTCTTCATCTTAACCTCAAATATCATTAACCGGCTTTGTTGGCGGCGCTGTCGTCCGTATTATCCGGTGCCTTGGTTTTACGGATCATATCCAAGATTGCTTGTTCTGCCGGTGTTATTGTTTCCGGTTGCCAATCTAAAGGCAAAAGTTCATAAGGCTTTACATTTAAGGCTTTTGCCAATCTTCCCGCCAGTTCAAAATCAATATCTCTTTTACCTTTTTCAATGTTGGCAATATGAGATTGTGCCGTCCCGGCGCGCTCAGCCAGTTCTTGTTGAGTTAATCCGGCTTGTTTCCTTAATTCCTTTAATCGGTTGGTTACATTATCCATATCTACCTCCCTTTTTGCTTAAATATATCATTATGCTATAAAAAGTCAATCATTCGCAATATATCATTAAGATATAAAAACAGATTGACATTTATATCATTAAGATATAATGTTGTTGATATGGAGGTAAAAATGTTCAAATTTAAAGAATGGATTAAAGAAAAAGGTAAAACGCAGGAAGATGTGGCACGAGATTTAGGTGTTGCGCAGGGATTAATATCGTCTTGGTGTAATGGCGAGAGATTGCCGCGAGCGGAAAATATGCAAAAAATAATAAAATATACCGGAGGCGAAGTGACCGCCAACGATTTTTACGGGGTTAAGGAGTTATCCGAACAATGACAGAAGCATCACCGAGCCGAGCCGATAATGATATCCGGTGCCTGATTAAAGAAGCAGCGCAAAAATTTGGCTTGCGTGAACGATCAATACGGTACCGGATTAAAAATATGAATTGGAGCGTGGAAAAGGCAATCAGTACTCCGCGCTGCATTATATCGGAACGCAGCGATATGCTGCGCATAGAAAAATTGTTCGGTATAAAATATCATAATCAATACAAACGGCTTTATTACGACAAATATTGTAAAAAGGAAAAGGCCCCCGTTATTCAAAAAGATTTTAATGGTTTGTGCGGCGGTTTGAAATGTTATGTCTTAAATACCGCAAATAAAGATAAAGGCGAGAAAAAATACAATGTGGTAGTAACCGGCGGTGATGAATTACATACCGATAATCGGGATAAATTTTTTATGTTTTTGGAGGATGTCGTATGACAATTAAACATTGGGAAAGAGCGGATATTGTGCGCTGGCATAAAAGCACGTTTCCGCATTGCAGCGCGGACGAACAACTCAAAAAATTGGCCGAAGAAGCCAAAGAATACTATTTAAGCACCACGCCTGCCGAGAAATTGGAGGAGGCTGCCGACGTTTATATTGCGGCGACGGTACTCTGGCGACGTTATGGCGAGCCGTTGGGTAATGAAATGTGTGTTTATATATCAGGCCGCCATGCCGATATTATGAGCGCCGTTGATTGTAAAATGGCCGTTAATACCAAAAGGGCATGGAAAAATAACAGACATGTAGCATAAGGGGAATAAATATGAACTGGTTTAAGATTGAAATGAATGACGTGTTTTTTAACGGTTTGACTACCGCCCAGATCGGCTGCGTGGTTAAATATAAGTGCTTGTTGCAGCATTTTAATCTTAAAAGGCTGGATGAGAGACGGATGAAAACAAATTTTTCATCCCGGGAAAGGGCCTTTATTAAAGAGTATTTCGGACTTGATAAGGCAGAAATATCGGACTTGTTCCGGTATGACAATGAGGGTGTCGGGCATGACGATGTGGCAGATGTTAATCAAAAGTTTGTTCAAAATGAATCAGAAGTCAATCAAAAGTCAGTCAAAAGTCAGTCAAAAGTTAATCAAAAGTTTGTTCAAAGTAAGTCAGAAGTTTGTTCTGAAAATGATAATAAAAACAATGACTTAATAAAAAATTCCTCGCGCGCGGATATATTAAATATTAAAAATAATACAAATATAAGAGAAGAAAAGAATATAATTCCCCCTTTGTATTCCCCCCCTTATGAAAAAATTGACGAGGGCAGGCAACAAAACGAGGCGGAAGGTCAGGATAAAAAACGCAAACGATTTAAGCCTCCGACTATTGACGAGGTAAAAGCGTACGTTGCCGAAAAGAATTTATCGGTTAATCCGGACAAGTTTTACACTTATTTTGCCGAGGGAAACTGGCACGACGGTGAGGGTAAACCGGTGAAAAACTGGAAACAAAAACTCTTGACTTGGGATGCTCATGCTTCACGAACGGATAAAACCGTTACAGCAAGCACCGCCGGTTCGGGGTATGTTTCTCATAGCGACAGGGAACGCGCGGCAAATGACGAAATGTACCGCCGCTGCGAAATTACCAAAAAACTGGAACATGAGCGAATGTTGGCAAAATGGGGAGCAATAGGGCAGCAAGGGAGTGTTTGACGATATGGAGCAGCTGAGTTTATACTTTGAACGGGAGGAATATCAGGAATTGCGCGGATTGGCAAAGCGATCTTATGCCGCCGTCAAGAAAAAATTTCCGGTCCCGGTTAAAGGGGAAACCATGGAGGAATATCGTGAATTTATTGTGGGTGAAACATTATTGGAAATTGCCGAGCGCTTAACGGAAATTGCTTTGCGCCGGCAAAAAATGACGATTGATTTTAACTATAAAGGGGAAAAATATGAGTGATTGTTTACTTGGTGAAAATGTTTTCTTTGCCGATTTGAAAAGTAAATCGGTAAAAAGCGGAGTTGTGCTCTCAAGTATTGTTTCGCAAAGCGGATATGTTGTCCATATTATACTGGATGAGGCTAAAGTGAAATATTCGGTGGAAAAAGCGCGCGTTTTTTTAAGCCAAAAAGAGGCCGAAGAATATTTGCCGAATATGTTATCGGTAGCGGACGAAATGGAACGCTTGGAGCAGGCAAACGTTAAACTGTTGGAAAGTTTGCGGCAAAAAATTATAGGTAAACCGGAATTTAAGGAGTTGGCAGATGTCGTATTCAATCAACGAAAAAATTGAGGTACAGTTATTACTCGGCACCGGCTTAAGCGTATTTTCCGTTTGTAAGGCGGCGCATATCAGTTATGAGGATTTGTGCAAAATGGCCGATCAATTTGCCGATTTGAAAGCCGATTTGAAAAAATGGTACCCGAAATATGATTTTGAGGTCAAGGTAACCGTTACCCAAAAAACACCCGATAACGATACGAATACCGTTAAACAAACGGAAAATAACGAAAGCGAGGTAAAAAATGAAGTTTCAAAAAGGCAACAAGCAGGGCGGACGAAAAAAAGGGGCGGTCAACAAAATAACCGCCGACATTAAAACGGCGATTGAAAAGGCGTTTAACGAGCTGGGCGGCTATAAGTGGCTGGTGCGGCTGGCACAAGATAAGCCGGAAGCGTTTGCCGTGCTTTTGGGGAAAATATTACCGAAAGATATAAATGTTTCCGGGGCTGCCGGCGAGCCGCTGCAAATTTTAATCAGAGGTTATAATGGAGATCAAAATACCGGTGCTGGAACTTAGAGATTATCAAGCAAAAGTCTGGGATGAACTTTGGGATAAAAATATTAAAAAGGCGTATTTAATTTGGCATCGCCGCGCCGGAAAAGATTTGTTTTGCCTGCAATATTTAATCTCAAGGGCTTTGGTAGAGGTGGGTAATTACTGGTATTTATTACCGCAGCAAAATCAGGTACGTCGCGCGATTTGGGAGGGTATTACCGCCGGCGGATTCAGATATTTGGATATGATACCGAACGAATTGATATTCAAAAAGTCGGAACAGGAAATGAAAATCACTTTACGGCATCCGCAAAATTTAAGCGAGCCGGGCTCAATTATTTCTTTTTTGGGCGGCGATCGGTATGATACCTTAGTCGGCGCCGGTATTAAGGGCTGCGTTATCTCGGAACACGCTTTGCAGCATCCGAATTTGTATGATTTGGCGATTGAGCCGATGTTGAACGAAAGTGGCGGCTGGGTGATATTTAATACTACGCCGCGCGGTGAAAATCACGCTTATGAAATGTATAAATTCATTAAATCAGAGCCGCAGTATTTTTGCTCATTGCTGACGGTTGATGATACCAAAGCGGTGCCGCTGGCACTGATTGAGGAGGAACGCCGGCGCGGCAAACCGGAGGAAATCATTAAACAGGAATATTATTGCTCGTTTGCCGGGGCTATTCACGGCGCTTATTATGCCGATATATTAGAACAGGCAATACTGGGCGATTATCCGTATGATCCGCGATATCCGGTGCATACTTGCTGGGATTTGGGCGTAAGCGACAGTATGGCGATTTGGTTTGCACAATTTATTGAGGGAACAATCCGCCTGATTGACTATTATGAAAATTCAACGTACGGGCTGGCACATTATGCCTCGGTGATAGAAAATAAGCCGTATCGGTACGCCGGGCATCATCTGCCGCATGACGGGGTGCAGCGGCAATTAACCGCAACCGAAAAAGCTCAAAGCATACAGGGGCAATTATTAACACTCGGTTTGAATAATGTTGATGTGATACCGAGAACGTCCGACGTTTATGCCGATATTATGGCGGTGCGGTCCGTGTTGCCGATTTGCCGCTTTAATCAAAACACTAAAGAGGGGTGGCAGGCGCTTAAAAACTATCGGCGCGAATATGATGAGGATCGCCGGTGTTTCAAAAACACACCGTTGCATGATTGGACCTCTCACGGCGCAGACGCTTTCCGGATGATTCCGATAATAGAAAGAACAAAATTAAAGAAACATGATTATGAGGCGGTGGAATGGCACGGAATTTATTAGAGGCAATAAAATATTTTGTGCCGCTGGTTAATCGGGAAATCGGCCGCGAGGATTGTAATGAGTTTTCCGTTACGTATTTTACGGCGCTTATCGGTACGGCTTTTTTTGATTATGGCGAAGATTGGTATTTGTGTGCTTTACCGTGTCCGAACCCGTGGGGTGATATGACTTTGTGTGTGGTATCGTTTTGGATATGTCCGGCAAAACGAAACAATCCGTTATATTTGCGGCGTATTTTAAGAAAACTGAGGGTATTTGCAAAAATATCCGGCGCACGGTATATTGAAATCGGAAGTCATATCAATAACAAATTGCACGACTTTTTCATCCGTTTGGGGTATGAAGTCAGCGCGGTAAAGGGAGTTGTAAAATGGGAGTAGGAACGGCAATAGCAACGGCTGTAATCGGAGCAATGGCAAGCGGTTACGGTGCCTATAAAGAACGGCAGGCTGCCAAAAAAGAACAAACACTGCAACGTAACGCTTTGGAAGAACAAAAGCGCGAAGCGTTGCAGCGGCGCAAAAATATGATAGATGCGCAGCGGGAACAGTTGGGCGGTACCGGCACCGGTACGCGCGGATATTCAACCGCCGGTATTAAGGCAAGTATAGGAGATAAACTGGGATGAAAAAAACGGTTGCCGATATAATCAAACAGGCCGGATATGCTCAAGATGAACATACTCGTTTCAAAGACTTGTACGAGGATGTTTATCGCTATGGTATGCCGGGACGATATCAGAATATTACGGAAGTTTCCACCAAAGGCGAAAAACAGCGTGAACGTATTTATTCCTCGGTGTTTGAAGAAGCGTGTGATGAGTTTGTGCAGCGCTTTCAATCGCTCGTTTGTCCGGTTAATTCTAACTGGATAGATTTTGAAGCCGGTTATATGTACAATAAAGATGACAGTTCTACGGAAGAAGCAAATCAGCAACTTTCCAAAATTGCCGACGTTTTGAACGTTTATAAAACTACCTCAAACTACGATACGGTATTTACGGAAAGTTGCTATGACTTAATTGCCGGAACAACTTGTTTGTGTCTGCTTGAGGGAACGGCAGATAATCCGTTTCGCTTTTATGCCATACCGTTTGTAGATATTATGATGACGGAGGGCTTGAACGGAAATATTGATACTTATTATCGTCGTATAAAAGTTAAAAACTGCCTCGTTAAGCAGCAATGGAACGATGCCGAATTTGAATACGATGAAGAAAAGGAAACAGAAGAATGCGAACTTTTGGAAACGACGTATTATGATTACGACGATAAGAAATGGCGCTATACGGTTATAGATAAGGCGCGCGAAAAATTTATCGTAGAGCGCGAATATATGACCTCGCCGTTTATTGATTTGCGTTGGAGTAAATGCGCCGGCGAAACATACGGACGCGGCCCGGGGCTTAAAGTGATTGCCGACGTTAAAACTCATAATGAAATCAAAAAATACTCGTTGCAGGCGTTATCGTTTACGGTGCCGTGCTTTATGGTATCAACCGACGAGGGATTTGATCCGCATAAGTTTGTGTTAAAACCGGGAGCCTTAAATCCGGTGCCGAGTACAAATACAAGCCAGCCGACAGTCAGACAGTTGGAAGTAAATCCGATGCCGGAGTTGGCAAACTATAATATGCAAGAGTTGGAAATGAACATAAAAAAATCTATGTTCGCTTCTACAATTCCGAACGATCCTAACCCGAAAATGACAGCCACGGAAGTTGCGCGGCGCGTTCAGGAGTTGGACAATTCGCTTAATAACTCGTTTGGCCGTTTGTTGGAGTTTTTGTATCGTTTGACGCGCCGGATGTTGGAAGTTGCACAGAAATTCGGTTATGTGTCGCAGGAGTTGAATGTTAATGCTTTTAACGGTTACGGCTTTAAGGTAAAAGTCAATACTCAGTTGGCAAATCAGCAAACGCAAAAAGAAGTTGCCGACATTATACAAAGCATGCAGATATTGGCGCAGTTTGATCCGAATTTTGTTTTGACTTCAAAAGCGGTAAACCTGACAAAACTTTTGCCGTATGTGTTGGATAAAATGGGCGTGCCGAATAAATTTATCAGAACGCCGGATGAAATAGAAAAACTGCAACTTGAAGAAGCAGACGCACAAGCGGAGCAGCAACAACAAATGATGATAAACGATATTGAGGCGGCTAACGCCAAAGAACAGGGAAAAGCAGATGCAGCAATTAGAGAAAATGCAAGCACCGGATTATAGGTATCAGGTGTTTGCCAAAGTTTTCGGCAATCCGGACGGACAAATGGTGCTTGCATATTTGGAGCAGGTTTATCGGATCGGAACGCCGGATTTTGAGTGTCCGAATAACGTGTATTACCGCTTAGGCAGGCAAAGCGTTATCGGACATATCAGAAACATATTAAATTATAACTCGGAAAACGGAGGTAAAAATGAGTGACGAAAACGAAACCTTAACAGATGATATAACAGATGATACCGGCTCAAGTACCGATAATCAGGATAATCGGACAGGCGAGCAAACCGGCGGTCTGACCGAAAATTTGTCTTCGGATAAAAGCGAGCCGCAAAATGCCGATATTCCGGAGGGACTGGATGCGGAAATATTTGATGCCGAAACCCGGACATTGAAAGAAGCCGCGGTGGTGGAGCGCCTGAAATCGCTTAATACGCAACTTGATAATGCCAAAAAGCAGGCAAACGACATGCGCCGCAAACTTTCTAAAGGTGTGAGCGCTCCGGAAAAAATAGAGGAATATGCCGCTTCGTACAAACCGGAGGAAAAATTTGAATTTTTGAATACCGACGAAAGCGACGGCGCGAAACATGCCAAAGACGTTTTAGGCGTTTTGGATGATTTTGCGTTTAATCACGGTTTGTCTTTGGAAACCGCCAAAGATTTGAAAAACCTTTATTTGCAATATGCTTCGGATGTGCAGATTATTGACGGCCGCAGTGCCGAGGAAAAAGAGGCGGCCAAAGCCGAATTTGTGGCAAGTCAGAAAAAATTATTGGGCGATAATGCCGATACCATTATTAAGGAAAATGTAAAATTTTTCAAAGAATACGGCGTATTTAACGAGGCGGAACGTAAGGCGCTGCTCAAAGCCATGGATCAGTCGGCCGAGTGGAATACGATAGGTTATAAAATCCGTAAACTTTTCGGACAAAGCAGTTCGGCCGATATTCCGGTAAGGGGCGGAGTTATCGTTTCCGGTTTGGCCGATGATAAGACGCTGGCAAAAGAATACTATGCGAACACTACCAGCGACGCAAGACGCATGGAAATATTGCAGCAGCGAATTGATAACGGACGCAGCGGCGGCTTGCCGATGCCGGAATAAAACGATTACAGAGGGGTATTTGACAAACAAATGCCCCTTATTTTATATTGATTACAGGTTATAACGAACCCTTTTATCAGGCACAACGGATTATGATCCGTCCCTTATACATTAAAAGGCCTTATTTGGAATAACTCAAACAATTTGGAATTTTAACTTTTAAAGGGGATTTATAATGTCACTTAAAATAGATCAGGTCTATCAGGACGCATACGACGCCGAAGTCAAGCGTGCTTATGGACAGGTGGGAATGTTGCAGGGCACCGTTCGCACCAAAACCGGAATTGTCGGTAAATCCGTATTTTTCCGCAAAAAAGGTAAGGGGATGGCAATAAAGCATATTCCTATGGCAAGCCGTGTCGCAATGAATATTGATTTTAATCAGGTTGAATGCAAGCTGCAGGATTGGGAAGCCTTTGATTTTGTAGATAAGATGTCTATGAAAAAAATCAATTTTACCGAAGTCAAAGAATTGGCCGAGTGTGCCGGTGATGCTTTGGGCTTGCGTAAAGACCAAATCATTATTGACGCCATGAACGCCGGTTATGATCAGGTAAATATGAGGTTCGGTACTACTAATACGCCGTTGACGGTTGCAACGCTTATTGATGTGGCTACCGCTTTGGATGATAACGGCGTGCCGTCAACCGATCGTACATTTATTCACTCGGCTCAGCAAAAGAACGATTTGCTCAATACGACAGATGTTACTTCTTCCGATTACAATAGCGTTAAGACTTTGGTAAAGGGCGAAATTGACACGTATATGGGCTTTAAGTTTATGTGTATTGCCAAACGTGATGAGGGCGGTTTACCGGATGACGGCACCGATGTAACCGGTTTTGCATATCACAAAGATGCGGTCGGTTTTGCGTTAGGTCAAGAAATTCAAACCGAAATGGCTTGGTTAGCAGACCGCGGTTGTTGGATTGTCGGCGGTGATTTCTCTGCCGGCGCGGTAGTAATTGATGACAAAGGCGTTGCCGGTGTTATCTCTAAGAAATAGGAGGGAAATATGAGTAGTGTTTTCAAATTAAAAAACTTGCGTCCGCTCGGTGATATTACAACCCGGGGTGTGTGTCCGGTGTTCTGGACTTATCATAAGGAAGATATGGACGGTTGGAATCCGGTTCAGTTCTTCCCGGATGATTGCGGTTTGGCCGTCGGCGATTACATTATGTTGACCGAAGCCGGCACTCAGGCGATTCAGTTATATATAATTCAGCAATCAATTTTACCGGAGTATGCGAATGCTCAATATATCGGTATGATTGGCGGCGGACAATTCTTGAGTAATTGTAACGACGTTCATATTGAAAATGTTCAGGACGGTGAAGTTTTGAAATATGACGGCAACAGTAATCAATGGATTAACGCCGCAGACGCAACCGAATAAAAAACGGAGGAGGTAAGAGCCATGATAGCAGATGATATAAAGTATTTGGCGCTGGCAGAGTTGGGTTATGAAAAAGAGCCGGATTTTGACGACGACGGGGATAATGCGGTTAATGCCGTAAACCTGCAATACGAACATTTGTACGACTTGGCTCTTACCTCCTTTGAGTGGAATTTTTGCAGCGCGTTTGATGTTTTGGACGGTGTGCCGACAGACAATAAACGCTATGCCTATAAATTTGAATTGCCGGAAGATTTATTGTTTTTGCGCGGGCAATATACCGACGATTGCGGATCGTATTTGTATGATTATTACAATGACGGAAAGTATATTTATGCCAATGTGCCGACGGTTTATATTCGCTTTACGAAGAAAGTAAACGAGGAATTATTACCGCCGTATTTTGTTGAATATTTCAAATATAAAATTGCCGCCAAACTGTGCCAAACATTAACCGGCGATACCGATTTATTAAAACTGTTAATCAGTCAGGAGGAAATTACTTTTGCCAGTGCTAAGAATGCCGATATAAACCAGCGTCCCGTGGCGTTTTTACCGACAAGCGAATTTATTAAAGTGAGGTTTTAATGGCGCAGACTAAGCAGAAAAAAATTGTCTTTTCCAAAGGACAGATAGCCGCAAATTTAGTTGAGCGTACCGATGTGGCCTTATACGACAAATCGGCACAGGTTTTAGAAAACTTTACTTCTACCGTTTACGGCGGTGTACGCTCGCGGCGCGGTACGTTTTTAATTGATAAAATCCAAAGTAAAACAAGCGGCGAGGCGACTTCGTATATGGGCGGTGATGCCGATAATATTCAAAACGGCAAAGGTTTTGTTACATCAGCCATTTTAACGGACCGTGATGTTTTTATGATTGATTACGGCGAAGAAATTAACTACGCCGGCAAAACGTTTTATCTTTCCGGAATAAAATCAACAAACAGGCTTATCGTGGGCTCCTTTCCCGATATCGGTAATCAGACTTTTACAAACCCGGCCGCAAATACTTTGCGCTTAAAAGTGCATGGCGGCGGTGGCGGTGGCTCTACATGGCCGGGCGGTGCCGGTGCTTATTTTGAGGGGGATATTGATGTATCGGCCGGCAGTTTGTCGGTAACGGTGGGTGATGCCGGAGCCGGTGCCGGTGCTTATTCTCGTAATAATAACGGGCAAAAAGGCGGGACAACGGCTGTTACATGGAGCGGCGGCAGTATAAGTTGCGAGGGCGGACAGGGGGCAATCGGTTTAAGAAACGGAGATGAAGACGGTGGAGCCTCTACGTTCAGTTATGCGCCGGTTTATATGATTACCGATACTTATAACGTTATCAAAGCCAGCGCACACGTTCAAAGGCAACCGAGTTGGAACGATTGGGGACGCGGATCGGGCGGTAATTCTGCGTATAGTACTAAAAGCGCCGGTTTTTCAGGTGCGCCCGGAATGGTGGAAATAGATTTGACCGAATGCGATTATGTGTTGGAAAGTTCTACGGACGGCGTGACTTGGACAACTTTTTATAATGGCAGTTTTAATCAGGACGCCCAAACAATCAGTACAAACTTAAATGCAAATTTCCGCTATATCAGAATGCGGATAGACGAGGATGCCGGTTATAATATCGGTACGCAACTTGCTTTTGATTTTGCTTATTTATCCGGTTATAACGGAAACATAAAAGGTACAAAATTGCTTGCTTATACCTATAATAACAGCGATAAATATGTGCTTTTGCTTTCGGACGGAATAATAAAAGTATATTTGAACGGAGTATATAGCGCTACGGTTGCTGCCGCAAAATTGACCGCGTCCGTTATGGAGGAATTAAAATATACCTATCAGGACGATACGATAATCTTTACGCATCCGGATATACCGCCGCAAATACTCAAAAATAACGGCGGGACATGGAGTATAGGCGATTTACAGATTGAAAACGTGCCTTATGCGTTATTTGGAAATGAAGTAAAGGCCTCCAAATCGGTACCGATTAAGCCGTCGGCAACCGAGGGAAGCGTGAAACTTACTGCCGACAGTTCGGTGTTTGATTCGTCTTGGGTAGGGCAATATATAGACGGCGGCGGCGGTAAGGTTAAGATAACCGCTTATGAATCCGCAACGGTTGTCAGCGGTAATACGGTTATACCGTTTTATACCGACGAGAAAATAAACGAGTGGACTTATATTTCCGGTTATGAGCAGGTGTGGAGCGCTTTACGCGGATATCCGCGCACCTGTTTGTTTGCACAACAACGTTTATGGTTCGGCGGCTCTAAAGGAAAACCGAGCAGCGTGTGGGCCAGCCGAATTGCCGATTATTATAATTTCAAAAATTCGGGTAATTACGATAATGATGCAATAAGTATTGATTTGCTGACAAACGCGGTGATTGTCAATATGGTGGAAAATCGCGGAATTCATATTTTTACCAGCGACGAAGAAATTACCGTGTCGGAGACAAATTTAACACCGGACGGCGCCCGGGCAACGACGAATACCAAAAACGGCTCATTATCGCGGATTGCTCCGGTAGTGTTGGACGGTGCCGTCGTATTTGTTGAGAAAAACGGCAAGAGTTTGTTATCGTATATCTATAATGATGAACAGGCGGCCTATACGGCGAGCAATTTGTCGCTTTTAAGTAATTTAATGAATAATCCGCTTGCTTTGGCAGCCGAGATAAATTCCGCCAAAGATAAGGGAAACTTTTTGTATTTGGTGTTGTCTGACGGGCGGATGCTGGTAACCTGTTTGTTGTTGGATCAGGAAATCAATTCGCCGGCGCAGTTTGTAACCGAGGGCAAAGTTGTGGATGTGTGTTGCAGCGGCGGCGATACCTTTTTGTTGGTGGCGCGTAGCGGCTCGCTTTATCTGGAAAAAATTGGCGATATTTTAACCGATTGTACAACCGTTATTAACGCGCAGGGCGAAAGTATTACGGTTGATGATGTTTATCAAGGCTTTTTGGTTTATGCCTACAATGATGATTTTGTGGAAACGCATACGGTTAATTCAAGCAGCGTGGCGCTTGATTTACCGCGTTACGGCAACGCTTATGTCGGTTTACCGTTTGAATACAATATTGACAGTAACCCGATCAATATAAACGGCCATACCTTTGATATTAAGAAACGGATTGCCAAAGCAACCGTGGTATGCAAAGACACGCCGCGCTTAACATTTAATAATCAAAGCAAATCCGGTGAAGACGTTTATTGCTTTTATGCGTGTACGCCATACAAACGCGACGTGCGTTTCAATATACACGGCAAATTTTATCCGGTCAATGTGTTGTCGGTAACTTTGGATATAAATTACGGAGGCTGATATGGAACAAGATACTTATAATTTTTTACTGGCGGAAGCGGCGAATAAATATCAATCGTCATCTTTTGAATACGGTGCCGGTGCTTTTGCACAAATTGCCGGAAGTTATATTGATTATGAGGCCCTTAAAACTCAAAGAGCGCAATACGCTTTACAGGCGCAAAATGTGGAATTAAACGCTTTGGAACGGGCGAATATGCTGCATCAGCAACTTGTTGAAGCATACGGGAACTATACGGCAAATGCCGCCGCTCGCGGTGTGCGTGTTTCTTCCGGATCGGCACAGGATAATTTGATAAATTCAAGTATGGAGTTTGGCAAAGATATAAGCACCTTAAAGAAAAACGCCGCCTTAAAAGCAAGCAGTATTCGTAATCTTGCCAAAATTGACGGTATCAGAAGCAAAGTCGGGCTGGTTAATAATGTGGTCGGCAGCGTTTCAAACATATCAAAGGCATACGATAATTATCAAACATACACTAAATTGAAAGGGTAGGTTATGGCAAACATTTACGCACGAAAAGCCGACAGTGAATTCGCAAACAGATATTATCAGGCAAACGGTAACGGCGGCCAACTTATGCAAAAGCAGGCAGCGACGCTTACCCAGATTGCGGCTGCCGATAAAGAAATAGCGCAAAATTTATATGGCAACGAACTTGATTTGGAAACCTCCACAAAATTTAATGAACTTATTAACTCGGAAGAATATCGGGCAAATCCGGAAGCCATTAAAGGGGCTATGAACGGTATTATTCAATCTACGGCGGCGCATATTGCCGACAGCGATTTAAGGGCCTCGTTTTTGACCGGAGCGCAAAAGAGCAGTATGCAGTATGTTAATCAGGCGTTAAAAAATCGCAGCGCCGACATAAAGGAAGCGCAGAGAGAGGCCAAAGCCGAAGCAAAGGCAGCCGCATCCGAGCAAAGAGCGATTGCACGTGAACAAAGAGCAGAGCAGAGAGCAATAGAAAGAGAGCAGCGCGCCGAACAAAGAGCAGAGGCAAAATCACAAAGAGCACGTCAACTTAAAAGTTATAAGGCGCAAACCGCCGTACAGTTAATCGGGTTATTTGATGAATACTCGGAAAATCCGGAGGGATTAACGTCGGCAATCGGGCAAATGTTATCTGACACGGCAAGCGGTATTTCTGACGAGGGTATGCGGCAAGATTTTTACAATGATGCGGTTATAAGTGCGGTGCCTTATGTGGCACAAGCCGCCGGCAATCGTCGTAAAGCCGCACAAAAAGCGGTGGAAAAGCAGGAGGCGCTGGCGCAAAAGCAGGCCGATAAAAAAGAACAAAGAGAATATTCGGAAAATTTATATAATGAAAGAACGCAAGAGCGGCGCGAATATCAGGAAAGCCGAGAGCAAGCCAAAAAAGAAGAAGCGGAACGACAAAAAACGGCGGAAAGTGATAGGGAGCAGGCGCAAAAGTCGGCGGTTGGTGTGTTTGACAGCAAACTGACCGATATATACTACAATCCGTCGTTTAGTGCAAATCCGGAGGCTTTTGAACGAGAGGCCGTTACTTGGTTAAATCAGGTTGCGCAAGCCAAATTTGATGACGAGAGAGAAAGAGAAAAGTTTATTAACAGCGGAATATCCGAAATAAACAAATTGAAAAAAAGTGTTTCCCAAAATGCGGACGATAAAGCAAAGACCGAGAAAAGCGAAATTGAAAAAGTTTACAGCGACGGCTTGAAAAACGATACCAAAAACTTTTTTGACGGGCTTTTGAGCAACCCGAAAGATGAAACAAATATCATACAGTTTGAAACAGATGCCAAAGCGTATAAAGAAAAAATGCTTTCACAAATGAGTAAAGACGGGGCAACGTCTTTGCAAAAATATCAGTTTGAAAGCGATTTTGCCAATCAATACGGTATTTATTACAATAAGGTGAACGCAAACGCCAGAGCGGCGCAAGAGCAGATGAAAAACAGTCGCTTACGGGAAAATTACAATACCTCGCTTGATAATCTTAAGTTATTGGGGGAACAACTCAATTCGCCGGATGTAACCGCAACGGATTTGGCAAACACGGTGGCGGCACAGAAAAAAATTGATGAACTTATATATGCCAAAAATCCTAACGGTACTTTTGTTTATGACGACAAACAACGGCAGCAGATGATAAAAGAAGTGCAAGACGTTTTGGTAAAAAGTGCGGAAGTAGGTTTTTTACAGTTGCCGGATTGGCAAAAGAAAACGTTTTTAGATAACTTTAAGGACGGAACGGTCGCAATTAACGGCAGCAAAGTACAAGTTTTAACCGGCGATTCGGTGGCGAGAATAAAGGACTTTGCCCGTACTTGGTTGGAAAAAAATAAAGCGGCGCTGGATAGCGGCTTTAATCAAGAGGAAGCAAGCCGTAAAGCAGGGCTTAAGGTTATGGCTTTAAGCGAATTACAAACGCAGCACGACGCCATGTATGAAACAGATAAAAACGGAAAAATCACCGGATTAAAAGGAAAAACGGATGTAGTGAATATGCTGGAATACCGAAGAAATATTATTTCTCATTATACCGCCGGCAACTTGGACCGGGAGGATTATGATAAACTTTATCAGGAAACAATCGGCGAAACACTAAAATTGATGAAACAATATGACCCGGAAAAAGGTATGCCGGATTATACGCTGGGTTTTGCCTATAAATCTCTCATGACGCAAATAAATCCCGACGATTCTTTGAGCGACAGTCAAAAGGTTTATTTTTTGCAATCACTGTATGACAGATTGGTTGCTTGGGGTGTTGATCCGGATTCGCAAGAGTGGTTTATGGGCGATGAGTTAAAAGGGAAAGTCAAAAAAGTAGTCAGCGCAACGGCACGGGATTTTGTTGAAGATAAGGACGCCGGAGTGCTGGGAAAAGATATAGATAACGTTTTGGTCGGCTCGCACGTTTACGCTTATACAAGCGGCAAAGGGGTACAAAACAGCATAAAAACACATCATAGCAAGGTTATACAAAATAAAAAGACTGGAGAATATTGGAAATTCTTTTACGATGAAGCGGGTAATGTTACGCAAAAAATAAATTTAGGAGTAAAATAATGGTAGCGCTTAAAATAGATTGGGATGAATGGAGAGAAGTTACTCCGAAAGAGGTCGGTGTTTATTTGTCGGACAAGAAAGACAGCATGAACGCAAGCGAATTTGATGATGCCGAAACAATCCGTTTTAATTATGAAACCGGAGTGGAGCATAAAGACAAGCACGATTATTTTGCCAAAGAGCCGCTGCCGAAAATAATGCGCGAAAAACGTAATCCGATTTATTCGGCCGGCCGCGGTGCGTGGAACGGCGCTTTGGAACTGCCTAAAGGAATATGGAACGCCGCGCTGGGGGTGGCAGAGTGGGGTTTGGTACACGGTGCGACACCAGAACAGGCAGAAAGATATAAGAACGCCGCAAATGCCTTACGCGCCAAAAACGAAGCGTTTTTTACCGAACTGGGATATTTGCAAGATAAAAAAGACAATAAAATTGCCTTTGATTTGGGGCAGGGGACAACCAGTTTGGCCGCTTCGGTCGGTTTGACGATAGTAACCAAAAATCCGGCCGCCGCAGCCGGACTTTTCGGCGTTAATCAATACGGTAATACTAACTCGGAATTACGGCAAAAAGGTGTTGATGTTGATAAGGCGAACGGGGTTGCGCTTGCTCAAGGTTTGACAGAGGCCGGATTAGAGGGATTCGGGTTACATTACTTTGTTGAAAATATGGCGACAAAGACTATGGGTAAATATCTGCTTAAGCAAGGCCTGACGGAAGCGGTGCAGGAAACCTCGCAAACTTATGCCGAAGAAGAACTTATGGTTTTGGGCGGTATGTTTATAGATGAAAAAATCAGCCGCGGTAAATCACAAAAGCAAATAGCCGGTGAAGCGGCATACAGCGGTGCTTTGGGCGGAGTTTTGGGAATTGCCGGCGGTGGTGCCGCTGCGCCGTTCAAAAGCAGAATGGTAAAAACAGCCAAAGAAAAGTTGGTTGCCGGCGGTGTAAACGAACAGGAAGCCGCCGAATTGGCCGAGGGCGGAATATACGGTAATGAAAAACAGGCCGAGGCGTTAAGGGATAAATTAAACGAAGTAGGCTTTCCGTTGGCAACAGCAGACGAAATCCGCGAAGAAACAATCAAGATGCTTAACAGAGAAGCGGATTTTGACACTTTTGAGGGCAGTACTCCGGAAGCGGAAGCAAAGCGTTTTAATGATGAAATCCAAAAAGCAAGCGCGGCAGATGCAGCGGCCGAAGCCTTTGATATTAAGGAAGATATTTTGGAGCAGGCCAAAGAAGCCGGCTTGCCGGAAGACGAGGCGCTTTTTGTGGCGACACATTATGCGAATTTTGCTTTGCAACAGTACAATGAGGGTGGCGAAACTCCGCGCGAGTGGTACGAAGCCGCACCGATTAAACTTATTGATGAACGGGTACAAAATACTCCGGCCCGCGAGATAACTGCCGAAGAAGCGGCCGAATTGGAAGATGCCGAAGTTGTTGATGAAAGCGAACTGAGTGCCGAGCAGGCACAAGCGTTGGCAGAAGCAGAGAAAAACTTAAACGCCGATAATGATTTGTCGCAAGAAGAAACGCCGGCAGAACAAAGCACAGATGAAGATTTGGATGCGTTATTTGATTTGAGCGATGAAACGTTTTATCAATTTGCCGGTGAAAAAGCGCAAACTGCCGCTTTGGATGAATTGGACAAGGCAAGACAATTTGAGGCTGACGGTGTTGATAATGAACAAATAAGACAGCAAACCGGCTGGTTTAAGGGGGCTGACGGTAAATGGCGGTTTGAAATACCGGACGGAAACATCAGAGAAGATTTTAATGTTGATAAGTATAGAAAGTTTGATGACGATTTTTCGTATGTTCTCGCTCCGCTGGAGGCTTTTTATGATAATGAAAAGTTATATCAGGCATATCCTCAATTAAGAAAACTGCCAGTACAATTTTCAAATTATTTGGGAGCAGGCACGGAGGGAATATCTTTTGGCGGAACAATATCACTATCTGCCGGTTATTTATCAAAGGATAATCCTGAATTTGTAAAGCAGAAAGAACGTTTAGAAAATACAAAAGAATATAAGGAATATGAAGCCGCTTATGAATCAGAGCCGGTAAACAATGATTATGAGGGGTGGCATAAAAAAGTTGATGAAGCAACGGATAAATTCTTCAAAACAGATGTGGGTAAAGAATACCATGAGTTAATGTGGGGAAAAAATTATAAAATAGAAAGAACTGTTGAGGGTTTATCTAAGAACGTAAAATCAGCGTTGATTCACGAAATACAACACGAAATTCAAAAGATAGAGGGTTTCGCTCGTGGCGGTAATCCCGATAAATTTGCCAGTATGGAAGAATTAAGAAGAGGGCTTGAAGATGCCAAAACAAGACTTAAAGAAGCAGACGAGGCTTTAGAAACAGCGGAGGATTTGGGGTATTCTGACGAGACCCTTGTAAATGGCGATAAAACGGTTGCTTTTTATAAGGAACAAAAAGAGAGAGCGCAAAGCGAAATTGACTATATAGAAGACAAAATAGCAAATTATAAAGAGCCTTTTGAGGCATATCGTTCTCTTGCCGGTGAGGTTGAAGCGCGTAATACACAAGCGCGCATGAATATGAGCGATGAAGAACGTGCCGCAACCAGTCCGGAAAGCACACAAGATATTAAAAATGCAGATGCTATTGTGGTATTTGATGACGGTACGGCAATGGCTTATAAACCGGATATTCAAAAGAGAGAAGATATTGTATTGCAACGTGCCGACGGTAAAAAAATACAAGTGCAATATTATCCGCAAAATAAACGAAATATTGTGCCGTTTGATATTTTGAATCATAAACTCGGTGATATAGTCACCAAAAAGACGAAGAAAGACATACAAAAGGCTATTTTGGGAGATAAAGAAAAGATTTATGCCCATAATGAATTAACCGGTATCAATGCCGTTGTAACAAAAAACGATATTGACGAAATGATTTCTAATGTTTTTTCTGGAAATGATAAAGGGTATATAGGAATTAAAAAAGAGATTGTTGCAAATGTAGATAATATTTTTAAGCAAGCCGTACCTATACTGAAGCACGCTGAATTAAAAAATAAAAACTTGTATGATACACAAACAATACACCGTTTTGCCTTACCGGTAAAAATAGGTAATTTGGATTTTTTGGTAATGATAACGGTTAAAGAGAGACTTGATGCTAATGAGGCAAAAATTGATGAATTTTCAATATACAGCCTACAGTCAGAAAAACGAAATGCGGCTGATAGTCCCTCTAAGTCTGACGAAAACGCCAGTCAAAGCCATAACCAACCGCATATATATAATATAAGCGAATTAAAAGAATTTGTCAATAAAAATCTCAAAAAATATAAACCAAATGATATACAAACTTTTTATCAATCCGCTTTTCACGGTACACCGCATCCGGAACTTGAGGGCGGACATTTCAGTTTGGAAAAAGTCGGTTCCGGTGAGGGCGGAGCGGCACACGGTTATGGTGCGGTATATGCTGCGTTAAAATATGATGTGGCAGAGGATTACAGAAAACGGTTGTCAGAGGGAAAATCAAAACTTGTCATAGGCAATAAAAGTGTTGAAGATTGGATAAATTCTTATGACTGGAATAATGAAGATATGAATATTCCGGACAATCTTGTATATGATATTAAAAGATATATAGAAAACAGCGGGGTTTTAAGAAAGAGAGATACTACAGAAGCAAAAAGTATTGTTATGATGAACTTAGGTTATTATATTCAAGACTTAAAAACTGACTTGCAAAAAGAAGATGTTGATGAAGTATATCTTAAGCATACTCAAGAAGATTTAGATAACTTAAACGATTTGCGAGATAAACTTGCTACTTATACTTGGCAGGAATATTCTTTGGATGCTCAAACAGGACAAACGTACGAAGTAGATATACCGGAAAATCCGTATTTAATGGATGAAGATGAGGAGTTTGTCAGACAACCGGAAATTGTCAGAAACGCTTTAAGGGAAATTGTAAACGAGTTGACTGACGAGCAAATATCCAAAGAATTTGCCGGTACTACATATCCGGAAAACAGAGATGCTTTGCGTAGGATGTGGGAAGACGGTGATTATGACTTTAACAATGACGGTCGCGGCATATATCGCTCATTAACAACAATGTTGGGCTCTAAAAAAGCCGCTTCGCAAATGCTTGAAAAGCACGGCGTTAAGGGAATTACATACGAGGGAGCACAAGACGGCAGATGTTTTGTTATCTTTAATCCTAAAGACGTTAAGGTTATTCAAAAGTTTTATCAGCAGGAAGCAAACGATAATCAAAGGAAGCCGAAAGCGTCGTATCAATACACGCCGCGGGCAAAGATTATTCACCTGTTTAAGAACGCCGATCACTCGTCTGTTGTGCATGAGTTGGGCCACTTGTTTACGATTGATTATGTTAATTTGCTGGAACGGCTGGGGAAACAAGAGAAGTTGCGCGGATTCTATGATTGGCTGGGAATTAAAAACATTAACGAGGCAACCCACGAAACTTGGGAAAAAATGGCCAGAGGATTTGAAACTTATGTTATGGAGGGAACGGCTCCGAACGTGGAAACCGAAAATCTTTTTATTCGTTTCAAAAATTATTTGCTGGACGTCTATCGTGATATTAGCGGAAAAATATTCAAGCCGGAAGAAATCAATGACGATGTTCGCGAGTTTTTTGATAAAATGCTGGCCTCGGACGAGCAAATACCGGATATAAGCAATTTGCAGGGCAAAATTGAGGAAGTGCGCGATATTGTTAAAGGTGCTTTGCGCGGCGAAGAAATGAATGTTGAGGGCTTAAGCGTTAAGGACTTGCGCGATTTGGTTAAGATATTGACGAGAAGACGTCCGCGGATGCCGAAAACTTTGGAACAAAAAATCAGGGCTGCCGGCGGAATTGATATTGAACTTGCCAAACAGATTGGTATATATGACGAGAAAAAAGGAAACCGCAGCGGCTTCTTTAGGAAAAACGGAACATTAAGCCGCGAAGATTCAATCATGGACTTTTTGGCCGATAACGGATATATGGCAACCTCCGAAAGTAATACATACGAGGAAAAAGCGGCTTTGTGGGACGAAGCGCTTAAACTGTTGGAACGCGCCGATAAACAATTTAATGCCGAAGAACAAAGTATATTGGAGCAGCGCGAGCAGGTGGAAAGTTTTGCTTTTGAGGCAATGCAAACGCTGGGTGATATAAAAACCGACGATATATTTAAGGCCATTTCGGTACTCAATAAAAATAATGCGGTGGGCGTTAAAAAGGAAACGCTGCAATATTTGAACGCACGCTTGAAATCAATAGAAAGCGCATATAAGCAGGTTAAAAAAGATATTAAGGCGTTGAAAAACGATATTGCCGATAAGCAGGCCAAACTTGTTGACTATGTGAAAAAGTTGCCGATTACCGGGGACGATAAGGTTAAGATTATGGAGCGGATAAAACGCGCCAAACTGGCCGACGATTTTGACGAGATTATTGAAAAGGTTAATACTCTGGGAAAAGATTTTTATGAGCATGAACAAAAGAAAATCTTAGCCTCTATGATTGATAAGGAAATAAAAAAGAGCCGCCCGAAACAAATTACCAAACAGAAGTACGATTATGAAAATAATAAGTTGTTTGCCGATTTGCGAGCCTATAATAAAATGACGCAGGCCGAGGCTGCCGAGATGTTGGAAAAAACGGATATCAAAGAGGATATGACGCCGGAAGAATTGGCAAGAGTGCGCTTTTTGGAATATAAGGCGAACGGGATGAAAGCAAGTCCGGAACTGATGAAAGAAGTGTATGCCGATTTGACAACCGCAAAATCTGTCGGCGAGCAGGCCAAAAGCGAGGATGAATTCATTAAGCGTATCAATCGTGAGGATTTGAAGCAGCAGGTTATGGCGGCCATAGACAAGAATACCGCCGATAAAAATAAAATAAGAACTCAAATTACTAATTTATATCGCGGCGGATTGGCAAACCTTTACAGTCTGTTAAATTCCGTGACTTCCAAAAAAATTGCCCGTCAATTTGAAATGGAAACCGTCTTAAACGAGGCGCAAGAGAAGTTTCACGTTCAGACGGAGGCGGTGGCGGATTTGGCCGAAAGAGTTTACGGATTGACGAGTAAAGGCGACTTCTTAAACAAGTTGGCCGAATTGGGAAAAATTACCGATAAACTCTATAATAACGATAATGTGAAAGTGGAGGAAATATCAAAAATAAAAATTATTGATATGTATAACGCCGTTAAAAACGCCAAAACGCGGCAGGATTATTACAAACATTACGGCGAGGAACAAGTCAATCGCTTACTTTCACAATTAAACGATAAAGATAGAGAGTTCGGCGATTTGTTGATGCACGATATAAATAAACTGTTTCCGGAAGTAAACAGGACATACGTTTCAATTTACGGTATAGATTTGCCGAAAGTGGATAATTATTGGCCGGCAACATCCGAGCATACCAGCGATACTTCGCTTTTGGGGGATTATAACGCCCAAAGTAATACGCCGAGTTCTTGGAAAGAGCGCGTAAAAGGAACGGTTACGCCGGTGCCGCAAAATGCTTGGAGCAAATATTTGAAGCATGTAAACGAAAATATTTATATGATTAACACGGCGGTGAAATATAAGCAACTTGCCGATACTTTCAAATCGCAGCGGGTTAAGAACAAACTCAAACTTAAATACGGTGATAAAACGTATGTGGAGTTAATGACGGCAATAGAAGACTTATCTTTGAAAGCCAAAAAGCAATCGCTTTCAAGTATTGAAACAGCAATGGGAAGTTTTATCAATAATATGGTGGGGGCTAAGATTGCGCTTGCGCCGTCGGTATTTTTGGGACAATTAACCAGTATTACAAACTATGCCGAAAATGTTAATACCGCGACTTTTTACAAACATTTTATTGCCGGATTAACACATCCGAAAGAAACAATAAAGTTTATGGAAAGCGTTGCCAAAGACTTTTTGGAAGCACGCTATAAGGGAGGATATGCCGAAGATATCAGCCGAGTTTTACATGAAGCGCAAGACGCGGCAAATCAAAAATATCGCCTGTTTTCACCGAAAGCAAAATATAATTTGACTAATGTACTTTCCTCGTTTGTGCGTTTGGGCGATATCGGAGCGATTATCTTTGGCGGATACGGACACATTAAGGCAAATATTGAGGCCGGTATGAGTATGCAAGAGGCCGTTAAGGAATTTAAATTTGATACTTTGCGTTCGCAGCAATCAAGTAATGCGGCTTCGCTGAGTTCGTGGCAGAAAAACAGGGGCGCGTTGGCAAGGATGTTTCTTGCTTTTAAAAACACTCCGCACCAGTATTTCAGAAAACTGGTGGATGCGACAATTAACCTGCAACGCGGCGAAATTACGCTCAAACAATACAGTAAAATTGTGATGAATTATGCGTTAATGCAGCCGGTACTGTATGTTATGGCAAAAAATTTATGGAAAGCCGCGCTTGATTTGTTTGATGATGATGACGAAAACAGCATATTTGACGGAGTTATTGAACAGGTTTTGGTGGGTACGTTTGACGCTATACCGATATTAAACGACATTATGCATCAGGTATATAGACAGGCAACCGGTCAATATAGCGGCAACTCGGCAAATTTAATCGGGTACGACGATATTTCTAAATCTATCCGCAAATTTGCAAAAGACGATAAAGATGTGTATGATTGGATTGAAATAATATCACCGTTAATAGAGGGGCTGACCGGAGCGCCGCTGCAAAGATATGAACGGATATTAAAAAAATATGAGGGATGATTGGAGGTACAATGCAGTATATCAAGAAAAAAGAATATAACTCATTTATGTTTTCCGTTACGAACAGCGACGGAACGGACTATGATTTTTCAGCCAGTACGGTGAAATTTATAGTCAAAAAGGGTGAGGAATACGAGGACAATACCGCAGTTTTAAGCGCTGCGATAGACAATTCGCCGACGTGTAATCTTATGTTTGATTTTAAAGCAAACGAAACCGCCGATATACCGGTTGGCGAATATATTATGGCAATAAAAGAATTTAAGGCCGGCGGCGTTAATCATGAATTATGGAGCGACAAATGTAAAGTCGTAAAGGGGGTATTTGATGAGTAGTAATAAAGCAATCAGAGTAAAAACGAACAATGTTTATGTTTGGGATCCGGAAATGGCGAACGAATATACAAACTATGCTCATGATTGGGCCGTAAAAACAGACGGTATGGTATCGGTTGAGGGTGCGCCGGTGGATTATTCTGCCAAAGCGTATGCTATCGGCGGTAGCGGTACGGAAACAAACAACGCCAAATATTATGCCGCGCAGGCTGCGGCAAGTGCGAGCGAGGTGTCCGGTAAGGCCGACAAAGCCACTACGCTTGCCGGTTACGGAATAACCGACGCATACACCAAAACAGAAATTGACAATATGATAGGCGATATTGAAGCCTTATTGAGCGAGGTGTAGTATGACAATAGCAAGTGAAATTACGCGTATTAACAATAATATCGCGGCGGCATATACCGCTTTATCCGGTAAGGGTGCAACCATGCCGGCAACACAAAACAGTGCAAACTTGGCAACTACGGTGGCAACTGTTTCGTCAGGCGGAACTACATTAACAGCGACAAACAATTCATCTTATGATAGAGTAACAGGGGAAAAAGTATGGCTTAATAAATCGGGTGACGATTGGGAAATTGTTGATTATAACAGCGCCGATATTTATTCTATAACCGCAAAATGTGATGAGAATATCGCCATAAATGCGACGGGTAGCGTTACTTTGGCGGATGACGGGCAACTTGTATCACATTATGTTAGGGATTTTTCATTAGGTTCCGGTGTTTCTGAAGCTGATATAGATGATACTGGCATGACTTTTGAGTTAAATAACTATGCATCTTCCGGAACATTGATGAATAAGTATTTGGTAAGCCCTCAATTAGATCTTCCGACAAGTCGTCTTGGCGATTTGTTATTGAAAGTAAGATTTAAAGTAACGGCTGCAAATCCCGGAGATACTCCTACTGCGGAAGATATCTACAACAATCTTATTGCAACAACATATAATAACAGTACGACTTATCCTGCAGACGGTATAACTACCTATCCGAATATACGAGCGATTGGCGAAAGTTATAAAAAAATTGTCGGATCGTTTCGTTATGTAAGTTTACAAGAAATGAATGTAAGCTATGGAAATATTGTGGATATAGATAAATGGATAACAGCAACTCTCAGATGTGATAATAATGCTTCACCGAAAAGTCTATTTACTGTTTCTGATGCTTTGGGAAATACTGGGTCTGCTACAAATAACAATGTAGCGTCTTCGGAGGGAAATATTCAAAGAGTATTTATCGGCGTCAGGTGGAGTACTACACACGACGTTAAAACAATTTTTGACTTATCTCAATGCGGACTTTATTCAGCCGACGGAAATACGGTATTGTGGGCACCATACAAGCAATCTGTCGGATAGTTGGTGCGGTATGTGTATATGAGAGGGGCGGCGAAAAACCGCCCCTCTTTGACAACGGAGTCGGTAATGTTTTATAGTGAAATAAAGAGGGCAATAAAAGGAGTAATAACGGTGGATTGGGTACAGGTTTTGCAAGTGTTTTGTGTGCCGGCAATAGGGTATTTATTCTATGAGATAAGCAGGACACGGCGCGAATTATGGGAATTTAAGGAGCAGGCGGCAAGAGAATACGCAACAAATGACGCTATTTTGCGCATGGAAAGCAAAATTGACGGTCTGAGAGATTTAATCATTGAGGAATTTAAAAATGAAACAACTGCCAAGAGGTATAAGAAATAATAATCCGGGGAATATCCGCTGGGGTGAAAATTGGAAAGGACTGGATCCTGACGGAAAGAAAAAGGATAAGTCTTTTTGCGTATTTGAAGAACCTAAATGGGGAATACGCGCTTTGTGCAGAGTTTTAATTACTTATAACCGCAGATATGGACTTGATACCGTACAGGAGATTATATGCCGATTTGCTCCGGAAAACGAAAATGATACTGTGGCGTACATGAATCACGTTGCAAAATTACTCGGAGTACGACCGGACGAACGCATTGCCGTTTGCAACGAGCGGGTAATGTTTACTCTTTTAACGGCAATTATTCAGCATGAAAACGGAGTTCAGCCATACTCCGAAGAAGTAATAAAAGGTGCGATGCTTATGGCTGGCATTGCTTAACAGGGAGGAATAAAATGAATTGGATAACAGAACATTGGGATTTGATTGTTGAGGGGTACGGATATATTGTCGGTGCCTGTACATTGATTGTTAAAATTTTCCCGTCGGAAAAAACAAATACTTTTTGGGGGAATGTTGTTAAAGTTTTGGACTTTTTCTCAACGGTATTCACGGATTCTGACAAGAGAAAACTTAAGGAATAGGATTCAGCCGCCCGATTTTGTGTAAAACTTTCGGGCGGTTTGTTTTATACAAATTTAAAGATGTGCTTTGCCAAATTTATAGATAACAAATAGGATTGACACACATAATACTTTGAAAAAACGTAGTCTTTTGAAATTTTTTACAGATATGTCGGGAGTAAATGACACATAATGATAAAGATATGGATATATCGGCCGGATTTGCGGCAAAAGGTTGATCCTTATTTATGTTATAACGCAAAAGGGCAATCTTTCGGCGAATGGCAAAAAGAACAAGAAACGGTATATCAATATAAGGTTGAAGAAGCAAAGAAAACTATTGAAGCGCAAACAACGCCAAACAGGCATTATGTAAAGGAATATTGGCCATGAAAGAACAGGCGGTAAAGCGATTGCAATTAAAGATAGATTTTGGTAAAGAGCGTTAAACTTATTTTTTGATTGACTTTTATGAGAGCAAAAGTTAAGATTTTACCGTAAAGAAAGTTTGTAAAAATATACCAAGTTGCACAATTTTTGCACAAAGTAAAAATTCAAAATTTATAAACATTTGAAAATAAAAAGATTTTTAGTGCAGGCGTAGCTCATCAGGATAGAGCGACTTCCTCCTAAGAAGTAGGTAGGCGGTTCGAGTCCGCCCGCTTGCACCATTTCCTTAAAAATCTTTTTGTTTTGGTACAGTCAAATAATCGGCTTTGACAATCCGATAATTTATGCATTTGAAAGAATCTTTATATAAAATAGCGATAAAATATTGACAAAAATTTATTGAGATGATAAATTAATACAATAATTGAAAAATGCTCGGCCATAATAATCATTTTGTATCGGACAAGCAATAAAAAGGGGAAAGGTATGACTGTTTATACTTATGAATCATTGGACAGAGCCGTTGAAAACGGTGAAGCCGGTACTTGTATTTCTGTTAACGGTGCCCGTATAATCATACCTACGGCTTGTGACGAAGTCGTCGGTTTTACCAACCCGGATGATTTGGATCCGGCTTTGAAAGATCGTTGGCGAGCGGGTGAACGCGGTCCGGAATTTGAAAATCAAAAATTAATGCCTGGTGATTGTTTGGTTATGTATAACAACGGTCGAGATATGAACAAGATTTTGGAAGAAAACCCGGATTGGTATAAGACGGCCGACGGCATTAAAGGTATGATAGAAAAACTTTATGCCTATGTTGATGTGGGTGCCAATTTAAAAGAGCCTGCAATTTGGAATTCCGATTTATCTTGGGCTAAAAGCGTACACCTTATCACGTCAACCAATGAAGAAGTTACGGAAGAAATGTGGCGAGAAAAATGCGGAAAGGCCATTGAATCGTTGAAACGTCCGCAAGAGCAAGTGTTTATTCATCTTGCACCGGGCGATAAACTTGAAGAGAGAAATCAAACGGCCGGCGGTATGTCTGCCATTGCGGTCAAACAACCTAACGGTGAGTGGAATATGGTGCAACTCGGTGCCAAAGGATACGTTGTGGTTAAAGAAAATATCAATAGCAACAGTAAAAATATATATAAAGAAACTTTGGAAAACGGTACCGAAATCGTCAGAGAATTTGAAGCCGGTGATGCTCGTTCGTATGAGCCAAAACTTAAACATTATACCAGAAGACGTAACGATTCTCACGTTCGTGATTTTGAAGATATTGAATTTAAAGACGGAAAAATTTTCAATGCTAAAAAAGATTATTCGGTAGATGCGCTTGATACCGACATAAAAGAATCTTATACTATCAAAGAGGGTAAACTTGAAGGGGAATATAATTATGAATTCAGCCGCAGTCCGAATGACAGGTTTATTATCAAAGCAAATTTCAAAGAAGGTGTTTTGGACGGTGATTTTTTGATGGAAGACCATCTTCATGTAATCAGAAAAGGTCATTATGATAAAGGTGTGTTCAGCGGTGAACATAATCCAAACGAATACTTAGGGACTCAAAAGAAAGAAGATGAATTCCTGCAGAAAATTGATGCCATAAATGCCCAATGTTGGCAATCCGAAAAAAAAGATAGTGTGAAAGAATTAGCCGAATCCAACAACAATGAAATAGCCAAATTGAGAAATAAATTGGCTCAAAAAGTGGATAAGGTTTTAGGGACAAATCTTGAAAAAAAAGAATTGTCCAAGCCTTTGAAGAAAATTGAAAAAGCCGTGTCGGATAAATTATTCGGTAAGGTTAAGGAATAATCACATCTCAAACGGTTCAAGCACTCTTTTTAAAACTCCTTTGAGTTCGGATATACACACGCCGTAGTTGGTAATTGCCACTCCGGCGTGTTCGCATTTATATATGCGTGATAATATCTCGCGGCGATTGATGGTACAGCCTCCGCATTGAATCACTAATTTATATTCGCTCAAATTGCTGACAAAGTCGCAACCGCTGACGTGGTTTATTTCCAACTCTTTGCCGGTTTTCTTGCGTAACCAGTTCGGTATTTTTACTCTGCCGATATCATCTTCCATAGCGTGATGAGTGCAAGCTTCGGCAATCAATACTTTATCGCCGTCCTGCAATTTTGAAATGGTTTGTGCGCCGTGTACCATTTTGCCCAAATCACCTTTGAAGCGTGCCATCAAAATTGAAAAAGTCGTGCATTTGATTTCCGGCGGAGTTTCCTTCACCATACGGTCAACGATTTGTGAGTCGCAAATTACCAAAGCCGGCGGAGTTTTTAAGTTGTTGAGCGTATCAACATAATTGTCTTCTTTGACAACCATAATGTTTTGGTTGTGGTCAAGACAATCGCGGATTGCCTGCACTTGCGGCATAATGAGCCGGCCTTTGGGAGCTTCGTAGTCAAGCGGGATAATCATGATTACGGTACTGTTTGCCGGTGCCAAATCACCGAGCAAAGGTTGAGCATTTAAAAAGTCATCGGGGCAGGCTTTTATTAAAGCGGCTTTCAGTTCGTTAAGCACACGGTCGCGCGAAGATAAATCGGTTGAATTTACTTTTATGCCGTCGGTTGCCGTGATGTTGTGTTTATCTGCCATGTTATATATTTTGATGAGCGGAGTTTTCTTTTCCTGAGCCAATGTAATTATTTTTTCTTCCGCTTCTCCGATGTTATCACCCTCACAGACCAACAAGACAATATCGGCACGCTCAAGTGCACGATAAGTTTTTTCCATACGTTTGGAGCCGAGTTCGCTTTTATCATCAAATCCGGCGGTATCGAGCCACAATACCGGACCGAGCGGTTGTAATTCCTGTGCCTTTTCCACTACATCGGTGGTGGTGCCGGCAACATTGGAAGTAATGGCGGTCTGCTGTCCGGTTAACAAATTAAGCAGACTGGATTTTCCGGCATTAACCCTGCCGGTGATGGCAATATGCAAACGTAAAGATTTTGGCGCTGCTTGCATTTTATTCTCCTAAAAATTCTTGTTGATTATGAGTTAAAATTTCTAAAAAATCGCTCAATCCGACATCGGCAAGTTCGGCAATTTTTTCCGCTAAAAACGGCAAATTTTGCGGCATGGTTTCTTCATCTTTTACATAATTTTGATAAGGACCGTCGGTTTCCAGCAAAACTTTGTTAAGGCTGATACCGCGCAAAATTTCGGCGGCATTTTTTTTGCGCAAAACCGAAAAATTAATCCCGATGAAAAAGCCGTGCTTTTGAATTTCTCTTCCCCATTCGGCAGAGCCGGTAAAGGAGTGAAAAACGGTGCGCTTCGGTAATTTTTCAAATAATTCGCTAAACTCTCTGTCGGCTTTGACACTGTGAATAATCAGCGGACGATTATATTTGTTTGCCAAATTAATGTGCGGCAAAAGAATTTGTATTTGCTGCTGCACATCCGGATTCTTTAAGCGGTCGATTCCGCATTCTCCGACCATGGCGCGCGGGTTTTCCTGCAACAATTTTTCAAGACTGTTCGCCCAATCTTGAGTTGTTTTATTTGTATGCCAAGGGTGTATGCCGTATGCCGGAATAAGTTGCGGATATTGGTTCGCTAATATTTTCACCTCTTGCCAATCATCGGGACAGGCCGAAGCATTTATAAAACGCGTAACGTTATTTTTTGCGGCGTTGTTAACCACATTTTTAACTTCTTGCGTTTTATAATCTTGCAAGTGAATGTGCGAGTCAAGATAGCGCATTTTTTCCAATTCCTTTTTATACGGAGATAATAACAGCTATGCGTATTTTTACAAGACCTCTTTCAAAAATTTTCACACAACCGGTGTTGCAAATAAATTTAGATAATCTGGTAGAAAATTATAATATTTTAAGTGATATCATCAGTCCGGCAACCCCGTCGGCGGTTGTCAAGGATGACGCTTACGGTTTGCGTGCCGTTGAAGTTGCCAAGGCACTTTATGAAAAAGCCGATTGTCGCAATTTTTGGGTGGCTCATGCCGTAGAAGGAGCAACAATTGTTGAAGCCGTGCCCGAGGCAAATATTTTTGTGTTGCAGGGTATCGGTGATGACAGTTTGGAGCTGTTTAACAAGTACCAATTTATTCCGGTAATCAGTTCGCCGGAAATGCTCAATTTTTGGAAGAAACACAAAATAGAAGGAATTAAACCGGTAATTCATGTTGAAACCGGACTTAACCGTTTGGGCTTCAGAGAAAGTGATTTGAAAAAACTTAATCGCCGTGATTTGCAAATGTTCGGTATGGTAATGAGTCACCTGGCCTGTGCCGATGAAAAAGACCACTTTATGAACGCTCATCAATTGGAAAACTTTAAGTATATACGAGAAAAATATTTTCCGGATTTACCGGCTACCTTGTCGGCGTCCGACGGTGCTTTTTTAGGTGCGGATTTTTGTTGCGATATGGTGCGCTTGGGAGCGGCAATGTATGGTATTAATACGGCGCCGTATCGTCCGAACCAAATGAAAAATATTATTACCTTGAAAGCTCCGGTGTTGCAAATTGCCGATTTACCGAAAGGTGATTTTGTGGGATATTCGGCCACCTACAGAGCTGCCGATAATCGCAAATTGGCGATTGTATCCATAGGTTACGGTGACGGAGTGCCGCGCTCGCTTTCAAACGTGGGTAAAGTATTTTTTACGGACGGTAAAAAAATGAGAGAAGCTCGCATTTTGGGGCGAGTATCAATGGATAATATCATCTGTGATGTTACCGACATTGAAGATATAAAAGTCGGAGATTTCGGGTATTTGGTTTTTGATGATTATACCCTTGACGATATTGCCCGTGATGCCGGTACCATCAGCTATGAAATTCTTTCCCGTATCGGTAAAAATCCGCGCTTTGTTCGGGAATATATCGGCGGATAGGCGGAAAATTTTTCGTGTAGTATGTCGCGGTTGTTGACTTTTGGCATCATAAAATGTATAATGCCGGCATTAACAATAATAAACAAGGAGATAATACAATGGATAATCAGGCAGCACCAACCAAAAACAGAGAATGTTTTTTGTTTGATACTTTTTTAAATAACACCGATTTTAAGAGTGCTTATGCCGAAGTGAAAAGCTATGACGGTAACAGCAGTTCTTTAAAAATGATTCCGGAGAAAAAAGGAAACATCTCGGAAAAAGATATAAAATCGCACGAGAAAAAATATGAAGATGCCTATAAGTCGGCATACGGTGCATTCAAGAAAGTTGAAAAATCCATGACGGAAAAGGGGAAAACACCGAGCTTCAGTAACCGCGAAACCTTAAAAGAAATGTTTTCCGAACTGAAAGCAGAATTTAGAAAAACCTGTATTGCTCCTCTTGTGGAATTTAATGTTAAAGATCCGAACATCGGTGCCGGAAGAGCAAAATTTTATATAGGCTCAATGATGATACAATATGCCGATTGTGTTGCCAAGGGTATCGGACTAAAAGAAAAGAGCAAAGGCAGCAGAGGCTCACAGGCTATGACCGCCAAACACGGTGTCATACTCAAGACAGGTAATATTAAAGAAGCCTAAAGCCGACAACATTTGTATGATTATTTCGGAAAATAAAGATACACAATACAAAAAATTGTGTATCTTTTATTAAAAGCTGTTTTGTTTTTGCTTTGTACGTATTATGTTAGGGTAAATGTTTAACGTAATTTTTAGGGAAGGATAAAATGAAAACTGTAACTCGTGTTAGTATTACTGAGGCTATTTATGAAGAAGTCGGTTTATCTCGCAAGGATTCCGGTGATGTTTTGGATATGATTATTGAGGAAATTAAATCCGAACTTTCATCGGGTAATGATGTGAAGATTTCTTCTTTCGGAACATTTAGCTTGCGCAAGAAAAACGCGAGAGTGGGTCGCAATCCTAAAACCGGAGTTGAAGCTGAAATCAGCCCGCGTACCGTTATTTCGTTTAAACCTTCACAAATTTTGAGAAAGGCCGTTAACGGCGCTAAATAAGATAAAGGGGTAAAATGGTTATCAATAAGTCAAAATCTGCGTTCAGAACGATTGCCGAAGTTGCCGAGGAACTTGGTGTTGCTACGCACGTTTTGCGCTTTTGGGAAACTAAATTTACTCAGATAAAACCGATGAAGGCAACCGGCGGCAGAAGATATTATCGTCCGGATGATGTTGAGGTGTTGAAACTTATTAAGGCGTTGTTGTATCAAAAGCGCTACACCATAGAAGGTGCGCAACAACTCATAAAGGAAAAAGGGCTGAAAAATCTTTTGGGCAGTGAGGAAATTCAAAAAGATTTCTTTGAAGCTTCGTCAAGACAGGAAGAAAGCTCTGCCGAAGCTCCGAAAGAGCATATCAGTGCCGAAGCCTTAAACGGTATTTCTCAAGCTATTGAAGAATTAAAAAGTTTACGTAAGAAGTTGTCCGATATATAACAAGAAATAAACTTTTTGATACACAGGCAAAATTTTTGCCTGTGTTTTTTTATATGCGCCATATTTTGTCGCAGGTATGTTTTATTATGTTTTCATAGCAAAAGCGAGGTTGATATGAAAACGGGCATAAAAGAAATTGATAAAATTTGGAAAAATCAGGGGCAGGGCGAACTTACGGTTATCGGAGTAGATAATGATGATAATTGGTATCTGAAAAGGATTTTGTTACCGTATATTATTCACAACACGGCAAGCGAAATTAACGTTCGTAATCAAAGCAAAATTCCGCACTACAAAAGTATTCTGAAAAAAGCGGAAGAATATGTGGAACTTACCAAACGCGAGCAAAAAGAAGCCGCGGTCGGGATTGATTATGTACTTGCTATCGGTAACTTTCCGTCATTAAGCCATGAATATATATCTTTTTATCCTTGCGAAAACCGTTGGCTGAAAGAGAAGTATACCGAACACTTTGATGTATTTGCCGAACTTCCGATTATAACTTTTCGAGAGGATAGCGGAGAGCGGTGGCCTTGTAATTCGTTAAAGGATTTTAACCGAAGGTATTTAAATAAGGTACGCTATCGGACAACCGATTATTTTCCGCAAGGTATCGGAGCGATATTTGCATATTTTGGTGTACACGGCTATAAATATGCCAAAATTTTAAAAGAGTTGGCGCAACAGAAAAATATTCCGGTGTTTTTAGTCGTCCCTTATCATTATAAAAGATATACGGATAAATTTATTTCGTTTAAAAATTTGAATCATTTTGGTGTGCTTACGCAATATGCCGATAAGTTTATTTTGGGAGTTTCCAATTTTAATGTTCCTGAAAAATGTTTTAAGGACGGTGTATGTATCAGACGAAATGTAGTTTATTATCCGAGAGAAAAAGGGGTAACGTATTTTCTTTATGACATGCGCAAACGAGAAGCTCACGCTTTT
>Ga0265298_10000448_pt1 | contig 61463 bp, 48 predicted proteins | sample AusTroGonzalo_MG_3_FD_193486 | JGI IMG/M metagenome (GOLD analysis project Ga0265298, IMG submission 193486) | Bovine rumen microbial communities from tropical cattle in Woodstock, Queensland, Australia - Gonzalo_01 | ecosystem: Host-associated > Mammals > Digestive system > Stomach > Rumen ... | reverse complement strand
CTCAGATTTCAGAGAATGCTTGCCGTCAAACAGGTTCCCCGTATCAAAGCCATCGGCAGGACAACCTTTCAGGTGACCGTCGGGCCACAGGTAAAAAGTGTTGGTGGCAAAACGGCAGGGCATCCCACGCCGTGTGGCAAATAACTTCAGGAACACGTCCTTGAAGTAAGCACAACGATTACGCCACAGCTTACGGTTGTTCCACACCGAGAAAAGCTTTTCCTTGTTCACAGTCCTCGGGTAGTCCAGAACAACGCCGCTACCCTTCAAGATGGAGCGGACTTCGGCAAGAACCTTGTTGACCTTGGCGGCAACCTCAGGGTCCGACATGTCCAACTGTTCCTTGCGCAGGTAGTCATGGTCCATGGAATTGAGCCACTGGATGTTGTAAGCCGACACGTGCAGGCCCTTAAGCCAGCGAGCTACCTCCGGTAATCCGTCCAGAGTGTCCTTCATGGCGATGGAGGTGACAATCAGATGGGGGCGTTTTTTTTGCAGCAACCGTTCCCGCGCAAAACATTCGATATGGTCGATGACCTTCTGGAACTGTTCCACCCCCACGCCGCACCACTTGGTAAAGACTTCGGGCGAAAGGCTGTCCATGGAGATGAACAGGCGGTCGATGGTGGAATCCAGAATGACACGACGGTTCCGTTCATTCAGCAGGAGGGCGTTGGTGACCATGGAGACATCGGGAGTCCTTACCGTTTCCGAAAGCAACTTTATCAGTTCCGGAAAGCGGGGGTTCACCAGCGGTTCGCCAGCACAACTTAAAAAGAGGGACCAGCAGTTCCTTTCGGCACTTTCAAAGACGGGCTGGATTTTTTCCAGCGGCAGCGAAAGTTTGGTGGTGGGATCCAGGTCCGCGTTGTCGCAGTAGTGGCAACGGAAATTGCACCGCGTGTCCAAGTCTATCCGAAGGTCTTTCCTGTGCGAAAACATGCCGTTGAAAATAGAAAAAGGTTTGGCAATATCAAATGACATTGTTGCAAACAGTAGTCCATGAACAACAAACGCCTGGTATTAACCAGGCGTGGTTGTGAGAGTGAGCGCCAGCCCTGTACTTGATATCCAGAGTCTAGCGCGAACGGTCTTTTACTTTGCGCGTTCCAGGTAGGAACCGTCGCGGGTATCCACGCGGATCTTGGTGTTGTTCTCGATGAACAGCGGAATCATCACCTTGGCGCCGGTTTCAAGAGTGGCTTCACGCATCACGTTACCGCTGGTGTTGCCCTGCACGGCAGGAGGAGCGTCCACAATCAGCAGGTCCACGAAGGTAGGCGGAATCACTTCGATAGGCAGGGTGTTGCCGCTCTTGGGATCCTTCCACCAGGTCACTTCCACAGTGGCACCGTCCAGGAGCCAGACTTCGCAGCCGTTCAGAGCTTCCTTGGAGATTTCTTCGGTTTCCTGGGATTCGTTGTTGAGGAAGTACCAAGTGGCACCGTCGTTGTAGAGGTAAGTCATTTCGGTGAAGGTCACGTCGGCTTCTTCAACCGTGTCGCCGCTCTTCCAGGTGCGTTCCAAGGTGCGGCCCGTCACCAGGTTCTTGATGCGGACACGGTTAAAGGCCTGGCCCTTACCCGGCTTCACGAACTGGTTTTCAATGATTTCGTACGGCTGGTCGTCGACCATGATTTTGAGTTTCTTGCGGAATTCGTTGGTGCTTACAGTACCCATATTATCCTCTTGTTGATTTTGAAGCTAAATTTAGTATATAATGGAAAACAGCGTAAAAGTTTTCACGCAAATTACCGACTTTTTGGATTACCTGGGCAGCGATTGCACTCTAGGAAAAGACCTAGCCGCCGGGCTTGACGGCCACCCCAAGTTCCCCTTCCTTTGTTCCAAGCACTACGCCGACCTTATCAAGAAGGCGGACGACCCCATGGCACTGCTCAAGCAGGTGCTGCCCGTTACCGAAGAGAACAAGTGCGTTGAAGGTTTCGTGGACGACCCCGTGGGGGACCTACCCGCGGGTAAGGGCGAAAACGTCATCCAGAAATACGACGGCCGTGCCCTGGTCGTATCGACCGCCACCTGCGGTATCCGTTGCCGGTTCTGTTTCCGTAGGAACTACCCCTTCCAAAACATTAAAGAGGCGGCTAGAGAAGTTGGCAACTGGCTAGACGTCCATACCGACGTGTGGGAAGTCATCCTTTCGGGTGGCGACCCGTTGATGCTTGGCCCCGGGGAATTCCGGGACATGATTGAAGCCATTGCAGCCCACGAATCCGTGACCACGCTCCGCATTCATACCCGACTCCCCGTGGTGCGCCCGGACCTTGCCCTACGGCACCTGGAGCTATTGCAGCAACTGGCAGGGCGGTTTAACTGCGTGCTGGTTTCCCACGTGAACCACCCCGACGAACTGGACGGGGAATCTGCGGCGATTTTTGGACAACTGAAATACAGCGGCTGGACTTTGCTGAACCAGAGTGTTTTGCTGAAAGGCGTAAACGATTGTGCCTCCACGCTAGAGGCATTGAGCAGAAAGCTCTTTACCCAAGGGGTACTCCCCTACTACCTGCACCAGCTGGACCACGCCAACGGAGTGGCTCATTTTGAAGTAGATGACGAATCTGCACGGGAACTGGTGGCAAAAATCCGCACCAAACTTCCCGGCTACCTGGTGCCTAAACTGGTCCGCGAAATCGCGGGCGAAAAGAGCAAAACGCCGGTATAGCGGCTTACGCCGCGATGGTCAATGTGGAATGTGAAATGTGTAATGTGAAATTATTCATTACTCATCACACATCACACACTACACATTTTTAAAACAAGGTCTTGATACCAAAACCTATAATTCCGTCCAGGTAGTTCTCGCCGTTACGGAGGGCGTAATACAGATTCACGCTCCAGTTCCCGCGGTATTGCGTAAAGGCTACGCCATAGTCCTGCTCGCGAGCCCAGCCGTGGCCTGGATCCAGACGGCGGTACAGTCCCGGCTGGTAAAAGGCCTCCACGCTCAGATTGTAACCGTCTTGCCAGACAAGGGCCGCTTCCGAGAACCCGTAGGCACGGCTCCGCAAAAAGCGGTAACCCATGCCCTTAAAGCTGTCCATGCCGCCCAAGGCAAAATAGTCCAAACGTTTTAGCTCCACGTCCGTGGGGAAAATCCCGCCGGCGGCTCCCGTGTAGCGGGCAATGAAGTTCCCAAACAGTGGGTGGTAAGAGATCAGCCGTCCGTGTACATCCAAGTAGCTGTCCAGGGAATCGGGCCTATCCATTTTCCAGCTGGCGGAACCGTCCAAGCGCAGGCCCGAGCGAGGCAAAACAAAACGGTCCAAAGAAACGTAGGCCAGCTCGAAGGTGGAATGTTTGTCGTCCTCGGTCATACCCAGGAATATTCCCACAGTCCAGTTGAAACCGATATCGTGGGTAACGCCCACCTCTCCCATGGCGACGCGTTCCGTAACATCCCTGGAGCCGTCCGCAAGGCTATCGGGATACTCCGTATAGATTTCCTCGTCGAACAGTCCTCGCAACACCACATTCCAGGAACTGCCAAAAATCCAGGGCTCCTTGTACATAAAGTTCAAGTGCCTAGAGTTTTCGCCTGTAAATCCCTGCAAAGTCAGGTCCCGCGCCGTCCCCAAGATGTTGTACAGCTTGACGTTCACCTCCCCTTCCCAAAGGTCGCCATCGCTGGAATAGGTCAGCAGGCCCTCCGCCTCCGAGTTGCGGGCAGCCTTCATGCTGTACGCCGGTACCAGCCTGTTCCTTGCGGGGTCGCGGAACAACCTTGCGGGGGCCGTACTTTCAAAATAGCCCAATCGCATCAGTTTCTGTTCCGAGCGTTCCAAGTCTGTCAGGGAAACAGGAGAGCCTTCCTCAATGCCGCTCAACCTGCGGAAAACAACGGGGTGGGTTCCGCTAGAATCCAGATTCTCCGCCGGGGCCCACACCCATGCGGACCCACGCACCAGTTCCAGCGAAAGCACGTGCTTGCCGCCGGATTCCAGAATGCCACCCTGCACCTTTGCAGCCACAAATCCGCGGTCTTCGTAATGACGGGTCAGCTTTTCGGCATAAACAGTCCATGCATCGCAAGGCTCGCCCAAGGCGTGTTCCATCTGCTTTTCGTCAAGTGCGGCATGCTCCCCCGTCCAAGCAATACTGTCGATACGGCACAAAGACGCCTCCCCCGCAAAAGCGGAAGATGCCAGGACTAGGGCAAGCAAGATTTGCCCGATTGTCCTTCCGGCCTGGATCCTTCGCGCTTCGCGCTCAGGATGACGTCTTTTCACACCATCACATTTCACATTACACATCCCACACTACACATTGTTTAAAAGTACGCCCTCGCCTCGGTGGTGAACTTTTGGAAAATATTTTCTTCCGCATCGCCAAACCGCAACACATAATGCAAACCGCAAGAAATAAAATCGTTAATGTCCACAGAAACAGAGGACTCCAGCCGGTAAGTCCTGCCATCGCTATAACCATCCATCATCTGGTAGGGAATCAAGTCATCACCGCTTTCCATCTGGACCAAAGAGAACTGTACAAAACCATCCACCCGATCCCTGCGGAAGTAGCCCAGCTTTAGGCGGCCTTCCCACAGGTAGGCATCAAAGGCATAATCCTGATCGTCCTCGCCCTCGCCCGTGCGGTAACGGCCGCCAGGTTCCGCATAAAAGCCGTCCAGAAAATCGTAGCGGTAACGGCCCGACACATCGCGGACATCCCAGTCCAAAACCTGCAGGGCTTCTAGTTCCTCGTTTTCCAAAAGCAGTCCCGCCCCTATAAAATGGCTTTCGTTAATCTGAAAACCGGTCTCCACCAAATGGTGGAAACGCCTTTCAAAATAAGATATGGAACTGAGTTTTTTATCATAATCGGCACCGGGCTTGTAAGCAAGGGTAATTCCCCGGGGGTGTGCCCAGGTTCCCCGGAGTTCATAGCTTACCGTGCCCGAAGAAATGTCCCGCAATTGTCCTGGAGTGGCCGGAGGGAAGTACAGCTTTTTGCCCGTAGTATCTTCGCCAATGGCGTCAAAGGTTCCGCCCAAAGAAATGTCCCGCAAAATGCCATGGTGAATTCCCAGCAAAATGCCGGGAGTCCAGTCCACATCTAACCTGAATGCCGCATTGGAAGCCAGAATAGCCCCCAGGGAATCGTTACGGCCCATGCCCTCGTAAACATAGTCGCCGTTGTCCACGCCCTCAATGAAACTTCCCGTAAGGCTGTCGTAACGCACATCGCCGGTACCCTTGGCCACCGCCTTGTAAATGGCGGTATAGGTCTGTTCCTCCGTAAGGCCCAACTTGTAGTTCACCTGGGTCAAGAGTCCAATGTCGTCGTTACCGAAGGTTCCCTTCAAGTCTCCCACCCAGCTGTTTTCTGCACCGCTAGCATTTTCGTTACGGCGTTCATACTGCAAAAAATGATCCAAGCGGGCATAGCGGCTCTGCCACCGTGCCGTCTGGGTCCAAGTTACGGACTGCAGGGAATCCTCCCAGTCCTTGCCAAAGGAATCTCCCTTCCGCTTGGCGGTTTTAGTCTCCGCTCCTTCGCTTACGTCCCAAGAATCCCCTACCAAAAGAAATCCTGCACCGCCCTTGCCGTAGGCCACCTGGTTTTCCACTCCTACGGAATCGGACTCCGTGTAACGCAAGTCAAAATTGCCATAGGGCCGCCACATCCCTTTCAAGAATTCCGACGAGCCCAACACCTGGTAACGTTCCCGTTCCATTTCTTGAACACTGGAAACCAAGTAGGCGCCCACATCGCTTTTAACCCAGTTGGACTTGTGCACCAAACTGGCACCACCGCGAGAGGAATTCCATCTTTCATCTTCCCCTTGCCTATAGCCCCAAGTGCCGTGGATAAACCAGCCCGGCAACAAGCGTAGCCGCATGCCGAATTCATCGTGACGCAAGTCCCCGTCGCCAAGGAGGGCACTGTCCAAGTCCCAAACATCCCGCAAGTTAAACGGGTCCCAGTCCTTGTCCGTTCCCTGAAAGTCCTGAATACCGTAACCCTGCTGGATGTAGTTGCCGTACACAGAGAAGGATACCGGAAACTTTTTCATCATCTCGGAGGAATCGCTGGTCACGTACCAGCGGTAGCCGTAACCCTCGGGACCATCCACCCTGTTGGAAAGCGTGTTGGTGTCCCTGCGGCTTACCGCCATTTCCAAATCCGCATAGAAGCGGTGATCCCCCTGGAACCGCAGCCTCGCTCCCGCGCGATCCGTGCGTTCGGGCCTGCGGAGCGTTCCCAGGGAATCGTCCCGGACAAAATCGCTACCGTCATCGGCCTTCAACATTTTGTAGTCCTCGTCGGTCCACAGGCCCCGTTTCATGCGGTGGCGGTCGTTCTCCAGGCGGAATCCCGAAACGTCCAAGTACAAGTTCGGGTGCCTGTAGGCACCGTGGGCGGCGTACATGTTGTAGATGTCGCCATCGTCGTAGGCGTCATATTCAACGCGGATTTCGTCATCGGGGCCGGGAATCCTGCGGCCCTTAAAATCCAGAAGGCCGCCGGCGTAATTTACTTCGTAGTCCACGCCCGCGGTAAGCAGGTTGCCGTTCAGCCACACCTTCTCGGAACCGGGGACTACCGAAAGGTAGCTTCCGTCTTCGCTAATGGAGTAGCCCTCCCGTTGCCCGCTAACGCCATTCATCACACGGGTAATGCGGAACGTCTCGTCCGTGCCCGCCGCGCCGCGTACCTCGGTAAAGCCACCCCACAATCCCACCATGGCGCCCAAGGTAGAACGTTCGATTCCCATGAGCCCCATGTTGCGGTCTTTCCAAGTCAGGTCCCCCAAGTGCAGCAGCCAATGCCTGGATTCTGCACGGAAGTATATCTGGTCCACCTCCTGCAGGGTGGCCGTCGTCTGGTCGCCGGCGCGGCGGTCCACGTCCGAAAGCAAAGCGTCAATATAAACGCTGTCGCCCACAAAGCCCTGCACGGAAAGGCGCAGTTCCTGATCCACCTGAGTTCCGCCATCGCCCACCGTCACCTGCATGGTCTTGTAGCCGTGGGTTTCCAAACGGGATGCATTCAGGGAGTCCTGCACCCCCACGGCGCCCTCTACGGTAGAAACATTATGCAACAGAAAATCGGGATTCCAAACGGGAATGGAATCCACGTCCAAGGCAAAGGACCGCCCCCACAAAAGCACCACCCAAAAGACTAGCAGCCAGGGGCCTTTGCGCATGGAACCTACCTAATGGTGGAATCTATCACGAACTGACGGCTGTAAAGGAGCCTGCGGCCCAAAACCAAGTCCACGCTCCACTCGCCGGGCGTAAGCTGCTTGGGCAAAATTTCCGTATAGCACGCCTCGGCATCGTTTTTCAAGTTGCAGGGCAACACCTGCACCGTGTCCATGCCATGGTACCATACGTGCCACAACGTATCCTTCCTGTTTTTCAGGGAAGAAGAAATGGTGGTATAAAAATAGAGCCTGGAACCTTCCTCGAAAACGGAATCGGCGCCAAAGGGAGTTTCCTTGACAATGTGCCTGCACACAGTACCCTGGGCCATCGAAAGTTCCGTATTGCCCACATCCTTGATGGTCTCGTCCTTGATTAGGGCCACCACCGCGCGGTGGGTCAGGAACGCAAGCAAAACGACCAGCAGAATCGCTGTCGTCTTTCGGATATTACGGAGTGGCGGAAGTCCTGCCACAGGAGCCTCGGTTAGATAAGCTTACTGGTATTCTGGGTAAAGGCGGGAACGGCATCCACCAGCTTTTCCACCAGCAGGCGGTTAAAGTCGTCAATGCGGTTCGGAAGCCTGGAGCCGGGGAACACCTGCACCAGCAGCAAAGCCTGGTCCACGGGAGAAATGTAGATGGAACGGTTCTCACCGGAATAGGACACGGACTGGAAGTTTTCACCGCCCAGCATGTTCCCCACCTGGCGGGCAGAGTCGAAGGAAGCGGTACTCAATACGGCAAGAGGTGTGGGGTCGATTCCCAGGTAGCCCACTTCGGCGATAATGGAACCGTCGCGGTGGCAGAGGACAATGTATTCCGCCTTGACGCTGGCCTGGTAGGCCTCCATCAAGCGACGCACTTTACCGACGTCGTCGGAGTAAATGGTAAAATCACTCATCAAACACCTCTATCTACTTCTTCTTGGGTACGTACGGACGCAATTCGATTTCGTCGTCGCCACCCTCCTGCGGTTTTTCCACCATACGCCCGAAAGTGGGCATGCGGGGGACCGTAGCGGCGGCCTTGGGCCTACCAAAAGGCGAAGACGTAGCTCCTTTTTGGAACAAGCCCGAACCGGCATTGGCAGACGGAGCCGTCCCTGCAGGGGAACGGGCCGCAAAAGACGGCATCTTGAAGGGCGATGCAGGGGCTTCCGGTTGAACCTGGGGACGCGGAGCGGCCTGCTTTACAGACACACCTTCCTTGGTCAAGGACACGTCGTGGACGCCGGTGTTGTTCACGCTTTCGGCGGCCTTGCGCAAAAAGCCCTGCTTTACGTTGAACTTCTCGATCACCAGCATGGCGATGGTCTTGAGGGTGGTAACCACGCCCTTGCCGTTGTGGGCCGTAGCCGGGAAGAAAGGCACATTGCGGGGATTCAGTTCCGCATTCAGTTCATCCAGGGAGAACACGTTCTCCATGTCGCGCTTGTTGTACTGCAGCACAAAGGGCATGTCATCCAAGTCCATGCCATAGTCCTGCAGGTTCTGCCGCAGGTTCTGCAAGCTTTCCAAGTTTTCCGCCTGGCGGGAACGCTGGGAGTCCGCCACAAAAACAATACCATCTACACCACGAAGCACCAACTTACGGGTGCTGTTGTAATAAACCTGACCAGGAACAGTATAAAGCTGGAAACGGGTCTTGAAACCCTTAATGTCGCCCAAGTTCAAGGGCAAAAAGTCAAAGAACAAAGTGCGGTCGCCCTCGGTAGCCAAGGACACCATGTCCGTGCGCTTGTCCTGGGGCATTTTCTGGTGGATCACCTGAAGGTTGGTGGTCTTGCCACTCAGACCCGGGCCATAGTAGACCACCTTGCAACTAATTTCTCGTGTAGCAAAATTTATCGATGACATCTTACATCCCTAACGACACTACATATTATATACAATTTTAATCACAATCTAGCAAAAAAAATTTAAACAAAACCCGTAAAGCCATAAAATACAAGCCTTTAGGTTCCTTTCCATATTCCAACTTAAACGATGTAAAATATTTGTTACAAAGCCCTAAAAACAGGAAAACACCGGCACGGGAAACCGTACCGGCTCAAATTTTCCAGAAATCGGTCAATTAGGCGAGGCCGTTGATGACCTTGGCGGCCTTGGCCTTGTAGTTGGCGGCGCGGTTCGCACAGAAACCGGCACGTCCCTTGGCGGCAGCCTTGTCCAACATGCTGAACAGGTTGGGCATTTCCTTGAGGGCTTCTTCCTTGGAGGAAGCGGAGCGAATCACCTTGAGGCTGGAACGAATCGCAGAACGGACGGAACGGTTGATGGCGTTGGCCTTTTCGGCCTGACGCAGACGCTTTTTGCAAGATTTGTGTTGAGGCACCTTTTAATCTCCGGGTAAAACCTACTTAAAATTTGTTGGGTCAAAGATAGTAAAGTTGGGGATAATGTCAACCCCTCAAAAAGCCGCCATTTGCTATTTTTGGGCATTATGATGCCTTTTGTGAACCTCTCGGCACAGCGGAACGCCTACCGAAATCAGCTGGAAAAAGCGGAAAAAGCCGTTTTGGACAGCGGATGCTACATCGGAGGCGAGCAGGTCCGACTGCTGGAGCAGGAACTGGCCAGCTACTGTGGCGCCGCCCATGCGGTCACCTGCGGGAGCGGCACCCAGGCTATCGAAATCGCACTGACGGTCCTTGGGCTTGAACCGGGGGACCAGGTCATCGTGCCGGACTTCACCTTTATCGCCCCGGCGGAATGCGTAGTCAAGCTGGGGGGCGTTCCGCAGTTTGCGGACATCGATGGCAAGACCCTGCAGGTGGACCCCGAAAGCGTGGAGAGGCTTGTGGGTCCCAAGACCAAGGGCATTATCGCGGTGAACCTGTTCGGGCAGTGCGCCCCCTACGAAAAGTTGCGGGAAATTGCCCACAAGCACGGCCTCTGGATTCTGGAGGACAGCGCCCAGGCCTTCGGGGCGACATTTACCGCAAAGACCGCTACCGCAGCGGTCTATAAGATGCGCCGGGCCTGCACCTTCGGGGACATTTCCATTACCAGCTTCTACCCCACTAAACCTTTGGGGTGTTATGGGGACGGCGGCGCCATTTTTACCGCCAATCCGGAATACGCGGACAAGGCAAGGCTTCTGGCCAACCATGGGAGCAAGGAGCGCTACCGCCACATAGAAATCGGAACCAACGGCAGGCTGGACGCCATACAGGCGGCAGTGCTCAGGGTAAAGTTGCAGCACCTGGACCAGGAACTGGAACAGCGGCGGCAGAACGCCAAGGTTTACGACCAGTTTTTTGCGGGATTGTCCGGATTCACTCCGCAAGGGATAGCTGCAGGCAACACCAGCACCTACGCCCAGTACACGGTGATGGTTGAGGATCGGGACAAGTTCATCGCAAAGTTAGATGCCTTAGGAATCCCCTACTGCATCCATTATCCCCTGCCCCTGCACAGGCAGCCTTGCTTTGAAGCCGGGGGCATCGCGGACTGCCCCGTGACGGAAAAAGTGTGCGGGCAAGTCATCAGCCTGCCCTTCTGCGCCTTCACGGACACAGCTGCCGTGGTGGAGAAACTTTCTAAAGAGTTCTAATTAGCGGTGCATGTCCAGGTCGGACAGGCTCTTTTTGACGGAGTCGGCTTTGGCCTTTGCGGAATCCAGCTTGGACTGGAGTGTCTGAATTTCAGCCTGCAGGGATTCCTTTTCTGATTGCAGTCTAGCAATTTCCGCCTCGGCCTGATGGTCGGTACAGGCGACAAGCAAAGGCAAGGCACACACAAAAGCGCTCGCTACAAATAAATTAATAAGACGTTTTTTCATCTGCACTCCTATCGCCCTGCAAGATAATAATTTTTGCAACGAAGTCGCGACTAGAATCGCTCCACCTTGAAGCCTTCACGGCGCAACAGTTCTATCACGTTGCCTTCATCCAGAACTAGGTGGGCCGTTCCCACCACCACAAACACTTTCCGCTTTTCCTTAATGAACTGGCCTATGCCTTGGGCCATCTTCTGGTTGCGTTCCCCATAAATACGCCGGTCGGATTCCTGTTCAAAAAGGGAATCCTGGGCCGTAACTTCTTCGCCGCGACCCGTATCGGATTTCAGCACCTGCACCATCAGGGAATCATCCCCCGTTTTCCAGGCGCGGGTAATGCGGGCCACCATGGAATCCAGTTCCGATATTTCCCGGAGGGTGTTTTCCAAGTAGTAAATTCCCAGGGAATCTCCGTCCGAGGTGTCCGCCAGCGCTCCCACCTGTTCCTCTGCCGTCTCTAGCCCCACAATGGGCATTCCCCGAAGGGCAGCACTGTCCAAAAGCACGGCGTCCACCCCGAGGGAGGGGTCTATTCCCGAACGCTGGATGGCCACGGTACTCAAGGTCATGGCGGCAAACCAGGGCCGTAACTTTAGCAGCATGGAACTGGGAAAATTCCATACCGTACAAAGGCTGTCCAGTTTATGCCAAGTTTCCGGAGAAACTTTTTCAGACAGGCGTTCTTCACCGGGAAGCATTCCCTTGCTCAGGCTGTTCTCCATAATGGCAGACGAAACAGAATCGTCGGACACGTTGATTTCCACCGCCAATTCTTCAGATTCGGCGAAAGCCTTGGTAATTACAGAAGGCAGCGGATAAAAGGAACTGTCCGCAAAATGGATGCTTCCCAGAATCCAAACATAGGACTCACCGTCAGACACTTTCCAGAGGAAGTGATTGCCTCCAGCAGGATGTGCAGGCTTGGTAGGTCCGCAAGCAGCCATCAAAACTGCCAAGCCAAGCATTAGGAACAAATTAACTATACGCATCGTTACACCTCCGCCCAATCCAAAAGTCCCAACTTCCGGGCATCTGCCGCAGGAGCCTCCACTACCGCTCCCTTGCCAAAGCAAAGGATCTTGTCCGCATACTTTTCGGCGTAGTCCACCCAATGGGTGGAAAGGATGACCGCCACGCCTTTTTCACGGGAAATCTTTTGCAGGGTCACGAACAAATTCTTTCTGCGGGGAATATCCATAAAGGCATCGGGCTCGTCCAGCAAAAGCAACTTCACCCGCTGTGCCAGGGCACGGGCCAGGTACACCCGGCTCCGTTCCCCGTCGGAAAGCTCCGCCACCGCACGGTCCTTAAAAGATTCCAAGTCTATTTCCTTCAGGGATTCTTCCACAATGCGGTTATCTTCTGCACTGCGGCCATCCAGCACTCCCGCATAAGGGGAGCGTCCCAAGGAGACAAATTCCTCCACCGTCATCTGGTCGGGAACGGCAAGCCCCATACGCACCAGCGCCACCTTGCGAGCCAGATCCCGCAGGCCATAAGCAACAACAGGTTGTCCTTCCAGCTCCAGCGATCCTTCCAACGGCGAAATCATTCCCGCAAAAGTCTTAAGCAAGGTGCTTTTGCCGCTACCGTTCTCCCCCAACAGCGCCACCACCTGGCCTTCCGTTACGGAAAAGTCCAGAGGTTCCGCCAAAGGTTTCGCATAGCCAAAACTCAACTGTCTGCATTCCAAGAGCATTACAGTTCCTCCTTGGCAGAATGCCGGACCAGCACCCAAAGAATCACGGGAACGCCCACCAGACTCAGCACCGCATTCAAGGGGTACGTGGGGAACAATCCCGCCAACAGGGCGATAACCGAACCGCACAAGGCAGAGGCGGGCAGCAGTATGCGATGGTTGGTGGTGCGGAACAGCAGGTAGGCCAGGTGGGGCACGGCAATCCCGAGGAATGCCACCGGACCGCAAAAGGCGGTAACGGAAGCCGCCAAGATAGAGGCCCCCAGCAAAACCAGTTTTTTATAGAAGCCCACCGGAATGCCCAACCCTCGGGCAAATTCGTCGCCAAGCCGAGCGCCGTTCAGGTAACGTACCGAGGCTCCTACCAGCAAAAGCCCCACAAGGACCGCCACCGCGAAAATCCACAGGAAACCAGGCGCCAGGCGGCCAAAACTGCCCATGCCCCAAGACACGTAAACCCGCAGGGACTCGGCGTCAGTCCAAGAAATCAGCAGGCTAATGCAGGCGTCGATAAAGTAGCCTATCAAAAGTCCTGCCACCAGCAGCACCGTGTTGTTCCTGAACCTGCAGGAAATTCCCAACACCAGGGAGGTAACCGCGAGGGAACCCACGGCGGCGGCGCCCAAGGTCCCCAAATGCCCAAAGCTTAAACCCGCCAGCACGGAAAGAGCCACCGCAAAACTGGCCCCACTGCTAATGCCCAGCACAAAGGGCCCTGCCAGAGGGTTACGGAAAACGGTCTGCAAGGAAAGCCCCGCCACGGAGAGGGCCACCCCCGAAAGGAGCGCCGCCACCACCCGTGGCAGTCTAAGGTCCCAAAAGATTTGCGACTGCAAAAGGGAATCCCATGGAACGTCCACGGGACCCGAAACCAATGTAAAGAATGACAGTAGAACTGCTAAAAGGGAAAGGAGCACAAAGCAGAGCACAATCCGCTTCACTGGCACTCCCTACTTCTTCTTGGATTTTGCCTTATCCAATTCCTTCTGCATGGCCGCAGTAGCCTCCTGGTCCTTGATGTAGTACTCAGGAGGGACATTCTCGAAGCCTTGCAGGGCGTTGAGCCAGTTGTCGTTCATGTCGCGGAATTCCAACTTGTTCAAGTTGTAGCGGAGGGTATCCCCGTAAATCTTGAAGGTGGTGAAATCCCAACGGATCACCTGGCGGTCCTTGAACACTTCGCGGGTCACCAGAGAAGTATCGTTGTTGAACTGGTAGCGGGCCTTGTAGGCATACTCACCGGTCATCTGATAGCGGCCCGAATCGGAATAGGTGCGGGTCACACCGTAAATGGTGTCGTTCATGCCAAAACGGATTTCGGCGTCGCGGAAGGCATGGCCGTGGGCCACGATGGCGGTACGCCACACGCCAAACACGATTTCCTTCATAGCCTTCTGGAACACGGTATCCTTTTTCCAGTGGTCGAAGTTGCTCTTGTCGTAACGGGCGCGCTTTACGTACTTGCCTTCCAAAATAAGCTTGCGGACGCTATCGGCACGGGCCTTGGCAAGGCTGTCGGTATTCTGCTTCAGGGGAACGGCAGCGGCCTGAGCGTCAATGGAATCCAACTTGGCCTGGATCATCTCGTCCAGAACGTCGGTTGCTCCACGGGGCGTAACCAGTTCCTCGGCCGTGGTATCCTCGACCACGGCATCGGGGTCCGCCTGCTTGGGCGGAGTCGGTAAAGATTCGGTCCCGGTAGAATCCTGGGCAAAAGACAGGCCCACCAAGGACAACGCCATTACAGATATCGCAAAAAACTTAGAAGTGCCAAACATCATCACTTTAAATTTAGTTAAAGACTTGTAAAAAGTTCCAAAATTTTTATAAAAACTAAAAAAAAGCCCCAAAAAGGGGAAAAAAGAGGCAGAAACTTTTATATTTGGGCTATGCTAGACTATTCCCAGGTATCAAGCCCCTGTTTTGTCCTCGACGAGACCCGCCTCCGCAAAAACATGGAAATTCTGGACCAAATCCAGAAACAGACCGGCGTACACATCATTTGCGCCCTGAAAGGCTACAGTTTTTGGCGTTCCTTCCCCATTATCGCCGAATACCTGCCCGGGGCCACCGCCTCCAGTTTGAACGAGGCCCGGCTCGCCCGTGAAGAGATGAACAAGGAAGTCCACGTGTTCGCCCCGGTCTATGCCGACGACGAAATCGACCAAATCCTTTCCCTGGCGGACCACATCACCTTCAACAGCTTTAGCCAGTGGACCCGTTTCAAGGAAAAGACCTTGGCCGCGGGGGTCAGTGCCGGCATCCGGGTAAACCCCGAGTTTTCCACAGTAGAAACCGACATCTACAACCCCTGCGGAAAGTTCTCCAGACTGGGAGTCACGGCAAAGGAATTTAAGCCCGAACTGCTGGACGGCATAGAGGGGTTGCACTTCCACGCCCTGTGCGAACAGGATGCCGACGCCCTGGAAGGGGTCCTGAAGGCCTTCGAGGAAAAGTTCGGGAAGTACCTGGCCCAAATGAAGTGGGTGAACTTTGGCGGTGGGCACCACATTACCCGCAAGGACTACCACCGGGAACAGCTGGTGCAGATTCTAAAGGACTTCCACAACCGCTACCCCCACCTGCAAATCATCATGGAACCGGGGGAAGCCGTCGGATGGCAAACCGGAGAACTGGTAGCCACGGTAGAAGACATTGTCCACAACGAGATGGACATCGCCATTTTGAACGTATCCATTAGCGCCCACATGCCCGACTGCCTGGAAATGCCCTACCGACCCGCCATTGCTGGCGGTGCATTACCCGGAGAAAAGAAGTTTACGTATAAGATCACTGGCGGCACCTGCCTGGCAGGGGACCAGCTGGGCGATTATTCCTTCGACCACCCCTTGAAGGTAGGCGACCGTATCATATTTGAAGACATGATCCACTACACCATGGTGAAGACCACCTTCTTCAATGGCGTTCGTCACCCCGACATCGGCATGTTCGACCAAGAAGGGAAATTCCACCTGCTGCACAGGTTCACCTACAAGCAGTTCAAGGAAAAACTTTAGCAAGCCGTCATCCTGAATGGTTGGCATTATGAAGTTCAATAGCGAAGAAGAGACATACGCTTGGGCCGTGGAATTCGGGAAGAGCCTTAGGCCCGGCGACATGGTGGCGCTCTACGGGAACCTGGGAGCGGGCAAGACCGTGATTAGCCGCGGCGTATGCAAGGGCCTGGGATTCGACGGCAACGTGTGCTCCCCCACCTACACCCTTCTTCACGAATACCCCAATGACCCGCCCATCTTCCACTACGACCTTTACCGCCTGGAGCCGGGCACCGACATTTGCGAAGTAGGACTGGAACCCGACTACTTGGAAAAGGGAGTCACCCTTATCGAATGGCCCGAGCGTCTGGAAGAAAATACCGCAGGCATTACCCATACCATCAAGATTGAAATCCTCTCCGAGACAAGCCGCGAGGTGGTGCTAGAGGAACCAGGAGCAGAAAAATGAAAGCCATTACCCTGAAAGCCGGTCGTGAAAAGTCCGCCCTCCGTTACCACCCGTGGATCTTTAGCGGGGCCATCGACGAAGTCGTTGGCGACCCGGGGTTGGGCGATACTGTGGAAGTCTATAGTTACCACAGCGACTTTTTGGGTCTTGCGGCGTACTCGCCCAAGTCCCAGATCCGCGGGCGATTCTGGACGTTCGGAGAAAAGACCAACATTGACCGTGACTTCTTTAGCGAGATTCTGGACCGGGCCATTGCCGCACGAAAGAGTCGCGGTTTTGACATCGAGGACAAGACCAGCGCCTTCCGCCTGATTAACGCGGAAAACGACGGCATTCCCGGCTGCATCATCGACAAGTACGCCGACATCTACTCCGTAGAAATTTTGGCCGCCGGTGCGGAAGTCCACCGTCAGGACATTTACGAACTGCTGGCGGAAAAGACCCACTGCCGGGGCATCTACGAACGGTGCGACTCCGAGGTCCGCAAAAAGGAAGGCCTGCCACTCCGCACCGGCGTAGCCTTTGGCGAAGTGCCCGACGAACCCGTGATTATTGACGAGAACGGAATCCTGTTCCCCATCGACGTGAAGAACGGCCACAAGACGGGCTACTATTTGGACCAGCGGGACGCCCGCCGCCGCATTGGCGAACTGTCCAAGGGCAAGAAGGTTCTCAACTGTTTCTGCTATACCGGCGGTTTCGGACTTTATGCACTCCGCGGCGGCTGCGAAAAGGTTTACCAGGTGGACGTTTCCAAGGACGCACTGAAACTGGCGAAAGAAGGAATCATGCGGAACAAGCTCAGCACCGCCCACGCCACCCATGTGGAAGCCGACGTGTTCCAGTACCTGCGCAAGTGCCGGGACAAGGCGGAAACCTTCGACCTGATTGTGCTGGACCCACCCAAGTTCGTGGAAAGCAAGGACAACCTGCAGAAGGGAGCCCGTGGTTACAAGGACATCAACTTGCTGGCCATGAAGTTGCTGGCCGAGGGCGGCATGCTGGCGACCTTCAGCTGTTCGGGCCTTATGGAGATGGACTTGTTCCAGAAGATTATCGCCGATGCCGCCGCCGATGCCCATCGGCGCGTTCAAATCATTGAACGCTTCGGCCAGCCCATGGACCATCCCGTCAATACCGCCTTCCCCGAAGGGCAGTACCTGAAGGGCCTGCTGGTGCAAGTGGTATAACTTCGACCGTTCTTTACTAAATTTTCAAACATGATGGGATTTACTGATGCTTCTTTGCGGACGCACCTCTTTTGGGCGTTCATGCTTTTCATCGCCGTAACCACGGCCCACGCCCAATTTGGGATTATCGAAGAATTCGGGTGGCTGGAATCTGCCCATGCGGCCTGGAGCGACAATGGTTCCGACAGCTACAACGTCTACTACTCGGGTAACGGAATCACCGACGCAAAGGTAGACGCCCAGCTAATCCGCAGATTCGGCAGCAAGTGGCGAGTCGACATTCCCGGCCTCAAGGCGGGCGACTACACGCTGAAAGTTGTTTGCGTGAAAGATGGTGCGGAAGGTTCCTACGCCAAGACAAAGGTCCTTTCCGTTATATCCCATGACCGTTCGGGATTCGCCTTTGTCAACGGCCATGTTCCGGGCGCCTACAAGATAGACGGCACCCTCAAGGACGACGCCGTAGTCATCTATGTTTCCGAAGACACCAAGAACACCGTTTCGCTAGACGTGGTCACCAGCAGCAAGGGAGCCAAAACCTCTTGCACGGGTTTGCAGGCCATCTTGAACGGTTTCAAGAAAGGTTATGACACGCGTCCATTGGACATCCGCCTCATCGGGAATGTCACAGACCCCGCAAGTTTGGACAAAGGGGACATCGTCATTGATATGAACCATAAAGAAGGCTTGGCGATAACGATGGAAGGAATCGGCCCCGACGCCACCGTCAACGGCTGGGGCATCCGCATCAAGAATGCGCAGGATGTAGAAATCCGAAACCTGGGTTTTATGAACGTAGACAGCGATGAAGGGGATGATATAGGCCTTCAGCAAGACAACAAGTACGTATGGGTCCACAACAGCGACTTTTTCTATGGCCATGCCGGTTCCGACGCCGACCAAGTGAAGGGCGACGGTGCCCTGGATTGCAAAGGATCCACCTATGTGACCTTTAGTTACAACCATTTCTGGGATAACGGGAAATCGAACCTGTTAGGACTCTCCGAAGACACCACCGAAGACCTTTACATTACCTATCACCACAACTGGTACGACCATTCCGACAGCCGCCATCCACGAGTACGCTTTTACAGCGCCCACGTATACAATAACTACTATGACGGCAACGCCAAGTATGGAGCAGGTTCCACGCTAGGTTCCTCCGTGTTCATGGAGGCAAACTACTTCCGCAACTGCAAATACCCCATGCTCACGGCAATGCAGGGGAGCGACGTCTATGAAGGAGGTTCCACACGTAGCACTGGGAAGGGAACCTTCAGCGGCGAAGATGGTGGAATCATCAAGGCGTTCAACAACTACATGGAAGGTTCCTACACATTTATTCCCTACGGTGCCTCAAAGTACATGCAAAAAGGGAAAGAAACCTCCATCGGGTCTATCAACTCACAGGCGGATTTTGACGCCTACGTGGTAGACCAGCGCGACACGAAGGTTCCTACTTCAGTCAAGTCTTACGCTGGAGCCAACACCTACAACAACTTCGATACCGACAATTCGGTTATGTACAGTTACACTGCTGACACCCCGGAAGATGCCGTCGCGAATGTCCGTGCCTATGCGGGCCGCGTGCAGGGCGGAGATTTCCGGTGGACCTTTGACAATTCAAAGGATGACGCTTCCAGCAATGTAAACCAAGATCTGAAGGACGCCCTGATGGCTTATAGCGGCTGGGACGGAAAGGCTCTCCATTCGGCAAGCGTGCAGGGTTCATCCAGCAGTGCAAAGCCCTCCAGTTCGTCCAGCGCAACGCAAGGGATTACCTTCAAGACGGATGCAGCACCTGCAATACGCTACAATGCTGCCAACCATCGCCTTGAAATCAGTGCCACGGGAGACATTCGGGTTCACGTATTCAGCATAACGGGCAAGCAGGTACTTTCCAGTTCCGCAAACGTAATTGACCTGTCGGTGCTCCCCGCAGGGACCTACGTCGTGCAAATCACCAGTGCCTCTGGCAACACCGTGCGTAAGATCCAGATACAACAGGCTACTTTCTAAACCGCTTTATATCCGTACGTTTGCCGTCAGACACTACCACATGGTAGACTCCCGGGGCCAATGTTTCTACGTTCATGGCTGCGCCATGCACCACGTGCTGACGCATCACTTCGCGGCCTTTTAAATCCAAGATACGAACCATGGCTCCCTTGCTAAAGGTACTGCCTACTTCTACAAACAGGTTGCCGCTCGCATAGCGGAGGGAGGTACCGTAAGAATACGCAGACTGATTGGATTTCAATGCCTCCGGACCCTCGGAATTATCCGATTCCTGGGTCACCTTGGGCAGAATACGCCATACCTGGTTCCATTCCCAATCGTCGGCCCAACTCTGTATCACCCGCTCACCGTCGGTCGTGCTCCGCAGGTACATATTGCTGTGCTGCATCTTCATGCGGACCACGGTGCCCTCGTAACCAGGCTGTTTTTCCATCACAACCTTCTGATGCCCGCCACCGTTCCACTTGTACAGGCCCACATCCAAGCCGGCGTCTGTCTTTTCGTTGGGGATTTCAAGCACCACTTCGCCAAAGTTCACGCGGAAGGTGGTAGAAGAAAGGGGTGTCAAGATTGCCCAAGCAGCATCGTTTTCGCAGTCCCCCAGAACCACCTTGCCCTCGGCGCTGGGCTGAATGCAGGTTCCAAAATTCATGGAAAATATCTTTACCGTGTCAGGCTCCGCCGGTTTCGCCTGCCACACCCGAACCCAGTCCGCCTCGAAGTAGGCGGGCTTGTCTTCGGTTATCTCAATGTCGTCCCCCGCCCAGCCGCCAATGGCCAAGTTCACAATGATGTACTGTGCCGTAAGTTGGCTGATTTCAGTAGGCTTGTAAAAACTTGCAAACTTCTGGTCGTCAAAATAAAAGTTCAGATTGTTTTCGTCCCATTCCACCGCGTAGTTGTGAAAATCTGCGGATCGGTCCACATCATCGTCCTTGTGACCTCCGAAAGACGCCTCGTGGTCCCACGCCGATCCGTGACCGTTATACCAGCTGGGGTCGGTGTAATGCAGGTAGTAATGGTGTTGCTTGCGGGACGATGGAATTTCAAGGATGTCGATTTCTGGAGGCCAGCCATCTTGCAGGGTCCAGAAGGCGGGCCAGGTTCCCTTTTGCCACGGAGCCTTGAAACGGCCCTCGATATAGCCGTATTTTACCTCGAAATGCCCCCTGGTGTCAATGGCTCCGCTGGTATAATCCACCGGGATTTCCTTGTTGTTGAACTTGGCCGTTCTGCCCTCGGCATCGGGATGCTTTTTGTTTTCGCCCTTGAGTTTGAGGGTGCCATCAGAGACGATGACGTTTTCCTCGGCGCAATAGGCCCGATGATTATGGGTGGGGCCCCAGTTGTAAGTGGGGTTCCATTTGCTCTTGTCTAGCGAGGTGCCGTCAAAGTTGTCTTCGAAAACCAGTTTCCATCCGCTAAAATTAGAGGGAGGGTCCGCAAAGGAAAGGGACACGGCTATCGAAACCAATAGCATTACAAACAACATACCAGACCTCGTCCACCGAACCCCAACAAAGCCCTAGGTATGATAAATATAAAACCAAATGAATCTAGCGCATGCGACGGGGCAGTTCGCTAGCGTGGTTTTCTAGCCACACGGCGTCTTCCAGAGCGCGTTCCGCCTCGGTAGCCCAATCGGAATCAGGATACTGCTGCACCACTTCGCGGTAACGGGAAGCGGCACTGTGGAAGTCCCGCAGTTCGCGGTAGATGTTGCCCATCTGCAAAAGCGCAAAGTAACGTTCTTCGGGAGAAATTTCCGTTTCCAGCATGACCTTGTAGACCTGCAGGGCTTCTTCGAAACTGCCCGCCTTGAACAAGTCGTTGGCACGGGCAATGGAATAGGCCTTGGCCGGAGCGGGGGCAATCTTCGAAGGAGCCTTCGCGTCTGCCGCAGCGGCCACGTCTGCAGAAGCGGCGTCCTGCGCAGGAGCCACCGCTGTAGCGGAATCCGCCGGAGCGTTTTTCAGTTCGGCTAGGCGTGCTTCCACGTCCTTACGGAATTCACCCTTGGGGCCAGACTTCTTGGCGTATGTAGCCAAGGACTTCTTTTCCAAATCCGTCTTGTTCTGAGCTTTGTAAACCAGAGCCAGGTAGTAGTGGACATCGGCACCGGCATCCTTGTAGTCCTGGCCTTTCTTCAGGTTGAATTCGGCCTTGTCGTACTCGCCCATCTTCAGGCGGGTGACACCAGCGTAGTAGTAGGCACCCACGTGCCCGGGGGTCTTCTTCAAAACTTCACGCCACATTTTGGCGGCATCTTCGTACTTGCCCTCGGCAAGGAAGGCCTTACCCTTTTCGAAGGGGTCGTCGGAAGCAGGTTGTGCAGCCTGTGCCGGAGTTGCTTCGGTGGCGACCTGTGCCACAGGTTGTTGAGCGGGAGCAGCCGCAGCTTGTGCGGGAGCAGGGGCCTGTGCCGTCGGTGCAGGAGCAGCAGCTGCTTGTGCAGGGGCGGGCTCTTGTGCCGGAGCAGGAGCAGCAGCCGGAGCGGGAGCTGCCTGCTGGGGGGCTTCCGCCGGTGCGGCCGCTTGTGCGGGCTGTTCCGCGGCAGGTTGTTCTGCCACCGGTTCCGTTGCGGCAGGCTCAGGAGGCCTGTTCTTGGGATCCTTTGCCAGTTCCGCCGCGGCCTTGTCCTTTTGGCCAAGAATCTCATAGACCTTGGCGGCACCCTCGTAGGCGGCGCTCATGGTGGGCGTGAACTTGTAAGCCAAACGGTAGTTGGCCAAAGCCCTGCTGTAGTCGGGCTTTGGCATCTTGAGGTAAACTTCGGCGGCAGCAAAATAAGCGTCGGAATTCTGGGGCTGTTCCGCCAGCACCGCCCGGTACTCCCCTATGGCCTTTTCGTATTCGCCTTGTGCCACAAAACGGGCACCCTGTTCAAATCGAGGATCGGTAGCAAAGGAGGCTCCCACCAGGAGAGCGAGGGCAATAAGGGGATAGCGGATATTCATATTCTAAAGATACAAAAAATCCTGTTTTCAGTTAGACTTATCCTGAACACAACGAACAGAGAAACCAAAATTCTTCGGCATAGGACCCATATCTACACCATCAAAGATGGACAAAGAAACCGAATTTGCCTCATCATCGTTTTTCTCCGTAGAAGACCAGAAGAACGCAACCGCACCAGCATTGGCAAAGTCATCATTATTCCGCAAGCCCGCGGGAATAGCAGAAAAGCCAATATTGTCCGTTCCATTGTAGTCGAAATATTTCCCCTGATTATTCTCAGTCCAACCTATCTTCGACTTGATCTTTTTTCCCGCCGTTGATAGATCCGAGCCACCCAAATCACTCCAATCTTCATCACTGGGCAAACGCCAACCGTCAGGGCATGCATTCATGGCCGCATCCCAAGTATATAGACGGCCTGCCACATCACACTTTGCCGGGTCACTATCATAACACCAGCTGCCTTCCACATCACGGTTCAAATTCTCCGCAATCCAGCGTTTGGCGTGATATTCCATAACCTTGTATGTCTTTTGATTTTCTTCATCGGTATACGTGCTATAAACTATAGAGGGGCTCAGGAATTTTCCCCTAGGAATGTCCCAGCTCCAAACAGTTCCAGCAAGGGGATCTACACTACTTGAAGATTCAGCACTTGATTCCACAGATGAAGATGATGAACTTTCCACCGTCTCGGAAGCCTCGCTACTGCTGGAAGACTCGTCTGAACTTTCGGTAGACTCGCCCACACTGGAAGAGGACTCTTCCGTTGTTCCTTGGTTTTCCTCGGTCCCCTCATCGTCTACAACATCCACCTCACTGCTAGAGGTCGGTTCTGCAGGCGTATTAGTGCTAGAATCGTCATTACAGGCCACCAAGCAAGTCATTGCCACGACCAACCCAAACACAAAGATTTTTTTCATCGTTTCCCTCTATGAAAAAACTAATTGTTTCAATTATAAAAAAATCCCCGCCGCAGCGGGGATTGATAATTCGGGTCAAACAGTCTCCCAACTATTTCTTGGGAAGTTTCACTTCCTTGCCGAAGTCCACGTTGGTCTTGTTGCCGAGCAACAGAGCGCGGGTCTTGAGCGGCAGGCCGAAGCAGCGGATGAAGCCAGTTGCATCCTTCTGGTCGTACATGTCCACATCGGTGAATCCACCGAGGCCCATGTCGTAGAGGCTGTAGGGACTCTTGATGCCGGCCGGAATGATGTTGCCCTTGTAGAGCTTGAGGGTCACTTCACCGGTCACAACCTTGTTGACTTCGGCGAAGAAGGCGTCCATAGCCTGGCGGAGCGGAGTGAACCACTGGCCATTGTACACCAGGTTGGCATAGGTCATGGACATCTTCTGGGCTTCGAACAAAGTTTCCTTGTCCAGCACCAGCTGCTGCAGGCATTCGTGAGCCTTGTACAGGAGGGTGCCACCCGGAGTTTCGTACACGCCGCGGCTCTTGAGGCCCACGAGGCGGTTTTCAACGATGTCCAGCAGGCCGCAAGCGTTCTTGCCACCGATCTTGTTCAGGAATTCGAGAAGTTCCACAGCACCCATCTTCTTGCCGTTGATGGAAACCGGGTTGCCCTTTTCGAAACCGATGGTCACGTGGTCGGCCTTGTTGGGGGCCTTTTCGTACGTGGCGGTGTGCTTGAGGAATTCGTACTTGTGTTCCTGTTCCGGGAATTCCAGAACGCCACCTTCGTGAGAGAGGTGCCACAGGTTACCGTCTTCGGAGTAAATCTTCTTCTTGCTGATGCCGTTAAGCGGAATCTTGTGGGCAGCAGCGTAGTCGATAGCGTCTTCGCGGCTGTGGAAGTGCCACTTGGGGTCCTTCCACGGAGCGATGATCTGGAGCTTGGGGTTCAGAGCGGCGTAGGTCAGTTCGAAACGGACCTGGTCATTACCCTTACCGGTAGCGCCGTGAGAAACAGCGTAAGCGCCTTCCTTTTCGGCAATCTTCACCTGGTACTTGGCGATAAGCGGACGGGCGAAAGAGGTGCCCAGGAGGTAGGTGTTTTCGTACTTGGCACCAGCGCGGACGGTGGGCCAAACGTAGTCTTCGAGGAATTCCTTCTTCAGGTCCAGGACGTAGCACTTGGAAGCACCGGTCTTGAGGGCCTTGTCTTCGAGGGCCTTAGCGTCCGGGAAGTCGTTCTGACCCAGGTCAGCGGCGAAAGCGATCACTTCGCAGTCGTAGTTTTCCTTGAGCCAAGGAATGATGATGCTGGTATCGAGTCCACCGCTATAGGCGAGGACCACTTTTTTCTTGGATTCTTTCTTAGCCATTTTGGTTGTCCTTTTAGGAAAATTTTAGACAACGCAAATATAGGATAAAAAAGTCCTAGCGGCTCTGGAAAATCCGTTGCGGTACGTCTTTCTTGGCGGGGCGGCCCAGCAGGTCAAAGTGCCGGACAGGCACATTTCCCACAGAGGGCAAATTTGCACGAGGCGCAATCGCAGATGTTCCCGAGCTGCTGCTTCCTGGGCCTTCGGAATTGGACGAACCGCCGCTTCCTCCTTCGGCGATTGGTGCCGTAGGGTCAATTTCCCGGACCGTCACAAACTTGTAGTAAGGATGATCGTTGTCGCTGCGCATAACGACGGCATCCCCCGCCTGCAATATGGCCGCCTTGGCATCGGTGTAACTACAGCCATCAATGGTCTCCGCACCATAGGCGGCGCCAGACCAATCCAGACCAGCATCTTCAGCAACACCCACCAGCTCCCAATTTCCCGGAGGCGTCGCACCGCTGGTAGAATCAATGTACACTTCCAGGTGGACAGTAGAGGCATCCTTATTGTAGACAACGTATTTCATGCCTATCCACTTGCCTACGGGCAAAACATTCCCGCCCCACAAAGGATCCTGGCTACCTACGCCGGAACCACTACGGTAGTAACTCCCCGGATGTTTCCATTCCTTCTCGAAATCCCACTTTCCGTCGTTCCTGAATCTGGCATAGTAAGTGTGGGCATCACAGTTGTTTCCACCGCTAGAACCATGCCCCAGGGCTCCGCTGCGGACACCCACCACCATACCGCCATAATTCTCTCCACCCAGGGCGTCCCTCTTGAAATACCCAGTGTATTCCACGTTCAAGAATTGCTGTTTATGGTCCGCCCAATCCTGCTGGCCGTTTATGTGGAAACGGGGGCCATTACCCAACATCTGCATGGTACCCTGACCATCCACATAGAAGCCTCCCCCGTCGGAACTACGGTCATCGGTCCACTGGGTGGGATCCTGTGCATCGCCTGCCCAGTTGGCAAGGGTCCGTTCACTCCCGTTGGCCCAGTGCCTAGAATCCCAGGAGTAGGAATTTTCCTTGGTCTTGAAAAATTTTTGGAACCCGAATACATCCGTAGATTCTTCGGCATGTGCGAACACAGGAACAAGCACTGCCACCAGAGCGGCACCCAAACATTTTCTCATTACAAGAACCTCCACAATCCAATATATTTCCAAAATGCTCCAAAGTCAAGATTTTTCTTCTTTTCTATATTCAAATCATGCATCTTTCCGACCGTGCCATAGGCTACCTGTCCATGCTTGCCCTTATCGGCATCATAGTCTTTGTGGCCCTTGGCATGTACAGGGCCCACCACAAGGTGAGCCATTGGGCCATCGTGGACTTTGACGAACTGGGCTCCCTGCAGACCGAAGACGTGGTCGTGGTCCGGGGCTACAGGGTGGGAACCATCTCCCAAGTCAGGTGGCTGGGAGACAGGGCCAGAATCGTCATCAACTTTGACGAACCCATCGCCATTCGGGAAGGCACGCAGTTCAACAACGTGAACTACGCCCTGATGGGGCAGCGCCGTCTGGAAATCACCCTGTCTAAAACAGGAAAGGTCCTACCCCCCAACCATGTCCACCAGGGCCATTTTGAGCCTGGTATTGCCGAAGCGCTGCGACTCATGGAAAACGTGAACCAGCAGTTGGCCAGCGTCCGCGTCATGATAAGGACTATTACCAAGGGGGACAAGCGCCACCCCTCGGCACAAAAGATTTACGAAAAGGTCATGGGCACCCTGGAAGGAATCATCACGAACTCGGAAAACACGTTGAACGCCCTGAACCCGAAACTAAACCAACTGTTTGACCAGACCAACGTAGCCTCCGAATACCTGATCAATCTGACCGGACAGGCCGATTCCGCAGTGAAGGTCGTTACCTCCGTCACCAACGAAAAAATCCAAAGGGCCAACGAAATTATCTACGCCCTGAACCAGGGGACCGAAAAGGCCAGCCAGATTATCACCGAAATGGAAAATTCCCCCACCATGAAGGAACTGCTTACGACCAAGCAGGCCATAGACCAGTTGGTGACCATTATCGACAAGTTTAACGCCCTGGTGGCCGCCATCGACACCAAGGGAATCAAGATGTACGACGAAAACGGCAAGCCGGTGAAGCTGTTCACCTGGGGAAAAATGAACCTGGTCGGGAAAACCGCAAGGCAAAAAGCTGCCGAACGCGCCGAAAGAGGCGAAAGCCTGCCGAAATAGGACACGATGGAACTTTCGCAGTTACCGGGACTGGGGCCCAAGCGGGTCCAGGCTTTGCAAAAGGCCGGTTTTAAAAGCATTGCCGACCTGTTGTATAACGTTCCTAGGAACTACCTGGACCAGACCAAGATTACCCACATCGCGGACTGTAAGGAAGGGGAACGGGCCGTCATCATCGGAACTATAAGCCGTGCAGGAATCGTGCGGGGCCGCAGGAACCGCTTTATGGCCACCCTCAGCGACGGCACCGGCGAAATAAGCCTGCTGTTCTTTCAGGGTACCAGCTACTGGGCGCGCCGCATCCAGAACGGGACACGTTGGCTGGTGTCGGGCCCCGTGGGCAGTTACCGCGGGCTCCAGATGAGCCACCCCGACATGCAGCCCTTTGACGACGACCAGGAATTCAACGGATGTATTCTGCCCGTCTATTCCATCAGCGAGTCCTGCAGGGAAGCCCGCATGGAGCAAAAATTTTTCCGGGGGCTGTACAAGACCCTCTTCAAGTTCCCTGGCCTGACGCTGTCCGGCATTTGCCCCAAGGAACTGACGGAATACCTGCGCTTTTCCCCCGTCATGGAAAACCTGCGCACGCTGCACCTACCCAAGGACTTCCACGCCATCTACAAGGCACGGCGGGAAATGAAGATTCTGGAACTGTTGCCCTTCTGCCTGCGCATGGTCAAGCGGCGGGAAAACCAGAAGTTGCGAGGACACGAGCGGCAGATAGACCTGGGCACCGTCATGAAAATCAAGGCCACCCTCCCCTTCCAACTGACAGGCGGGCAAGAAGCGGCCTTGAACACCATCATCGAAGGCCTAAACGGCAAAAGGCAGTTCCACGCCCTGCTCCAGGGAGACGTGGGCTGCGGTAAGACCGTGGTGGCCATGCTCTCCATGATGGCGGTATGTGGTGCCGGGGAACAGTGCGCCCTGATGGTGCCCACCGACATTCTGGCAAGGCAGCATTACAAGGCATTAAAACCGTTCTTTGAAGCGGCAGGCCTGCGGGTGCAACTCCTGGTAGGGGCCACCGGCGCCGCAGAACGGAAGCAGATTCTGGGCGAACTCCAGATGGGGCTCTGCAACGCCGTTATCGGCACCCACGCCCTGTACAGCAAGGACGTGACCTACTCCAAATTGGGATTCGTGATTATCGACGAACAGCACCGCTTTGGCGTGGGCCAGCGAGAAGCACTGCTTTCCAAGGGCAATTACCCCGACATGCTGGTCATGAGCGCCACGCCTATCCCGAGAAGTTTGGCCATGACCTTCTACGGCGACCTAAAGTGCATTTCCATCAAGGAAAAACCTGCCGGAAGAAAGCCCGTAAAGACAAGGCTTGTTACGGCGGCCAAGCGCGATGACATGAAGCGGTTCATTTGCAAGGAGGCCCTGAAGGGGAACCTGTGCTACTGGATTGCAAGCCGAGTAGAAACCGGCGACGAAGGGAGCGCCCGGAGCGTGGACGAGATTGTGGCGGAACTCCGTGCCTTCGATAATCAAGTCAAGGTGGCAGGTGTCCACGGCCAGATGGACGAAAGCGAGCGGGACGCCGTCATCGCGCAGTTCGCGGCGGGCACCGTGCAAATCCTGGTAGCCACTACCGTCATCGAAGTGGGCGTGAACGTGCCCGCCGCAAACTTGATGGTCATCGATCAGCCCGACCGCTTTGGACTTTCGCAGCTGCACCAGCTACGGGGACGCGTAGGGCGCGGCAATCAGGAGGCATGGTGCTTCTTGATGCAGCCCGAGGGCGATGCCGCCGACACCAGCATGGAAAGGCTCTCTGACTTTGCAGCCACCGACGACGGATTCGAAATCGCGGAACTGGACCTGAAGACCCGCGGGGCGGGCAACCTGGAAGGGAACGAACAGAGCGGTGCCTGGGTGTTCCGCTGGTTCGACTGGATAGAAGACCAGGAACTGATTTCCCAGACCCTGGAACAGGCGGATCACATCCTCAAGGATTCACAGAATTTTGACGAGGCGGCCCGGGAAAAAATCCAGGCCTGGTATAACGAGAAACCTTCCGCCAACGAAGATGGCGTGCACTAGTTCAGCAGTTGGGTCATGGTGCCAAACACCAGGGCCGTAAGCACCACGTTCAAAAAAAACATGGCCCGTCGAACAATCATAAAGAACAGCGGCTGCCAATGGAAAATCCCATCGGTAGGGTCCAGCAGTTCCTTTACCGCCAGGAACACGTTGATAAGCCCCGTCACTATAAGCATCAACGCACCGGGGAAAAATCCCTCCCCCCAGACCAACACGGTGAGGCCCAAGCCAAAGAGCATGGCAATGACGCCAATGACGATTTCCACCCGAAGGATGGTGTTCTTAATCTTCCGCACCTTCGATTCCACATGGGCTTGGACTTTTTCTTCTATCTCGTCAGCCACGACATCCTCTCAAACTTTTATCCCATCCGCTACAACGTATAAGCCGTGGTAATGGAAAAATGAGGCATTCCCTTGCGTTCCCCGTTCATGGGGAAACTCACGTCCAGTTTGTTCACCAGCCTGCTAATAGACTTGGTCTGGATAAACCGGGCCCCGAATCCCAGCACGTAAATCAAATCCTTACGGTTGATGTCATCCAGTTTCCAGGCCGTCTCCCCCACACTGGCAAAAGCCACGAACACGGGCACCAAGGTCGCTATTTCAAAGTCCGCAAAGTAGCGCTGTTCCAAACTTCCATACACCCTAGCCTGACCCGTGTAGTAACCCGTGGGGAACCCCACAAAGCCGTCCGCACCGCCCAAGGAAAGCTGGTAGCCCAAGCGGGCGTCGTCATACAGGTCCACCAGCCCCGTCAGCGCCGTGGAGAAAGTATTGTTCGGGTGGAAGATGTATTCCCCGTTCACCCGTCCATAAAAATCCCTGCGCTCCCCGTGATCTAGATAGTAGTACATCTGGGTCTGCAGCGTCAGGTGGTTCCAGCCGCCACCCAGATACAGGTTGGTCCAAAAGTCCAGGCGGATATCGTTGTTGTCGGAACCCAACTGCTCGTAGTTCTTGGAGAGTTGCGCCTTCAGGGAGAATCCCTTGTCCACATCCTCGGTCCACTTGGCGTTATGCAAGTTCTTCACCTTCTCGTAGCGGATGTTGGAATACATCACGTAGGCGCCAACGCGGGAATCCTTGCGCTTCGGTAGCCACAAATCCCACGCCGCAGTAGAATCAATGACATAGGTCATGTCGTTATGGGTAAACAGGTAGCGGAACATTTTCCCTTCTTCCGCCGTTTCCCTGTGATAATCGTAAGTAGCCCCCAGGTAGAACTTGCGCTGGGTACCGCCAAAGGAACGGCTAAACCGAAAACTCAGGGAGTCCTCGATAAAATCCTCCACCTTCAAAAGCCGCACCGTCTCTTCGCCGTTGTATTCCAGGGTGTCCTTCGTAAGTATTCCGGACCTGTACGCCCTCAACAAATTCATCTTTTGCCCGTCCTCTTTTACAACCGGATCGTACTTCGTAACGGCCTCGTCTGCGCTGGACTGGACAAAATTTTCATCGGCGTACTGGACGGACATTCGAGCCACCAAAGGCATTCCATACCTTTCCGCCCCTACGGGCATATCCCCGCTGCCGTAAAAATAGGCATAGCGTTTGTTCTTTAGCCCCGCCAGAGTGTAAGCCCACTGGTTCACGCCGCGGGAAAGGAAAGGCACATACATCTGCCAACTAGCCAGGTAGCCATCGGTATTGTAACTATAGAGGAAGTCCAAGTGGTTGTAGCGGAACAAAAAGTGAGGATCGGAGTATTCCGCCTGCCACATGTCGCGGAATTCGTTATGACCGTAGTAGAAGCCCACCTTCTGTCCCAGGCCCAGGAAATTGCTTTCCTGAATGCCAATGCCGTAATTCAGGTTGTCGTAACTCCACTCGCTGCCCGAAAATCCCAGGCTAAAGGGGAGAGTCAAGGTCCAGTTGTCGCTGGTGTACACGTCTGCGAAGGTGCTGTCCCCCTCATGGTTTATCTGGATACTGGCATCCGACAAAAAGTTCTGGTCCCGCAAAAAGCGTTCCGATTCCAGCATCAGGTTTAAGTCCACGACATCTCCCTCGTTAAACAGGAGCAACTTGCGGACCGTAACTTCCTGAGTCTCGATGTGGACAAGGTTCAGCAGGTCATAGGCCCACTTGTCGTACTTGGTGTGGTACTTGGAATCGTCAAAGGCGTCACCGATGTGGTAACGGATCTTGTCTACGCGAAAGGGCGCCGTGGAGTCGGCAGGCAAGCCCTCGGCAAAAACCGAGGCCGCCAAAACGAGCAAAATAGGCGCAATAAACCGCATGACGGGGACAATATAGAAAATTGGCAGGACTCTGCCCCCAAACCCCGCTTTTTTCTATATTTCCCGCCGGGTAGCGGATGGCCGCCGGCAGCAATGCTGGAGGAAAGTCCGGGCACCGCAGGGCAGGATGCTGGATAACGTCCAGGCGCGGAAACGCGACAGACAGTGCAACAGAAAGCAAACCGCCCCGTACGGGTTTCGACCCGTCGTGGTAAGGGTGAAACGGCGAGGTAAGAGCTCACCGCATTCCTGGTGACAGGGATGGCACGGTAAACCTCATCCGGTGCAAGACCAAGCAGAATTCCGTTCGCGCAAGCGAACCTGGAGCGGCCCGCGACAGTTGGAATTCGGGTAGGTCGCTTGAGGCGGTCGGTAACGACTGGCCCAGAGAGATGGTCATCGCCCCGCAAGGGGTACAGAACCCGGCTTATAACTACTCTACTTGAAAGCCTCCGCTTACCGCGGAGGCTTTCTCCAACTAGGGAAGGCTCCGCCCTCCCTAACACCCTCCTTTTCTATCGCTAGAACCTCCGCTTACCGCGGAGGCTTTCTCCTTACAAGACCGAATCCGCCAGATTCTTGATCAATTCGTCCCGTCGGCGGATTCTCTCGCGAACACGCCTGGTTAATACCAGGCGCTTTTCGCTCACGGTTTACTTATTATTTGCGGCGTCGTTCAGTTCGTCGCAAATCACGGACTGTTCCTGGAAAATCTGGTCCAGAGTTCCAGCCAGTCCCACGGTCTGCGTGACCGTACACTTTCCGCCTTCGTAATTGGAGGTAAATCCGGCCACCACGCCGCTGGCCCTGCAATCTTTTTCGGCCTCCGCTTCCGGCTTTGCGGAATAGTCAAAAACTGAAACCTGACTCACCATATTACCGGATTCATCAAACTCATAGGAATAATTGGTGCCACCCGGTATCATGGAATTCACCGTAACGGAGTTTGCGGTCTTGGAAACGGAACAGACTTTTTCTCCATCGCTGGAGCCGCTGGAACTATCGCTACAACCAATCAAGGCAAGGCTGAGGGCACAAAGGGTAAACAGATTTTTAGACATTTAGACCTCCGATTTTTACCCATCCATTCTCCGCTAATATAAAAAAAGCCCTCGCTAGCAGCGAGGACTTCTTACATACAAGACCGCTCGAACTAGAGTCTAGTAACCAAGTGCAGGGCTGGTTCGAGCTCTCGCCTGCACAGCCGATTAATATCGACTGCTCCGGCTCACGGAATACCCGATTGAACTAGATTTTGAACTACTAGAAATCCAAGTCCACGCCTACACCAAAGCCGCGGCTTTCACGCTTGTAGGTATTCTTGCCGTATTCCACCTTTTCTTCCCAGTCATTATACAGGGAGTGGAAATAACCCAAATTGAACTTGAGCCAGTCAGTGGCCCTGAAGGCAAGGCCAAAGCCGAAGGTAGTGTTGTCCAAGATGATGTTCATCTCGCTCAGATATTCATCGGAAAGGTGGTAGCGAGTCACCTGTACGCCGCCGCTAAGAGTCCAACGAGTCAAGAAATCCACTTCCACGCCGTAGAGGAATTCGTCGGTATCGTCGGCGTACTTTTCCTGTTTGCCAGGCAGATTTGCCTTGGAATCGAACCAGTGACCGTAACCCAAGCAAAGGCGCAAGTTGTCCAGCAGGGAGTAAGAAAGTCCTGCGTAGATAGAAGCCGGGATGTCATTGTCCGTTTTGACACCATCGTTGTAGTTATCAAGCCCCACCTGGTTCACCTTGGTGTCATTTTCCATTTCAATGGAGGTGTTGTATTCAAAACGCAGGCCAAAGGAGAGGCGCTTGTAGTTGATGGCCAGGGCAGCAATGGGAGTAATCCCGTAACCGGTTTGTTCTACATCCAGTTCCCTATCAGAGACCTGTTCGGCCACGGCCTCCAGGGTCTTGGACTTGACCATGAGTTCCTGGGCCTGGGCACCATATTGTTCGGCAGCGGCCTTACTCTGAGCCGCAGAAGCCTTGTCACCGGCAGCGGCGTACTTTTCGGCAGCAGCAGCATACTGTTCGGCTGCAGCGGCGGCTTCCCCAGACTTACCAGCCAAATAATCAGCGATGTTGTTGAAGGTAGAAGCGGCTTCCACCATGCTACCATCCAAACCAAGGGTAGCATTCTTCGGATTAACCTTGATGTTCTTCAGTTCACCTTCGTAGTGGTTATAAGCGTAATTGAAGCGGGCTCCCAAGTAAAGGGATGCAAAATCCAAAAACCTATAAGAGGCACCCAGAGCAAAGCCAAAAATGTAGGAGGTTCCCTTCAGGGAAATATCAGCTTCATGGTCCGTAGTTTCCAAGCCGTTCTGGGTCAACATGCCGGGAATTTGAGCCACAGCCACATCGAAAGAGGGGAAACCGTCCTTGTAATTCAAAGCACCACCGCCACCGGTGATTCCAAAGTAGCCAGAAAGGGCAAAGTTACCACGATGCCAAGTCACCATGGCACTGGGCATAGCCGGGATTTGAGCCTTGCCGCGGAACTTCTTTTCGCCACCAAACAGCGGGGATTCCGTGTAGGTGTTACGGCTCTGCCAAAAAGCCTGGGAGTTGAGGGAGATGTGGAATCCGTCCGTCATGAAAGCAGTCCCTGCGGGGTTGTAGTAGGGAGCGTCCGCCTCGGTGGTGGCGTAGCGGGCCACGTTGCGCAGGTAAGCCGCAGACTGGTTAGTGTTGGTGTTGAGACCGCTGGCCAAGGCAAGGGAGGCAAAAACGCCTGTCAAGCCTACGATTTTGGGGAGTTTCATGGGGGATCCTCTTCGTTTATTTGAAATCCGCGCCACAAGTTAGAAAAGAATTGAGAAAATTTGCTTATAATTCGCTTACTTTTTGCTTTCGTGAAGAAAAATAAAAGCGTTTTGTATGTAATACGCGGATCGATAACGGCCACTTCTGTCAAACCAGTGCCGGCTCACTTATCTTGTTGATTATCAAAGAGATACGAATTTACGCAATCCGAAAACCACGGAAACCGCACACAGGACTGCAGAGGCCGCCAAGGTTGCCACAGGCAGGAAAAGTCCCTGCAAGAACACCTCGTGGAACAGCTGCACCAAAAGCAGCAACGGAACCACCACAAAGAGCGAAAGGTGGGTGGCCGCACGGACCGTCTTGACCCGCAAGGAGAGCATCAAGGAGAACGCCGTGGTCAAAAGCACCGCCGCAACCGCCCCGACAAGGGCCGCCACCGCCACCGTGGCAGGAACCACGGGGTGCGAAAACCAGTAGGCCAGTTCCGCCAACAGCGCAAAGACCAGCGGGAACGGCAGTATCGCCAGCATTTTGCCCCAAAAGAGTTTCGCCGGAGCAATTGGGGAAAGCTGCAAAAGTTCCAGGGAATTCCGCTCCCGCTCCCCCGCGAAGGAATCGCCAGCAAGTGGAGCCCCCATGGGGGCCATAAGGCAACCCAGCAGGAGCATCATGTAGCCTTCCATGCCCTCCATAATCTCGCCACCGTAACGGGAAACAGCAATGCCCTGAGACGCCGCCAGGATGATTGGCGGAATAATGAAGGGAATCCAGAATCGCGGGTCCCTAAAAATCAGGCGGATTTCATGTCTAAAGACGTGGAGCATAAAGAATGCGAGCGGCGAATCGGCGATGTGTGATGTGAAGTGTGTAATGAGAAATGGATAATTCCACATTACACATTACACATTCCACATTATGTATTACCTCTTCAGAGTCTTGTACTTGATGGGCTTCGGATTGTCGGCGTCTTCGCCAAGGCGCTTGCGGCGATCGGCTTCGTATTCGCTCCAGTTGCCTTCGAACCACACCACCTTGGAATCACCTTCGTAAGCGAGGATGTGCGTAGCGATACGGTCCAGGAACCAGCGGTCATGGGAAATAATCACGGCGCAGCCTGCGAACTTGAGGATAGCCTGTTCCAATGCCTGCAGCGTTTCGATGTCCAAGTCATTGGTCGGTTCGTCCAGGAACAAGAGGTTGCCCGGCTTTTGCAGGTTCTTGGCCATGAGCACGCGGTTGCGTTCACCACCAGAGAGCGTGGTAAGCTTCTTCTGCTGGGCGGCACCGGTGAAGTTGAAGAGTCCGCAGTAAGCGCGGCCGTTCATCTTGCGGTCACCCACCATGATTTCGTCGTTACCGCCGGTAATTTCTTCCCACACGGTCTTGGAATCGTCCAGGCTGTCGCGGCCCTGTTCCATGCTGATGATTTCCACGGTCTCGCCAATCTTGAGCGTACCGCCATCGGGCTTTTCCTGGCCCATGATCATCTTGAACAAGGTGGTCTTACCGGCACCGTTTGGACCGATAATACCCACGATGCCAGAACGGGGCAAACTGAAGTTCAAATCGTCGAAGAGCACTTTGTCGCCAAAGGCCTTCTGCAAGTGTTCCGCCTGGATAACGATATCGCCCAGGCGCTTGCCGTTGGCAATATGGATCTGGGCCACCTTGATCTGTTCGCGAGAATCTTCGGCAAGCAAGTCTTCGTAAGCCTTCAAACGGGCCTTGCTCTTGGCCTGGCGGGCCTTCGGAGAAGCCTTCACCCATTCCTGTTCGCGGGCGAGGCGCTTCTGACGGTCCGATTCACCCTTCTCTTCGTTCTTCATGCGTTCCAGTTTCTGGTCAAGCCACTGGGCGTAATTGCCTTCCCAAGGAATGCCGCGGCCGCGGTCAATTTCCAGAATCCAGTTCGTTACGTTATCAAGGAAGTAACGGTCATGAGTCACCAAAATCACGGAGCCCTTGTATTCCCGGAGGTGGCGTTCGAGCCATGCAACCGTTTCGGCATCCAGGTGGTTCGTCGGTTCGTCAAGGAGCAACAAATCCGGTTCTTCCAGGAGCAGGCGGCAAAGGGCCACGCGGCGCTTTTCACCACCGGAAAGGTTCGTCACCGGCCAATCGCCCGGCGGGCAGCGGAGAGCATCCATGGCGATTTCAACATTGCGGTCCAGACTCCACAAATCCAGAGTATCGATGGTGTCCTGAAGATCGGCCTGTTCCCTCAAGAGCTCGTCCATTACAGCATCTGACATGGGTTCACTAAACTTCATGGAAATTTCGTTGAAGCGGTCGAGAATGGCCTGCTTCTCGGCCACGGCCTGCATCACGTTTTCCTTCACGGTCAGGTTCGGGTCCAGCTGCGGTTCCTGGGGCAAGTAACCTGCAGTACGGCCCGGTTCAATCCAAGCTTCGCCCTGGAATTCCTTGTCGATGCCCGCCATAATGCGGAGCAGTGTTGACTTACCGGCACCGTTCTGGCCAATAATACCAATCTTTGCGCCGTAGTAGAAGCTCAAGGAAATGTCCTTCAGCACCTCCTTGTTGGGCGGGTAGGACTTGGTCATCTTGTACATGTAGAAGACGAATTTTTCTGCTTTATTCTGTTCGGCCATTTTGAACTCGCTCCGCTTCGAAATGTGGGCAGCTTGCGCTGCAATGTGAGATGTGTAGTGTGAAATGTGAGATGTGATGTTTGGCTAAATATAACAAAAGAAAATGTTTTCTATACTTGTGCCATGAGGTTCCCCGTTGCAATCCTGTTCAGCCTGCTTTGTGCCGTTTTTGCCACGGCACAAGAATCCGAAGCACAAGACAGCGATTCCCAGGACCTGCAAGACTTTCAAAGGTTTACCGCCCTCCCTGTCCTGGCCTACTCCGAAGACACGGAACTGCAATATGGTGGCATACTGGTGCTGTTTTTCAAGCCCTTCGAAGGGAGCACCCACGTATCCACCATAGACCTGGTGGTACTCGGAACCACTCGAAAACAATACGGCACCCGACTTTCGCCAAACTTCTGGTTGCTAGGAGACCACCTGCACATTCCTGCTGCCTTTAAAGCGTACAAGTGGAACTACTCCCTTTTCGAAAGGGGTAGTCGTGGAAGTTTTGACCCCATAGGGGACTATGAAACCTCCTTTGTTCAAGGAAAATTTCCCCTTGAAATGAACTTTGGCATTCCCCGGTGGCTTCCCCTCCGTTACGGGCCCGTGTTGGAAGGGGAAATCCGAGAAAACGACTTGGAACGCAGTCCCGAAACCAGAGACGGCATTCTGCTGGGCGGTGGCTACAAGGCCACCCTGGACGACCGCGACAACATCAACTGGCCCACAACGGGTTACTACGTCTCCTTCGAAGAAGTCTTTTTCGGGAAGGACTTTGATTTTCACAGGGAAACGCTGGACCTGCGGTTCTATACGCCGCTTTTCTGGAGGACCTCCTTGGCCGTTGGCCTCTTGTTTGAACAAAGCAAAGGTGACAGGATCCCCCACGGGTACTTGGCGGGTCCCGACGGCACAGACCGTTTCCGCGGTGTGGAAAGCGGACTCTGGAATGACAACCAGGCCATGATTGGGCAACTGGAATTCAGGCGGCCGTTATTCTGGAGGTTGGCGGGAACCATTTTTGGCGAAACTCTGCAAACCGCGCCCTATTTCAGCCAACTTTTCAAACGGCAAATGCATTATTCCGTAGGTTTTGGCGGGCGCCTAGCCCTGAACAAGAGCGAAAAACTCCACGCCCGGGGGGACATTTCCCTTATCGACGGAAAACACTTGGGACTCACCATCAACCTGCGAGAAGCGTTTTAAAAACTATGATGGGACGCATAAACAAGCTTGAAACCTTCGGCTCTGTGGACGGGCCAGGCGTACGTTTTGTAGTGTTCACCCAAGGTTGCCCCATGCGGTGCCAGTTCTGCCACAATCCGGAAACTTGGGACTTCAAGGGCACCGCTGCCGGTGCCTTCGATATTTCCGCAGAAGATCTGCTGAAAAAAGCCCTGCGCTACAAAAGCTACTGGGGCACCGAGGGCGGCATCACCGTCAGTGGCGGCGAACCTTTGATGCAGATGGATTTTCTCCTGGAGTTTTTTGAACTGGCTAAGGAAGCAGGAGTACACACCTGCATCGATACCTCGGGCGTAAACTTCGTGCGTACCGAACCCTATTTCGGCAAGTTCCAGCGGCTTATGGAAGTGACTGACCTGCTGCTGGTGGACCTGAAAATCATGGATCCCGGGCTGCACAAGCAATTGACGGGACACCCCATAGACCACAACCTGGACATGTTCCGCTACCTGGACGAAATCCACAAGCCCATCTGGATACGCCACGTGCTGGTTCCCGGCATTAGCGACAATGACCAACTCCTGGAAGCCGCCAGCAATTTCATTGGCACCCTTTCCAACGTGAAAAAGGTAGAGGTCCTCCCCTACCATTCGCTAGCGCTGGCAAAGTACAAAGAGATGGGAATTGATTATCCGCTGGCGGACACCAAGTCCCCTAGCCCTGAGCGGGTCCAAAACGCAAATAGGATTCTGAAAACAGAATCCTATCGATAAACTCACGCTTCCGTGCAGTCCAAAACCGAATTAACGGTTATTTAGGTAGTCCAGCACCTTCTGGGTCAAGTCGTTTTCTTTTTTCCAGAAAACCACGGCGCCAGTGGCACGGTCCACCACCATGTCGTAGCCCTCTTGCAAGGCAATTTCGTTGATGGCCTTGCGAATCAGCTGGATAATGGGACCGCTGACCTTCTCGTTTTCAGAAATCAGCTCGCCCTTACGGCCATAGACCCGGTCAATGAATTCCTTCAGTTCCGTTTCCTTCTTGGCGTAATCCGCTTCCAATTCACGTTTCTTTTCGTCAGAGAGCATCAAAACCTGCTTGTCCAACTTTTCCTTGATGGCGGAGAGTTCCTTCTGGAGCAAGTTGCCCTGCTGTTCCCACTTGGCCACCTGGCGGTCGTATTCTTCCTGGGCCTTTCGGGTACCCTTGTAGCCGTCAAAAATCAGCTTGGAGTCCACATGGGCAATGCGAAGCCCGTCTTCGGCAAAAGCCGAACAGGCAAGCACCATGGCAAGCAAAATCACAATTCGACGGATAAGCGTTCCTTTCAGCATATCGCCTCCTTTAGAATCCCTGACCAATCACAAAGTTGAATTCCATGTCGCCCACTTCGGTGCGCTGCAGGCCAGAATAGGTCTCGCCCACATCCAAAGGCCAAGCAAAGTCAAACCCGATAATGCCAAGCATAGGCACCACTACGCGGAAACCAAAACCAATGTCCTTCTTGAGGCTAGAGGGATCCCATTCGCTAAGGGGATTACGGCTGGGCTTGGGAACCTTGGTACGGGGGTTGTAGCGTTCACCGAACACATTACCCGCATCAAAGAAGAAGGGCAACAGGTAGAAGGTTTGGGGCACAATTCCCAACTGGAGTTCTGCACCCAAGTACTGGAAGCTGCGGCCCAAACGGCGGTAACCGATGGAACCCGAACTGTAACCACGCATCATGCCTTCGTAACCCAGCACGCCACCCATGGTGTACAGGGTGCGGTACTGCAACTGGTCACCGATGATAACGCCATACTCGTTGGTCAAGGCAATGGCCAAGCGGTCGCGGAACAACGGGAACCACCACTTGATGGTCAGCTCCGTCTTGACAAATTCAAAGTCGCTGTAGAGCACGTCGTCCGCCACCTGCACGTCCAGCACATAGCGGGAACCGTCCGTGGGGAACTGGGGCAGGTTCTTATCATCACGAATCAAACGGAAGTTGATAGCCGATTCCAGACCCGTGTAGACCACATAGCTGTCGTCGATGTTGGGGCCCTGCTTGTTCATGAGCCAGCTGTAACCCACCTGGCCGTAGAAGTAGTCGTCGGGCCACTTGAGGCGTTTACCCACGTAAACCTGTCCACCATAACGGGTGATATTGGGGTCGTCGTAATCACTCATGTTCCACCAGCTGTAACTGAGGCTGGTACCCACGGTAATTGGCTTGTCCAAGAACCAGGGTTCCTGGAAGCTGACAGAAGCGCTCTTCTTGTCCATACCGTATTCCACGCTGAAGGAGGCCGCCTGACCGTTACCCATGCAGCAGTTGGGAATGGACACGCTAGCGGTACCCACAAGTCCATCGCTCTGGCTGTAAGACACGCCCAAGCTGAACTGACCCGTACCCGCTTCCTTCTCTTGCACATTGAATTCCAAGTCCACTTCCTGCTCACCCACCACCTTGATGTCGGGAGTCACCATGTCAAAGTAGTTGAGCTGCATGATTTCACGGAAACTACGTTCCAAGGATGACTGGCGGTAGGTATCGCCAGGATACAGGCGCACTTCACGACGGATCACCTTTTCGTTGGTCTTGGTGTTCCCGTGGATATAAACCTTGTGGATAGAGGCAGGGAGGCCCTCTGTCATACGGTACGTGAGGTTCACCACGGAATCGTTCACAAAGGTCCGTTCTTCTTCGAAGCGGGCAAACAGGTAGCCGTCTTCGCGGTAAGCATCCAAGATGGCCTTGCGGGAGGCGTCGTACTTGTACTGGTCAAACACCTCGCCACTGTCCAGGCGGAAAGCGTAATTCAAGATGGCATCGCTCAGCACCTCGTTCCCCGTAAAGTGGACGTTGCCCATGTAGTACTTGCGACCCTCGATCATGGCAATGTGGATGCAGATGGCGCTAGAAGTATGGATGTTGTCGTACTTGTTCAAGGCGGGGAACATGTCCTCTATCATGTAGCGGACTAACAGCTTTTCTTCGTAGGGAGAAAGCTTTTTCTTCTTGTACCTAAGGGAATCGATCTTGGGGTTGTTGAACTTGCGGCCCGAAACAATCTTCAGCCATTCCTTGCGGGACTTTTCGTAACGAATGATGTCGTTCAAAAGCTTCAAGGCGTCTTCTTCGGACTTGACCTGGGGGAGCGGACGGGACACCTTGTCGTGGAAGGGAGCGTTGTGCATCTGCCTAAAGTAGTGGGTCACTTCCATGGTGGGTTTGCCCGCCATCTTTGCCATAGCAGTAGCCGTGTCGCTCATGGCACGGTTCAACTGGTCGTACAGGAGCTGCAGGGATTCCCCAATAGGCACCATACGGCCCAAATAGAACAGGCAAGAAGAATCCGGCAGGTATTCCGCACGGTAGTCGGTCAGTTCCGCATCCAAGTAACCAAAGTGACGGATGGCGTTGAGCACCGTGTCACGGTCCGCCTCGAAGACGGCTTCCTTAAACTCGCCACCGCCCCACCACTGGTCCAGCTTGGTGAGCATGTGCTCCATAATGTCTTCTGGCGGAACGTTGTCGTTGCCCTTAATGTCAAATTGACGAACCTTTACCTTTTCCCCTTCACGAACAATGAAGGTGACCTGGTTCTTGTTCTCGTCGGTAGGCGTTTCCCTGTAACCCACTTCCGCCAGCAGGTAGCCCTCGGAGTGGTAGTAGTCGATCATGGCCTGACGATCCCGTTCCAGCTGGCTCTTGCTATAGACCCTGCCCGGAATCATGCGGATTTTCAACCGCAGGTCTTCTTCAGAAACTTCGTCACAGCCGTCAATAATGGCGGTGTCCAAGGCGGGCAGTTCCTTGATCTTGAAAATCAAGTCCACATCGGACCCTTCGTCCACGTAGTCCACCCAGGCGGTCACATCGTCAAAAAGCCCGGATTCATACAGGGAAGTCACCGCCCCTTGGACCTTTTCGGAAAGAACCGCCGGCGAGAAACTTTGCCCGTCGCGTATACCAATCCTACTCAAAACGGACCGTTCGTCCATGTGCTGGTTTCCCTCCACACGAACTTTACGGACCTTGTTTTCCATCATGTAGTCGCCCGGCATCTGGGACAAATCCAGAAGCTGGGCCGAAGCGATACCCACAAAAAAGAGCAACAAAAATATCACGCGACAGCGCAGAATAAACCTACCTAGTCATTCCAAAAAACAAAATTCTGCCCAAAAATACAAAAAAAAGGGCATTCAGCCCACTAAATCTCTTTAAAATCGGGGCAAAAAAGAACCCTAGGGATAATACCCTCGCTTTACACTTTATGTTAAACCCACGGATTTGTTTTTTCTCCAAAATTTTTCATTCTTTTTTTGTTTTTTTCAAAGGAAAAAAAGATAAATTCTACTCTGTATTTTTAAACCACGGTCCCAAGGACCGACAACTGAGGATTATATGCGCTCTACCGCCTGGAACGACGAAGAAAACAAGGTCCTGCCCGAAATGGCCCTGGACTTTATGCCCGAAGAAAAACTGCGCGAACTGCAATTGCAGCGTATGCGTGCCACCGTAAAGCTGGCCTACGAGAAGGTGCCGCTTTTCCGTGAACGCATGGACGAGAAGGGTCTAAAGCCCGAAGACATCAAGACACTCAAGGACGTGGCAAAACTTCCCTTCACCATGAAGAAGGATTTGCGTGACACCTACCCGTACGGACTCTTCGCCGTGGACATGAGCGAAGTGGTACGCCTGCACGCCAGTTCCGGCACCACCGGCAAGCCTATCGTGGTGGGCTACACCAAGGAAGACATGGACGTTTGGGCCCAAGTGGTGAAGCGTGGACTGCTCGCCTGCGGCTTCCGCAGCACCGACATTGTGCAGAACTTCTACGGCTACGGCCTCTTTACCGGCGGTCTCGGCATCCACGGCGGATTTGAAGCCCTGGGCGCCACCGTCATTCCCATTAGTGGCGGCAATACCGAACGCCAGGTGATGCTCATGAAGGATTTTGGTGTTACCGCGGTGGGTGGAACACCCAGTTACTTCGTCCGCATCATCGACGTTGCCGAAAAGATGGGCATTGACATCCGCGACCTAAAGGTGAAACGCGGTATCTTTGGTGCCGAGCCCTGGAGCGACGGCATGCGTGACTACATCGAAGAAAAGACGGGCATCAAGGCCTACGACATCTACGGCCTTTCCGAAATCGTAGGCCCGGGCGTGGGTTGCGAATGTGATTGCCGCGACGGCATCCATATCTTCGAAGACCACTTCTACCCCGAAATTGTGGACCCTGAAACTCTTGAACCGCTGCCGGACGGTGAAGAGGGCGAACTGGTGCTTTCTACGCTGAGCAAGAAGGCCATGCCCATCATCCGCTACCGCACCCGCGACATTACCGCCATCGAGAAGACCAAGTGCAAATGCGGCCGTACCATCCGCCGCATCCGCCGCATTGGCCGTCGTAGCGACGACATGATCATCATGCGTGGCGTGAACGTGTTCCCCAGCCAGATCGAGACGGCCCTGCTCCGTGCAGAAAAGGCACTGCCCCACTACCAGATCGTGCTGGACACCAAGAACAACATGGACACGCTGGAAGTCAAGGTGGAAGTTTCCCGCGACATGGTGAGCGATTCCATGAGCGACATGGAACAGCTGAACAAGAAGTTCAAGCACTCCATCGAACAGATTCTCGGCATTTCCGTCATCGTCACGCTGTGCGAACCCGATTCGCTGCCGCGTAGCGAAGGCAAGGCGAAGCGCGTCATCGACAACCGTAAGAAGATGTAGCGCCAAAGGCGCAATGTGAAATGTGAGATGTGGAATGTGAAATCACTCATTACACACTACACATTTCACATCACACCAAAAAGTTTTAAATAGGAGTATAAACATGAAAATCCCTCAGGTTTCTGTATTCGTTTCTAACCGTCCGGGCCGTCTCCAAGCCGTATGCAAGTCCCTGGCTGACGCGGGCGTGAATCTGCTTTCGCTTACCCTTGCCGACTCCGGCGAATTCGGGCTTATCCGCCTTATCGTCAGCGACCCGGAAAAAGCCGTAGACGTGCTCGCCAAGGCTGGTCTCAGCTCCACCATCACCGACGTGGTGGCCTGCCCCGTGAACGCAGCCATCGGCGGCCTGGCCGAACTGCTCTCCACTGCCGTTGGCAGCCAGCAGATCGACTACATGTACGCCTACCCCTCTACCCTGAACGGCAGCAACATCATGATCCTGCGCTTCCAGGACACGGACAAGGCAATCGAAGCCCTGAAGGCAACAAACTTCAAGGCTATCAGCAAGGAAGAATTGCTAGGGTAAAACCAAAGCCTATTTGCTTTGCGAATCTTTTTCTGCAGGGTTTTCCGTATGGAGGCCCTGCAATTTTTCTAACCGCTTTTCCAGCATGGCCTGGACTTCGGGTATTAGTTTGTCCTTAATCTTTTCCAAGTATAGGCACTGGAGCTGTATCATGCGGTTCCTGTGCCTGCAGGCGTGTTCCTGAATCCAATGGCTCACCGCCACCTGGCGGTCTTGCATCTGGTTTTGCAGGCTCTGCTGGATATAGGTTCGTTGCACTTCCATGTAACGTTGCATGTTGAAGGGCAGGCGGTACGTGCGGATAAACTGTTTCAGCTTGACCAGCAAAGACAAATCCTCGTCCTTGTGCTCATGGAGGTACTTTCCCAGTTCCTCCAGATGGGACTTGAAAAACGGGACAATGGCCTTGTCGTCAATCTGGTAGAGTTCCAGGGCGTCCTGTTTCTTTGTCGCTTCGTCTACAGCCATACCAATAATTTATCTATTATCTAGGATTTTTGGGATGTACGTTTCACAAAAAATCCGAATTTTGCTGTTTCTTGAGAAAGATTTTCACACGATGTAAAAGTTTCCTCGGTCAAAAACACACGGCCCTCGGTTCCCGGATGGAGCCGTGGAGCATCGCCTCCCCTAAAATCTTTCAGACATTCTACCCCACAGGGGATCATCCCTTGCGGTGTCATCAGTTCCAGACCGTCTTCTGGAGAAAAAGCGTTCTTCACATTCACGCGGCAAGAGCGTGTAGCCGCGTCGTAATCTAAAACCTGTGCCGCGACACAGCCCCCTGGAGCGTCCTCGTGGGTCGACTCGTAATTCTGGGGAAGCGGTCCCCGCATAAACCCGGGCATAAAGCCACGACCGTCCACAAAAGAAATAGCTTTGTGGGATTCCTCGGGAACCAAAGGTTCCGTTCCTGCATCCAAGGCACGGACCGAGGCGTCCATAGCCATGCGATAGGCCCGCACCACCTGACTCAGGTAGTAGACCGACTTGGTGCGGCCCTCAACCTTGAAGGAGTCCAGCCCCGAACGCACCAGGTCTGGAATCACTTCCAGGGCGCAGATGTCGCGGCTACTCATAAAGTAGGTTCCCCAAGTGTCCTCATCCAAAGCAATGGGAGGTAGTTCTTCGCGGTCGGTGCGACGCAGGGTAAACTCACCCTCCTGCTCACGATAATTCTCGCACTGGGGTTCAGGATTGGCATACAGACGGTAAGGCATGCGGCAACTGTTGTCGCAGGCACCCTGGTTGGCATCCCTGTGGGTCACCCAGTTAGAAAGCATACAACGGCCCGACATGGACATGCAGACCGCCCCGTGGACAAAAACTTCCAGTTCCAAATCAGGGCAGCGTTCCTTTATCTCCAAAATTTCGGGCAACCGAAGTTCACGGCTCAAAATAATCCGCCGCACTCCAAGACCCTGCCAAAATTGTGCCGCAAGGTAGTTGGTGGTATTGGCCTGCACCGACAGGTGGATTTCCACACCGGGGCATTCCTTTCGAATCCAACCCACAAAGCCAGGGTCGGCCACAATCAAGGCGTCGGGCTTAAGCTCTATGGCAGAAAGTAGAGCCTTCTGAAAGGCCTCCACCTTCACGTTCCTAGGAATCACGTTGCTGGTCAGGTAGAACTTCTTGCCCAAGCGGTGGGTGTATTCAATGCCCTCGGCCAAGTCATCCAAGTTCTTGAATCCGTTTTCACGGGAACGCAACGAAAAAGCGGGCTGCCCCGCATAAACGGCATCGGCTCCATAAGCTAGAGCATATTTCATGCGGACCAGGTCGCCCGCCGGTGCAAGCAATTCAGGCGACTTTACCACTTGAACCCAGCCCTCAAATAAACCTTGCGGTCGTCAAACAGGGTCACTTCCCCCATAAAACTCACGAACTGTCCTTCGTAACTTAAGGCGGGCGTCAAAGAATACTGCATCTTGGCACCGTCCAAAAACTTTTTGTGCATCTTCATGTGGACATGGTGCGGAGTGGTGTCGTTTATGGCACTGCCATAATCCGTGCCCTTCCAGAACCAAGTCTGGCGGATTCCCATAAAAATACGGCTATCTAGCCGGGCATAGACATTCCAATCCACCGTTTGGCTATTGGGGCCAGACTGACTGCCCAAAGGGTAACCCAGATGAGCGATCTGCGCCGTATTCTGGTGAAAATGGCTATAGACATAGGGTTCTATCCTGGCATATTCCGCAAGGGTTCCGGCCTCCAGCTTATGGCCGCCGATATAAAAATCATGACCCGCCTGCAAGCCCGCCATCCAGGCCCACTTTGCCTCGATGTTGTCGTTCTTCACCAGGCTCACAGGGCTTTCCATGTCATCCAGGAACAGTTCCGTATAAATACGGGCGGTGCGGAAAATCCTGTAGTTAAAGTCAAAGGCCAAGGCCCCGTTGTTGCTATTTTCCGCGTAGTTTCCCTTTTCCATAAACAAGGGCGCCGTAGGAACAAATAGCCAAGGTTTCAGTTCATCGTACTGCACCTGGAGTTCACTGATTCCTATGGTGGCGTTCCCCACAGAAAGTTCATAGCGGTGGCCAAACAGGTTACGCGTATCGTCTTTGTTCTTCATGCTCATGCTGTTATTATAAACCCGTAAGTCCGCATAAAAACTGATGACGCGGAGGGGTCCAAACTGCATGTCCAGCAGGAGCATGTTGTAAGGGAGTGCAAACTGGTTCAAGGTCAAGTTGTTGTAGTAGCCGGGGCCCCAGTGGAGCACGTCACGGCCCAAGTCCACACGCAACCAGTCATGGTTAAAACCAAAGTGGGTACGGTAGCGGGCATAACTGGTGTATTCCACGCCGGAATTATTCTCGCCCTTTTGGACCTCCAAGAATTCCCGATCAAAGGACTGGGGCGTTTCGGCGGAATGCCCCTCGTCATAAATACGGGCATCCAGCACAAAGTCTACGGAGTCCGCATAGCCCCTCAGGAAAATGCCTCCATCAATACCCGGCCAAATGGTGTCGCCCAGGGCCTCACCACCGCGGTAATCTACGCCGCCCACCAAGCTGGTGGCCACAGCGATGCGAGGGGCCGCATCGCAAGAATCTCCCCCGTGGCCCGAAATCTTGGGACCGCAGGCATTGTCATAATACAATAGGGCATTGCGTTCCGTGCGGGTAAAGTTCTTGCGGAAGGTGGTATCCCGCCTGGGGTAGGCAAAAGACTGGGGCATATCGCCGGTAGTCAACCTGTGGTATTCAAACAGCAGGGGCGCCGTTTCTAGCAGTTTCAGATTGCGAGTATGCTCCGGGCCCAACACGGGAGACGCCGCCCAAGACACAGCGACAAGGGAAAGCACCAGGGAAACAATCCCTGAACAGTTTAGGTGCAATCTCGTTTTAGCTTTCATTTAAGGCGACTATTCAAACAGCGGGACTTCCCACTTTTTGGGCATCTTAGGCGTACCCTTCTCAGAGTGATTATAGGTAAAGCCATCTTCGGAGATGTCTGTAACAGGTCCCTTGATGGAGAATGTGCAGGAATTATCCTTGCAACGTTCGTCCGAATTGAGCATCTTGGCCACCTTCAGGAACAGCTGGTCCCCGTAAACATCCCAGGAGCCTTCCTTATTTTCGCTCATACCCGAATTCGCCGCCAACGTGTAGTTCATGGAGGACTTCAACGAGAAAGCCCAATCCAGGTTGGCTTCCTTGTCAAAGGCGGCCCAGTCGCCAATCAAGGAAGACCCGTCGATGGCGGTATACTTGAAATCGGAGGGCTTGCAAGCAGAGTAATCGCGGATGGAATCCATTTCCGAGGTAATCTTCCGAGTCATCATGGCCAGGTCAGCACCTGTGGCAAACTTGGACACAAAGAAGGAGTAGCCCCTATAGATGTCAAACAAGCCCGCGTTCCACGACACCGTATCGCTCTTTACCACACGCTGCATAACGTAGCGGCCCTTATAGAAGGTGTAGACCTGAGTGGTGTCATTTCCCGTGACATTGCATACCAGGCGCTTCTTGTCCAGGTTTTCCGCATTGGTAACCAGGGCATTTTCCACAGACAGTTTTTCCTTTTCCGCTTCGACAAAGTCACCCTTGTCCACGCGATACTTCAGCTGGTCCCCGACAATAATAAAGGAAATTTCCCTATCCTTGGAGGCCTTTTGAATCGACCTCAAGACTTTGTTGCTGGAAAGCTTTTCGTCAAGAACCAGAGGGTCCATGGTATTGGAGGAACCCATCTTGACGATTCCGTCCTTGAAATCGGTGGTAATAAGGAGCAGGGCCAAGTGGGTATTGCCCTCATTCACGTCTATGGCCCACAGGGAGAACATACCCGTCTTGGATCCGGTACCCAAGTGGAAGGTCTCGCCGTCAATCTTGACCAGGTAATTTCTCTCCAGGTCATCCAGCGTGGCCGCCCTTGCCCCGTCGGGCCAACTGGGGTCGGTGTATTCCTGAGCCGCCGAAGAAGAAGAAACGTCGGTGGAATCCGCCTCTACGCTAGAAGAGGATTCGCCTGATTCCTGGTCTACAGAATTAGAACTGCTGTCGCCGCCGCAAGCCGCAAACATCAAGGCTGCAGTAAAACCGCAAAACGTCAAAAAAGCCTTCTTCATAAGCACCTCTTTTTTCGTAAAAATATACACTATTTCAAAGGAAACGCCCCGGATTCCTTTCAAAACAAGCAAAAAAACAGCTTTTTCCCGATTTTTTAGCTTTCCAGCAGGTAGCGGATGTCCTGAACCTTGCGTGCCAGGGCCTGATCGGAGGCCATCTGTTCTTGCAGGGAATTGATGGAGGCTATGACCGTGGAATAATCACGCTTGAATGCCTCCCCTATCTTCTTCAGGGATTCCGTAGTAAGCTCGCGGCACAAGTACATGGCAATCTTACGGGGAATGGATACCCCAACGTCCTGACGCTTGGAAGCAAGCACCCGTTGGTCCACAGAGAATTCCGCGGCCACAGTTTCCACAATGTTGTCCAGCGTAAGAACCGGTGCATCGCCAGGCTTGGGGGCGGAGAGCATACGCTTTACGTTGGAGAGGTTCAGCTCCACATTGTTTAGCACGTGCATGGCACGGAGCCAGTTCATAAGGCCCTCGATGACACGCACATTGGCCCTAGGCTGTATGGCAAGGTAACGGCAGATTTCTTCGCGGTCAATTTCTACAAAGGGGATGCCCTCGGATATCTTGCGAATAAGCGCCATGCGGGTATTAAAATCCGGCTCGGCAATGCCTACGGCAACGCAATTCTCTAGAGGGTTGAGCAACTTGTCCGTAAGTTCGTGGGACAGGGAATTCTTCTCGGGCTTTTCGCCGGCAGAAAGCTTCTTGAACTTGGAAGGGTGGCAGTCGCAAGAGAGCACCACCTGATGCCCCATCTGGCCCATGTACTTGATGAGCAGGGCTAGCCGTTCCTGGCTCTTGAGGCCGTTTTTCAAGAGCTGGATATCATCCATCAGCAACACGTCGCAGTGTTCGTAGCGATCAGCGAATTGCTGTTTCAGTTCATTGAGTTTTGCCCAATCCTTGTCCTTGGCGGCATTGCCCATGGCAGAACAATCCCTAAGGAAGTCGTAGGCCTGGCGGTACACAATGCGGAGTCTCGGCTGTTTTTTGTACAAACTAGCAGCAATGGATTGGAGCAGATGGGTCTTTCCAAGGCCCGGAGCGCCGTACACCAGAAGAAGGTTCATGGCCGCATCGCCGGGATGATCCACGATGGTCTGGCAGGCCTTCAATGCGGTAAAGTTGCACTCCCCTTCCACAAAGTTTTCAAAGGTGTATTTTTCGTATAAATTAAGTTTTTCTTTGGAAGCGGCCTTGGTGGCATCTTCCTGAGCCTTGAGCTTGGCCGCGCGTATCCTGCGCTCCACATCCTGGGGAACGGACTGGGTAACCTTGGGAAATTCTTCCCTGGGAACAGGCTCCAAAACCCGAACCTTGTAGTCTACAAAGTCACTACCATAAACGGAAGCGCAAGTCTTGCGCAACAGGGAACCATAGTGGCTATTGAGCCAGGTTTCCCTGAAAGCGTCGGGCACCGTCAAGCACACACAGCCATCAAAAAAGCCTTCGAACCCAACAGTGTCAAATATGGCGGCACCAAAATCGTTGCATTCTCTGCGGACAAGCTCCAAAATCCTGTCCCAAGGAGAGCGGTTTTCATCTAATAAAGAAACAATATTATCCACAATCGTCCAAACACGGAAAAAGGGTCAAACAAAATCGTTCCCCAAAATTAAATAAAACATACGGAAAAGAGATTTTTCTGTGAAAATTTTTCGAAAAACGCCCATTTTGGGCAAAAAAAGGCAATTTTTATTTCTGCCCGTCTATCTTCTTTTTTTGCCAAGGAAAACCCTTTTTACCCCCTTGCAAATCAAGGGTTCGTCCCTATGGTTTTCACAGATTATCAACAGAAATTTTTTTCCCGATGCCTTGACAAAAAGAAGGAACTTTCAGCTAAAAAAGAGACTTCAAAGTTTGAGCATCGGAAGTGGACAAAGCCTTATTTTTCCACTCGGGGTCCAGCAAAAGTTTGGCAACACCGGCAATGGCCACCGTATGGGCCGTAGCAGACTCCGCAGGGGAAAGGAGCAGGCACAGGAACTGGGCGGTCTCGCCCCGAGGCACCGTTATTCCCTGAATCTCGGGGGCAACCGCAAAGGCCATCAAAGGTTCAGAAAGTCCCTGGACTCGGGCATGGGGAAGCAACAGTCCGGAACCCATATAGATTCCCTCCCCTATTCTTTTTTCCAAAGCCTTCCAAACAGCAAGAGGATCAAAAGGAACAACCCCGTGAACCAGGGCTTCGTAAGCATACCCCAAAGCCTTTTGGAACACTACCGGTTCCTTGTAGACCTGGGTATAAACGGGAACCAGTCCGCTCAAAGGAGGGCCCTTTCCATAAAGGAGAACACCTGGGGGTCCGTGGCCTTGGCAATCTTCCGGAATTCGGCGAACAGGAGCCGCAGCTGCTTCTTGCCCGGTTCAATATACTGCTCGAACTTCTGGATTCCCTTGACCTTGGAAAGGAAGCAATAGGCGCCCAGGGCCTGCATTACGCGTTGGAGGCTTGCATGCACAAAACTTTCCCAGGCATCTTCCTTGGTGTAGATCTTGGCCCCCTTGTACTGGAAACGCCAGTATTCAAAGAAGTCCTTGACCAAATCCAGCGGCAGGCACACGTAGGGGTCCCACAAAAGCGAAGCGATGTCGTAGAACATGGAGCCACGCCTTGCCCCCTGGTAGTCCACAAACGCCACCTCGGAATTGTCCTTCACCATGATGTTCTGGCTCTGGAAATCCCTGTGCATCAGCACCTTGGTCTGGGCGTCCACCGACACCGCCAGCAGGGAATAGAAATTCCGCACGTAATCGGGAATCTCCGTGATTCCGCAGTGGGCTTTCAGGTAATTTTCGGTAAAGTAATCCGTTTCCCACTTCAATGCGGCAAAGTCAAAACGGCGAAGCCAGATGTCCGTATGGGTGCTAAAGAGTGACTGGGAAGCGTTCTGCCAGCGGATGAGCGCCTCGATGACTTCGGGGTAAAGGATGCGCACGCTTCCCGACTGGGGCCTGTCTGGAGAAACATCGTCCAAGAGCCTGCGGGAACCCAAATCCTCTTGCAGTATCTGCACGCTCTCCTCATCTACGCAAAAGAGCTTGGGCACCGGAAGGCCTGCGGCCCTGAACACCTGGGAATTTTCCACAAACTTCTTGAAGTCTTCGTTCAGTTCGGCAGACACCTGCAAAACCGAGGCGCGTTCCCCGGAAGAAATCCTGTAATAACGACGGCCAGAACCAGCACCTGCAATAGACTCCACGGAAAAGTCCGCGCCGTAGCCGTGAGAACCCAAATAATCCCTGATTTTGTCGGAAATTTTCAAATCATCGCAATTCATGGAATAGAATATACTTTATCCCATGACAAAAAGCAGCATTTTCAGTAAAAAAAAGCAATTTAAACGCTGTTGCGGCGTTTAGAGGCCCAGTTCGGCGTCCGTCAGGTAGCAAGCCGGATCCTCCGCCCAGAAGTCGCCGGTCACGGCTTCGGCGCGGGTGCGGAAGTTGCCATTACACAGGTTCAAGTATGGGCACTTGGGGCAACGGCCCTTCAAAAGGGGCTTGCGGTCCTTTAAACCAGCCATGATGGGGTTACTCACGTCGGTCCAAATTTCACCAAAGGGGCGTTCCCGCACGTTGCCCAAGGTGATGTACTGGGTGAACTGGTCCGGGTGCACGTTCCCCACGCTGTCGATGTTGCCAAAGGCCATGCCACTGCGGTTGCCCCCATTGTCCTGGATGAGCTGCAGCACCCGTTCCCCGAGGGCCGGGTCGCGTTCCTTCATTTTCAGGTACAGGTAGACCGCATCGGCGTGGTTGTCCACCGTAAGGATTTCCTTGTTGATTCCCCGGCTCTTGAAATCCAGGGTACGCTCGATAATCAAGTCCATGACCCCACGGCTCTCTTCATGGTTCAGGTCCCGTTCCACCATGGAAGAACCACGCCCACTGTACACCAGGTGGTAGAAGCAGACACGGTCAATGTTTTCTTTTTCCAGCAAATCAAAGATGGAATTTAAATCTTGGAAGTTGTCCTTGGTAATGGTGAAGCGCAGCCCCACCTTTTGCCCTGTGGCCACGCAGTTGCGGATTCCCCGGAGGGCCATCTGGTAGGCACCCGTTTTGCCGCGGAACTTATCATGTGTGGCCTCGCAGCCGTCCAGACTAATTCCCACGTAGCCTACGCCCATGTCCTTAAGGCGCTTGGCCGTTTCTTCGTCTATGCGGGTGCCGTTGGTGCTGATGGTGGGGCGGATTCCCTTACTGGCGGCATAGTTTGCTAGTTCAAAAAAGTCGGGACGCAACAGAGGCTCGCCACCACTAAACAATAGGACGGGGACCTTGAAATTTGCAAGTTGATCGATTAACGCAAGGCCCTCTTCGTGGGTCAGCTCATTCTGGTACTTGATGGCCTCGGAGCGGGCGTAACAGTGCACGCAGTTCAAGTTGCAGGTCTTGGTGCAGTTCCAAACCACCACAGGGCCACGACCCTCGCTCACACCGTTCCTGGATTCGTGGGCGTGGGGCGTATAGCGCAAGGTATCCCCGTAGTTCGGGACATCCATCAACAACTTGGTAATGCTAATCATGGGTTCAAATTTAGAAAAAAACACCTCCAGCAAGCGCTGGAGGTGTCATAAGGATTTTTCCTAAATGATCTTACTTTGCTTCGGCGGCGGGTGCGGCAGCGGCGGCATCTGCAGCGGGAGCGGCAGCGGCAGGAGCGGCGGCATCAGCGGCGTCCTTCTTCTTGGACTTAGAAGAGATGGAGAAGATCACCGTGCGAGGGCCAGAAGCGAGGGTCACGCCTTCGGGGAGCTTGAAGTCCTTGGCGTAGAAGGTCACGTTGGTCTCGAAGTCGGAGATATCCAGGTCCAGCACCGTGGGGATGGAAGCGGGCTTGGCAGAGAGCATCAGGTAATGAGTTTCCTGAGCCAGCACACCGCCCTGGGTCTTGACGCCCACCGGGAGGCCGGAAAGCTTCACGGGCACGCGAACCTTGACCATGGAGTTTTCATCGATCTTGAGGAAGTCGATGTGTTCGATAGCCTGAGAAATGGCATCCTTCTGGTAGTTGTAGATAACAGCGGGATTGCCGGCCTTGCCGTCAATTTCCAGGTCCAGAAGGGTGTAACGCTTACCGGGAGCGAGGACCTTACGAACATCGATAGCGCTGACGCTGATGTTCACGGCCTCGGTACCCTTACCATAATAGACAGCCGGGATCTGACCGGCCTTACGCAAACGCTTGTTTTCGCGGTTTGCACCTAGCACTCTCGAGGTAGCCTTGAGCGTTGTGAGTTCCATTGTTTTATCTCCAATTTTGGAATGGTTAAAAATTTCATTGGGGTAGCTGGATTCGAACCAACGAATAACGGAATCAAAATCCGTTGTCTTACCACTTGACGATACCCCAATGGTGGCACAAAGATAGTAAAAAAGGCTTTTTTTTAAAGGGGAAAGAGCCCCGATTTAGGGAGCGCCATGCCAGAAATCGGTCACTATGCTGTACCGGACCAGGGCTTTTACGGCACTTTGGGCCTGTTCCGCCTTGGCTTTGGAGTCAAAGAAGGCAAAAACCGAGGCTCCCGAACCCGACATCAGGGCAGAAACGGCCCCCAAGGAAAGCAACCGCTCCTTCAGGTCCGCCACCAAGGGGTGCTTGGGGAAAACCGAATGTTCAAACCCGTTAAACAGGTTGGCGGCATCCACAGGGAATTCCGCGGCACTAGCAGCAGGACCCGCAAGGAACTTTGCAAAGTGCTCCTTGTAGGCTTCCCAGCGGGCAGGACCGGACAGACTCACCCCGCTGTAAGCATCCTTGGTGGGCACGCTATCCAGAGGGGTGGCCACCAGCATGCAAAACCCTTCGGGCAGTTTCAAAGGTGAAAGGAACGTAAGCTTGTCGCCGATGCCCTCGGCGAAAGCCGAGCCGCCTCTGACCAAGAAGGGCACGTCGGCCCCCAAGTGGGCTCCCAGTTCTTCCAGGGCCTCGTTTGAAAGGTCCAACTTCCAGAGGCGGTTCAGCAACCTTAAGGTTGCTGCGGCATCGGCACTGCCTCCGCCAAGACCCGCCCCCAGGGGCATTACTTTGTCCAAATAAAGGTCAACGCCCTGCCCCACCTGGTAAGCCTCTTGCATCAAGACGGCGGCCCTGTAAACCAGGTCCGTCTCCTTGGGGTAGCTTTGGGGTACACTGTATTCCAAGGTTATCTTGTCGTCTTCCCGCAAGGTTCCCGTAATGGTGTCGCCTGCGTTAATGGTCTGGAAAAGGGTTCCCAAATCATGATAACCGTCTTCGCGTTTGCGAATGACATCTAAAAACAAATTGACTTTAGCAGGAGCAAACTCTTTCATCATTTGTCACTATCTAAATGTTCCGGACCGTTCCAGTTGCATGAGTTGGTCCATATCGATAAGCATGGCACGGGGCTTGGAGTTGCCTGTACTGCGGGCACAAAGACCCAGGCCATAAAGCTGGTCCACAATCTTGCCTGCACGACTGTAACCCACACTAAAGTGACGTTGCACCGCAGAGGTGGAAAGACCGTTGCCGCACTCGATAGCCCACTTGGCCACTTCGAACAACAGTTTGTCCTTCTTCTCGCTTAGGGCACCGTTTTCTTCGCCATCCTCGCCTTCCCCGCCGTCTTCGGCAACCTCGAAGGTTTCCAGCTGCGGGTAACAGACGTTCTGGTTACTGCAGGCATCTGCCAAACGTTCCGCTTCCTCGTCACTGAGGAAGGCCCCATGCACACGCACCGGGTCGGGAGCGTTCACCGCCTTGTACAGCATATCGCCGCGGCCCAGAAGTTTTTCTGCGCCAGCATGGTCCATGACGGTACGGGCGTCCACCTGGGAGGCCACCTTGAAGCTGATACGGGTAGGCAGGTTCGCCTTGATGTTACCCGTAATCACCTTCACGGAAGGACGCTGGGTAGCAAGCACCAAATGGATTCCCACAGCACGGGCCTTGGCGGCAAGCCTCGACACGTTCTTCTCAATTTCCTTTCCGGCAACCATCATCAGGTCCGCCATCTCGTCGATAATCACCACGATAAAAGCCATACGGTGGCCGCGGTCCGTCTCGGGAACATCTTCGGGAAGGTTTCCCGCTTCAAATTTCTCGTTGAAGCCATTCAGGTTTCGCACCTTGGCCAAGGCCAGCACTTCGGTACGACGGTCCATCTCGTAGCACAGCCACTGCAAGGCCTGAATGGCCACCTCGGGCTTAGTAATCACGGGGGCCAGCAAGTGCGGGATGTTCTCGTACATCTTGAGTTCCACCGCCTTGGGGTCCACCAGAATCATGCGCAAGTCATCGGGAGTCTTACTCAAAAGCATGCTGGCCATCAGGGCGTTAATGCAAACGGACTTACCGGAACCGGTTTGACCCGCAATCATCAGGTGAGGTGCCTTGGCCAAATCCATAGCGAAGGGTTCGCCAGAAATGTCCTTACCGAGGGCCATCACAATCTTGTCGGGCGAGGGCTTGAACGCCTCGCTCTCGAAAATATCGCGACCAAAGATGGTCTGCATCTTGCGGTTGGGAATCTCGATACCCACGGCTCCCTTGCCGGGAATGGGAGCCAAGATACGGATGGAGACCGCCTTCAATGCCATGGCCAAATCGTCTTGCAGGGCGCTGAACTGGCTCACCTTCACGCCGGGCCCAGGTTCCACCTCGAACCGCGTTATGACAGGGCCCGTCTCGCAGCCCACCACCTTGCCTTTCACCTTGAAGTTTTCCAACTTCTCTTCGAGCATGTGGCCAATTTCATTGAGTTCCTCCACGGTGTAGTCCGCAGGTTGTGGGTCGTGAGAATCAAGAATTTCGTCCACCGTAGGAACGCGATACGGATCAAAATGCACCGTCGGGTCAGGCTGCGGAATACCATTCACCGCACTGCCCGTAATCGTGGTTCCGCCAGAAGAGGTACCAATCTGGTTTGGGGCCACGTAACTGGGGTCCTGTTCCGCCTCGTCCGCAGTCACCACCTGGGGGATAAAATCGTCATCATCTTCGCTAGATTCTGCCGACGGTTCAGCATCTTCGCCATTCAGCGTGGCATCTACAGTACCACCCGCCATAGTGCCAGCATCACCTGCCACCACCGTGGCATCATCGGAAGCAGAAGTTCCCGCTACAACGGTAGCATCGTCAGAAGCAGTACCCGCAGCAGCTACCGCTGTCGCGTCTTCAGAAGTTTCACTTTCGCCACCACGAACAGCGCCCTTTACCACCAGGTTGCCCTTGCGTTCGTTTTCCCAGTTGATTTCTTCACGGGCGCGGCGGATTTCGGCAATCTTGTTGCGTATCTCGCGAATTTCCAGGGCACTCATGTGAGTTCCATTTTCGCGAAGTTCCTTTTCCAAACGCAAAATTTCAGGGTCTTCGCCCAAGGGCTTCGGGGCAGGCTTTTCGGCAACCGTTCCAAAAGTGCCTTCCACCAGAGTTCCTTCCACCATCCTGTCTACCGGAGTTTCCACACCGGTGGTGTCCACCGTCTCCATCCAGTTCTTGCGGGCGCTGAAAGGCTTGAGCACTCCCTTACGCTTAGTCTTGTAACCGTCAGGAATGTTGAAGAGGGTGGTGTCCCCATCCATGGAAATTCCCTTGCGTTCTACACGGGTTCCGCCAGTGGTTTCATCATCATCTTCGTCACCACAGTCATCTTCGGGATCCTCTTCTTTCTTGCGCTTCAGGCCGCGGATGGCATTCCAAATAAAGGCCAAATGGCGTGCCCTAAGTCCAAAGAACAGCACCAAGATAACCACCAAAGCCAACAATAGGCACACCAGCGGGAAGGCGATTCCCGTTTTGCCGAAAACCGCGATAGCGATGTACTGCTTAAAGAACTGTCCAAAGATTCCGCCGTTGGCGGCAAGCACGTCCCTGGAAACGTTTTCCAAATCGTAGATTTTCAACGAGAAAAGGGCGGACAAATCCAAAGTCAACAAGCTCATGCCCAAAGCGGAGCGGAGCGTTTTTTTGCCCAAGATGAACACGCCCCACAACACCAGCGCTATTGTGAAAAACACCAACGGGAAACGGCCGAATAGGAAGGTCCCCGACTGGACCACAATTCCCAACAGGGCGTTGGCTCCGCTGCCTTCGCTAGATACATAAACCGAACCGAAGCAACTGACCAAAAGCAAGGCACCCAGGGCTATGACAGCCCAGCCCAAAAGGATTCGCCCAAAGGAAAGGGACTCCTGTTCTATGCCTTCCTTTTTTGCCGGGGTTTTCGAGGTCTTGCGCCGCGTCGTCTTTTTCTGTGCCGCCAAATGAAACTCCTTCTAATCTTTTGGGGAAATATAATTAACTCCCACACAGATGTTCCGTCAACAAATGACAATTCCCCGCCGTGGTGTCCCAGCGTCCCTCTGTAATTATATTTTTACAAAACTCATTAACCCCTCAAAAATTGCTTGGATGGCACTCGGCAAATTTTATGATAAAAAAAGTTTTCCTTTAATTTATTCCCAAAAATCTTTTTTTTATTAGTTTTAGTTTGGGGTATATTGAAGGGGGTTGGTGTGCAAGGATACTATGCGGCACACTCTTAAATCTATATTGCTGGTTCTTTTCCTTGCGGCTTGTTCGTTCGCAAGCCTGACCGTCCATATCCAGTCCCCCTGGAGGGACGACCCCACCAAGGACGACTACGTGCTGCACATTTTGGGCGGGACCACCAGCCACAACGCCCAATTCGGGGCCAACTCGGTAACGGCCATGCTGGACGAGGGGGACCACTGGTTCAGTTACACCTGGAACCAGGACATTTCCAATATCCCCGACTGGGAAAACTTCTCGGTACTCCTTTTCCCCAACACCGACGACCAGAATTTCAACAACAAGAATAGCATAGAATGGGACGAACTTGAAAAAACCAACATTGTGGGATTTTTTGGCAACGAGACCGAACTCTGGCTCTACACCGACCCCTCGGACTTGAGCTACACCACATCCTTTATCGCCCCCAATTCCAAAATCGTATGGTTCAAGAGCCCCTGGGGCAACAAGGCCCTGCCCCAGATGATCCTTGGGCAGGATTCCGTGCTCATGCGATTTGCCATAGACGACAAGTCCACCTGCGGCTGGTTCTACGGGGCCCTTTCCCCGGAAATCATGAAGCGGAACCCCCTGCAGTCCGTCTACTTTATCCGCTACAAGACCCCCTACATGACTATTCCCGAGTCAGGCCTTGTGCAACTGGGCGACTCCCTTTCCAAGCACGACACTATTTTTGTTGACGGAACCGCTGCAGGACTTCCCATAACGAATACCATCGGAAGCCTGGGAACCTGTTTTGACTCCAGCTACGTACTGCACTTCCAGCACCCCTGGCGAACTAATACCAGTTACCAGAACAGCAATGTTTACGTTTCCGTGGACAACAACGTCATAAACCCCTCCAGACCCCAAAGGGCTGACAACAAGGGTGAATACGAAAGCTGGTGGCACTACTCCTTCTCCCCCACCACCGTCAAGTCTGCGGCATGGAATTCCAGCAGCGCCCTGCTGAACATCCACAGGCAAGGCACCTACAACAGCTACGTGGCTTTCTTTGACAACAGCAGCCGGCCAGAGGCCCGTTCCCTTTTCCCTGCCGGAGTCTATGAAGCCTGGCTCTACACCACCTCCGACGGAAGCTACGACATTTCCTGGACCCCGCTGGAACCCAAGGTTATCCGCCTGATGAGCCCCTGGGACGACATGGCTCCCTCCATGATTATAAACGGAGAAATGATCAAGATGAGCCCCATCTTGGCCAATTCGAAGGACTCCACCCAAAGCGATACCTGCGGTTGGTACCAAGGAACCTACTACAAGCACACCGAGCTGTGGGACGTCCAGTTCAGGCAAAGCTTCGGGATGGAGTATTACAGCCTTGAAGGTCTGATGGGCGAAAACAAGGGAATGGGCAGGCCCATTGCCCTGGACTCCATGATGGAGCTCCATGATACCGTGTGGGTGTACCCCTACCCCCTGGCCACAAGCGGTCCGAAGTTCAGTAACACCTTCCCCGGCAGGCTGGGAATCTGCCCCACTATGAAGATTTCTGCCATGGTGGTGGACTGGGCCGGAGAAGCCTATGACGACAGCATTGATATTGACTTTGGCAAAGTATACCAAGGCAATAAATATACCGTAACAAGGTTTATCAACGCCAACGGAAAATTGGATTCCAACAATACCTGCAACGGCCTGATAAAGGGCATGGTCCAGGACACCTTGGTAAATGGAAAACCAGCGCGCGCAGATTCTCTGAATTTTCCCTGGAAATCTTGCGGAGCGGCCCATGAAATTGAGCGCTGGTTCACTCCCGAAGTGGTGGCCACGGACAAGAACGGGAAAAAGTATACTAACGCCGTATGCCGCGACATTGATTTGAAAATGGACGAGGAAGGATTCTGGCTTGCAGACATTACCCAGAACGGTTGCAAGGACCCCAACAATCCAGGATTCTACCCCATTGACGACCTAGAGTATTTGGACGACGCAAAAACGGTCAAGAACCCGAAGTATGACAAAATCCTTAATGAATGGGGAAGCCATGACGATTGCTGGCACAACTATAGTTACGCCATGAAAATATCCGCAGAGTTCCAATACATAAAGGGGCAGTACTTTGAGTTCCGTGGTGACGATGACGTGTGGGTGTTTATCAACAGGCGCCTGGTGGTAGATATTGGCGGAGTCCATACCGCTGAAGAAGGAGCCGTTAACCTGGATACCATTGGACAAAATGACCCCCGATACAAATTGGAAGAGGGAAAAACTTACTCGTTCCATATTTTCTACTCGGAGCGCAACAGAACCGATGCAAACTTCAAAATGCGCACCTCTATTAACCTACGGACTCAAAAGACCTATTTCCCTGTGGAAAAGCCAAATACCACGGGTCGCATAGAATATGACCTGTTCCAGCTAGTGACAGACAAATCCTTGAGTTGCGACTTGTCCGCCACCTCAAAAGTCGATACCACCTATGCCCCCTCCGTGTTCCGCTTGGTGGGTGGAAACCTGCCAGCCGAAGGCGTGCTGCTGGATCCGGGGCTTAACCATGGCGGTATTTTCATCAACGACAACATGACCGGATTCTGGATAGACACTACAGGGTTCGTGAACTCAAGGACTTTAAGCCCCGGGACCTACGTGCTTATCTGCTACCTGGCCTCGGACTTGAAACAGTACCAGATGATACGGTTCACCGTGCCGGAATACCCGTTGCCCAACGTTGAATTCGTGGATGTGTTCCACCTGTCCAACGAACTGTTCCTGAACCCGAAGGGACTTACCCTGCGAGGCGACTCCCTGGGTGCCAACGGTGGCATCAACGACACCCTGTGGGCCCACGCCATTTACCCAGACACCATTCCCTTGCAAGTAACCCTTGCCTTCGGGAACACCCCCTGTGGTGACCTTATCGGAAAGTCCGACGTGATGTGCAAGGAAAAATTGATTTTCAAGACCACGTTCCCCATTACATTCCTAGACGAGAATTTCCAACCCATTGATACCCTAAAAACAGATTCCCTAGGTTACGCAAAGTTCTACGTAGTGGGCGACTCCACCATGCAGGACGCCTTCTTCACCATTTCGGGAACAGGCGTGGCCAACGAGCTCCGCTGGGAAGAAATCCACTTCAAGGATCCTCCCGTTCCCATCGCTACCCGGGCCCGCATGTATGACGTAGACGGCAACGGCGTTCCCGACAGCCTGGTAATTCCCTTCAGCAAGGCCTTCAAGGACGTGGTTCCCGACACCCTGACCTGGATTTTTGGCGGTGGCGAAGAGCACACCACTGCTGGGATGGACAACGTATGGCCCTACGTGAAAAAAGATTCCATCCTGGTACTGTACGACAAGAAGGGCTTGCGTAAGGACGTATTCACTGGGATTGAAGACAAGGTCTACACAGGTTCATTGGTTTACCACTACTCCTACATCGATGAGGATTCTGGCGAAGAAGTGAAACTCATATTGAGGGCTACCATCGAAGACAAGGTGGC
>Ga0265298_10000447_pt1 | contig 61545 bp, 103 predicted proteins | sample AusTroGonzalo_MG_3_FD_193486 | JGI IMG/M metagenome (GOLD analysis project Ga0265298, IMG submission 193486) | Bovine rumen microbial communities from tropical cattle in Woodstock, Queensland, Australia - Gonzalo_01 | ecosystem: Host-associated > Mammals > Digestive system > Stomach > Rumen ... | reverse complement strand
CAAAACCGAAAAGTTGCGTTCAATATCATTCTTTCCTATAAGATACACAATTCTGTCGATGATGTCGATAATATTCTCATCTTCTCCAAAATTGTAATCCCATAAGTTTGCATTATGGCATCCTTTACATTTGTGTGGGCATCCTGCAGTGAATAAAGATACCGCAACGCCTGAGTCGCAATCAACGATGTCGTCTTCGACTATTCCTCCGATGTGCATTCTGTTCCCTCATCAATCATTGCATAAGTTGCTTCGGCAACATAATCAGTTGCCTTGTCGTCATCACTTGGTTCTTTCAATGGTTTTGTCTGATAATAAGATTCATTCAAGGCAAGGCCAAATTCTCTTAATCGTCTTTTTACATTAAGTGCAAATGTTTTCTGTCGAACGTTTCCAACATTGAAGTGTTCAATCATCCAATAAAGAACTTCTCTTGCAACTTCGTGAGGATAGTGTCCTGCATCATTGATGTAATAAGAATTACCAAAGCCTACTTTACAAGTCCACTGAAACTTACCTTCAAACCATTCAAACTTAATTGAATTACGAAGCTTGTTTCTTTTCTTTTCATCCCAATATCTTGGTGAATAAACTCCGTAAATCTGTTCACCGAAGGTATTGCGCCAGTGTTCAGGAGCAAAAGTAAACGCTCCGCTTTCCAAAAGTTCAATATTTGCAACCATACCACTTTTCAAATGAATATGGTCTTCTTCAGCCCAAGTAGGATTTGTAGGTGTACCGAACACAAACTCAATATCTGCTTCGCGGTCGTCTGTTGCTTTATCAATTTCAAGATACGCATCAGCAATACATTTGAAAATTTTCTTTAGTTTTTCTTTCTGCCAATAATTCATAATTTATACTCCAAGCATACAATGTTTTTACATTCATTTAAGAAAGTAATTTTTGGATTGTTTGCTGCAATTACCTGTTCTCGATTGTCAAGATGATGATGTGTTATAATATGATTATAACAGATTTCCTTCAAAAAGCCCCAATACTTTTTATTGTGCAAGAACTTTTTGATTGCTTCATTCTCTTCAAAATCTATTGTGTTAAACCTGAACTCAAGATGCCCATTACTTAATAAGAAATTACCAAGGTCCATTGAGCGAGCAAGGTTGACAACAATCCAAGCAAACATTTTCTGCTTATCGGTTTTACAGCCTTGAACTGCACAATTAAAACACCAATCAATTTCATAAACATCTAATAGTCTTACTTCGCTTTCTGTCATTTGAATTCCTTCTCCATTTTGTGGTAATCGGCAATAGCAAAACACATATCACGAATAACAGGATGCCATTCACCTTGATTTTGATAACCCCATTCACCTGTCTCAAAATTGATTGAGAAAGCACAATAACCGTTTTCAGAACAGTACTTTACAAACTGCTCACGATAACGAGTATGCATAGCATCGTGAATGCCGTAAAAGAAATGTGGGATAACGTATTCTTCGAAAAACCAACAAGCTTTGCGGAAGTCCTTATCAATATGGAACTTCATTACTTCAGGCTTTTCATTGATACGAGCAATAATGGCTTTCCAAATTGCATCATTATCACCCCAATAATTTTTCTGCTTTTTGCAAAAATTGAAATCAAACTTTTCTTTATTCTTTTTGGCTTTGCGAGCCCACTGAATTGCTTCGATAACTTTTGTTGAGAGGAACTGTTTTTCTTCATCATCAATCCAACTATGTCTTGCAAGATGAATTGATTGCCCTTGTGGATTTGTTGCAATTGACGCAGTAAGATGTGTGTAATATGGTATTAAGTCGCGTTCATTATTGATTGCGACTCTTGCGTCTCCCATATACACTTTTGCTTTTTCAACGATTTCTTTTGGGTTGTTGTGCATTTCACACCAATCACAGAAATCTGACTTTCCTGTCCATTTACTCATATTCATCTCCTTTTGACAGTACAAGCTGTCAGTAATAGGCCTAAATAAATATTAACTTTTCTTTTCAAATTTAGGGCAACCTTTACAAGGGTTTTCCATATCGAGGTCACAACATTTCAAATAAAGATTATGTTCAGGCGCTGAAAAGATATACCCATACTTACAAAAGAAGAATGGGTCTTCTTCCAATTTGTACTCAACATACTCATTCCCTTTTGCGTTTGTTGTCAACTTTGTTTCCATTAGGTCTCCTCTTTTCTGCTTGATAATCTTGTATCAGCCAACCAATAACAATTATAACAACAAGCAAAGCTGATACTATGCAGCCTGCAAGAAGAATACACACAAGTCCTCTAATCAAATCAATCATAGTTATCATATACTATTGGCTGATAACGGAGCATCACTTTTCCGTCATAATACTCGACTCTTAAAGAATGCCAAAATTCTTCAAATCGATCTTTATGTCCTTCTCTTTCACAATTAAGAACAAAATGAATTATATTCTCTAAAGACTTATCACGGAACTCTTCAATTGCGTATCTCTTTTCTTCAAGGTCAGTACAATCAACATCATCAAAATAGCCTTGCTTTCTCTCAAGGTCGAACACGCCTTCCCAATCGAATTCCGCAGCAATACCAACAATGTCCATAACACTTTCAACTTTCATTTTCAAGTTTGGGTCAATTCTTGGCTTTTCAGGCTCTTTCTTTTCTTCTTCAGATTCGGCTTCTTCGTCTTTTTTAATTACATCTTTTGCAAGACAAATATTGTAATGTCTTATCCATTCATTATTCTTCATAATGATAGGAAGACTGTGTTCTGTTGCATAATTTGATAAAAGTGTTTTGGTGTTTTCATCCAACTTATTGTACTTGTAAAAGTTTTCAATAGTGATTTCAAAGTTTTCCAAAATTTCAATTACCGCGCCGACATCACAATGCGCTCTGAATAAGAAGTTCCAATTGTTGTTAATTGCTGTAGGACGATAATTGATTAAAACATCTTTAGTCCCAAGGTCACGATAAACTTCAAAAGGGAATGCTTCAACAAGTTCTTTACTGACAACTTCTTTATCAATACATTCATAAATTTGTGGAATGGCGCGGACCATTATCTCATCCCATTCTTTATCAGTAAGTTGCGCATCTTCTTTAAGATGATGTCCTTTTGCCCAACTACGAATATCATCGAGCTTAATCATTTTTGAGGTACTCCAAACGCTTTCATCAAAAAATGAAGTAAGTGATTTTGTTTCTGTCATTAGGCATCCTCTTTTATAATTGTAGGCCAATCTCTTTTATCAAATTCTTTGATACCGAGACACCAAAAATATTGTTCAATTTCGGACTGTGCTTGATGCTTTTCATTATCATCTGCATCATCAGAAACGACTGTTTCAATTTCAAGGAATGGGCCTGCGCCACTTACATTAACAATTTCACAATGAAGCTCGTGTTTCATTTTGTCGCCTTGAACATAAAAGGAAACTGAGTTTTTGTTTTTGCTGAAATAAGGCTTAAAGTTTGCAGCAGCCATTGCGTGACGGAAAGCACAAGCAGCATCTTCTGATACTTCGCCTTCGTATTCTTCATTCATTTCAACACCGTTGCAATCAGTGTTCTTTCTTTTGACTGTAATGAAGTTTTTCATTTCGCCGATTTGAATATAGCCGCCGTGAATAATATCAAGGAACTCACCTTCTGTAATCTTTGCTTCAGTTCTTTCACGAACAATGTTTTTAGGTTTAAGAGGAGCGTCGCCGTTGAATGAATAAAAAACATCCTTTTTGAAAAGGCCTTCCCAACCGCCGCCTCTTGTGATATGGTAAAAATCAACTTTATTATCTACACAAATTTTTGCAATCTCATCAGAGATTTTTGCTTTCATTTCGATTTCCATTGTACCTTCCTTTCAACCCAATCAAGGAAATATTCTTTTGTGAAGCCGCCATTCTTTTTGTTCTTTTCTTTGCGGGCTGCTTTTATATCTTCTTTTTTAATATCGTACTTCTTACGAACAGCATCAACAACATCAAGTAAGTCGCCAATTTCTTCAACAAGTTTTGATTTAAGTTCTTCTTCTTTTTCCCAAACAGCAGTAAAGCTATGCGCTTCAGTAGTATAATCAACTAAAGCTTTTGCAACTTCATCTGCCTCTTCAATAACTTTATCTGCAAAAACACTTGGGAGCTCAAACATATCAATAGGCTTCAAAGAATAACGAAGTACATCATCATCTTTTACAAGTTTTTTGGGAATTTTATCTCTTACGAGTTTTCGATATTTGATTTTCTTATGCATAATGTTTCTTTAACCAAGAATTCACACTTGAACCAATTGTACACCAAAGAACAAGAGCAACAATTTGCAACCAACCTGTTCCTTCAAAAGCATTTACCAAAACCATTGAACCGCAGCCAAAAATGTAGCCTGTTAGATACCCATTATATCCCACAAGAGTCTCCTTTTTGATATTTATATTAACCAAAGAGCGGACCGAAGCCCGCTCTCTAACTGACTGATTTATTCTTAGTGTTCGAACTTAATTGAACGAGCTGTTACTCTCCAACCCTTTCCGTCTTCTGCTCTTACATCAAACGGATACTTGCGGCGGCGAGTATTGTAATCTTCAATTGTGCAGTAGCCAAGTCCCGAAACAAACCACTTCTTGCTGAAAATATCTTCCTTAGGAACATCGTTCCATCTTGCGTCATTCGAAGCAAGGTCATTCTTTGCCCACATCTGAATGCGTGGGTTGATTTCCTTCTTTCCGTTTTCATTGACTGCCTTTGCCTTAAGTGTCATTGACAAGTCATAATCACCATAACGCATACTGCTTGGTGCAAGAGTGAAACCGTACTTTTTAAGTACCTCATTTACTGCTTCGTTGATTTCTTCGTGAATTTTCGATGCAACTGCCTTTTCCATAATCATACTCCTTGTTGATTTGTTATTACAATAATAATATAAAAAGAAGTCGATAGAAGTTTAAATAAATTTAATCTTTTCTCTCTTTTTTATTCCCTCCATTATAGTTCAAAAATTCGCAGTTTTGAACTTTTGTTAATTTAATTATATGTTTAAGCTGATTATTGCCCACGGTGATATAGGAAAGCGTATTGAAAAAGACGGACCGTTATCTCGAGGTGAATTGTTTTATGATACAATTGAAGGCCTTTTACTTATAGGATTGGGAAACGGTCAAATGGACGCTTTTAAGGGTGTTTCAGTTTCAGAAGATTGCTCAAAAATAAATAATATTCCGTTGCAAATAACACGGCACGGTTAATATAAAATAAAATATATTTTCAAGAGGTTAAGATGAAATTTACAATTTCTAAAGCTGAACTTTCAAAGTTGAATACTTTGGTAAAGACATCACAGGTAATCTCTGATGTTTCAATTAAAGCATCTCACTTTATGTTCAAAGTTGACAACGACAGCTTGTCTTGTTCAATTTACGGCAGCGGAAATGCCGTAACATTTTCCGTAAACGTAACTGCCGTTTCAAAAGATCCTAGTGAAAAGGGATATTTTAATGTTGATGTAAATCAGATGATTCAGGCAATGGAAAAAGTTGCCGCTGCTTCAGGAAACGATGAAGTCACAGCCGATGTAGGTGCAAACAAGATTTCAGTTTCTGCAGGTAAGTCAAAGATTTCCGTAAATCTTTTTGATGTACTTGATGACGCAGAATTCGATGAAGCTTTTGCTGCAATTGATACAAAGAAAGCAGAAAAGTTTGTTGCAACTGACCCATCATTTGCTCTTATCACAAATGAGGTTGTTTCATTCCTCGAAACAGTTGGTAAGTTTATTTCAATGATTGGTACAGACCGTGTATCAGGTTTGAGCCTTGAAAACAATCACATCCTTTATTGTGACCAAGCATTCTCAATTATCGACAAGAAAGTTGCTGATACATTGACAAAAGGCGACAAAGTTTTCATCCCACAGTCGATCTTCGGATTGCTTTCTGCAATTCACAAGCTCTCAGGAAACTTCAACATCACATATTCTGATTGTGAACAGTACATTTATATTGATGTACCAAACATCAACTTCAGAGCCGTAATTGCTGCTCCTCAGACATTGTGTGAATACCCTGAAGCATCAGTTCTTGCACAGATTGCTCCAGACCCAGCAACATCTCTTGCATTTGATGTTGACATTAAAACTTTGCTTACAAAAATGCAGATGTTTGATGGCGTATTCCCTGCTTCACAGTGGCGTTGGAAGACAATTGAATTCTATTATGTTGCCGCAGAGAATGCTTTGAATATGCGCTACAACAATATGTGTGCAGAAGTTGATACTGACCTTCCTGTAGAGTCAATCGGAACAACAGGAACAGTTGGAGACTTCTCATTCCGCCTTGCATCAATTTTGATTGCAGATTATTTAAGCAAGCTTGTTGATGGCTCAACTGCAAAAGTTCTTGTTTCTCCATTCGCTGAAGATCAGGAGCACGGTGTAGGTGTGACATTCGAAGTTGGAGACTTCAAGCTCGTAACTTCAAAAGTTGTTGCTGACACAGACCTTTAATCTCTTGAAGATTTAAATATAAGGGAGTCGGTTAAAGCCGACTCCTTTTTTGTGTTAATATACATTTATGGTAGATTTTGATATTAAACATTACTTAAACGAAGACGCAAGTTTTGAGTATGACCCAGATAGATTTGAAGGCGTATTTTATGGCGAGTTTGAAAACAAGCCTGAGACAGAACAAGAACTTTTAACATTACAGGCAGAATACTTGAAAACAAGAGACCAAGCTATATGGCAGAAAATGTTTGGTATTTGTTGGTCTTATATGAAGTCTTTAATTCTTCAAAGAATCCAAAAGAAAGCAGAAGGTTATAAAGATCCTGAGATTGTTGATGACAGAACAACTTCAGCAACACTTGCTTTTATGTCTCAGTATTTGACAAGACCTGACTTCGAAGTTGGTACCTCTTTTGCAGGTATGATGAAATGGAAAATTGTTGAAGTTCTTTACAAAGACAAAAATCCAAAAAAGAAGGGCGGAGAACCTATTTCATTATCCTTGGAAATTTCCGATGACGGTAAGGCAACTCTTGAAGACTTAATTGCTGCCGAAGGCCCTGTGTATTCTCCTGAAGATGCAATTTGTCAAAGAAGCTCTTATGAGATTATTGATGAAATCCTTGAAGAACTTGATGATACACTTGATTGTGAAAACAGAGAGTATATAAGAAACATTGTTCGTTTGTATATTGTTCTCTGTATGAGACATCCTAAAAACAGACACGCAAAGAAAATGTTTTTGGATAAGTGGGCAAAGAATTACAAAATCGAAAAGCTTATTGATTATGTTATGCTTGAGATAAGAAACCGTTTATACGAGGGTTAAGATTGGGCTCGGATAATAGTACACTTGTTGATACAATAAATCATATGTCCTCTATTATGTCGGGCGCTTCATCTCGAGGCGGAGTATCTTCAATTGTTGCAAGCCCACAGTTTGCAAGTTTGATGCAAACCTATCAATCCCAAAATGACGCTTATCTTCAAAAAGCATTGGAACTCAAACTTAATGTAAAGGGTAAAGATTATGAATGGGAAGTTGATGCAGGTCTTAATGATAAGACAACACCTCACGAAATGATTAACGACATCAACAATATTTTTTACCCACTTTTATTATCTCAAGACTTGAAAGAGATTTATGTCCCACCTGCTGTTTCAAGTTATCTAAAATTATTAGCACCATATAAATCAAATAATCTTATCAAAGGCAGGTCAGGTATTTATCTTGAAGGCTTTATAAATGAAATTGAAATTTATAAGATGCCTAATGAAGTTTTCAAAGATGATTGTACCTGCGTATGCTGCACAAAACACGGCGAATGGTTTAAGGCAAAGATTGCAAACGTTGTTCGTTACTAATTTTTTATGGTTAGTAATGTAGATTATTTGTTATCTTTGGTCGGAAACAGAAACGACATTATTCGTGACACTTGGGTTTTGCAAGGAACAATGATTGCATCCAAGATGACTCGTCGTTATATTAAAGATAACATCTTTCAAGTATCTTGCTCAGAAGGAAAGCCTCTTAATGGCGCTCTTATATATTGTTTAACTGATTACGAGGTGGACAATGATGTATGGCCTTGCATTGATTGGGACGAGTATGAAATTGAAGATATTGATACTTGTTTCATCGGTTCTTTCCAAGGTGTTCAGTCCCCATTTTTCAAATTATTATTAAAGAAAGAAGACGTCGATGCACTTGCAGATGTCCCAGTAAACGAAGACTTGGATATTTCAGGTAACGATGACGGCGGTGTTGTTATAGATGATGAGCAATTAGGTATTATGCTTACCGAAGTAGGTGTACCTTTCTTGAGAATTGATGAACTTGAATACACTGCAAATGCAATTAAAAAATATTGCTTAAAACCAGTTTTTGATACTTACTTTGGATTTTTCCCAATTATAAAAGAAGAAGTTGTCGGACAGATGGGCGGAGGAGCAGAGTTCAAAAAAGAGTTCCCTCCTAACGCTTATGCTGCAGTACCATATTATGTATTAGGTGCAGGTGGCGGTTCTGAGTTCCGCGGTGCATTCTCTTTGTATCGTGAACAAATGATGTACGGTGGCGGTATGATGACAGGCGGAAGTTTCGGCCGTGGTGTTTCATATCGTAAGCCAGTCCCTGGGTTTGTTGGATTGCAACAAGCAGATGCAAATATGAATATGAGAGCAGCACAACAAGGTTATGTAAACTATTTCAGAAGAGAACACGTCCGTACAGTTAAAGAGGACGGAAAGAAGTACTGCATTGGATATTCAACAGTAGGCGGCTCAGTAAATGTTAAGTGGCTTTGTTGTTCTTATGACTTTGATGATATAAAATTCTCAATCAGAACTGATTTCCGTAATCTCGGAAAAGCAGCAATTCTTCGCAACTTAGGTATGTTAAGAGCATTGGTAAAATCTGACGTCCCAGGTGCAATCGACTTTTCATTGTATAATTCAAGAGCCGATACACTCGAGCAAAAAGTAATCGAAAAGTGGGAAAAGCAGGCATCTAACCTTGCGCTCTCTGTTATGAGAGGCGGATTGTAAATCATAAGGGGGATGTATGTCAGATTTACTCAAACTTGGCGAAGAGTTTTTCGATAAGAAAGACAAAGCTTACGAAGAACCTGAAGAACCAAAACTTACAGCAGCTCAAAAGAAAGCATTTTTGAACGGAGAAGATGTACCTGATGGACAAGCTGCAAATCCGTGGTCTATTCAAGTTGAACAGACTGAAGAGGAAGATAAATACAAAAAAGAACACCCAATAAATGAAGTTCCTATTTTGAATAAACAACTCCACGAAAACGGTTGTTCTTTGGACTCAGAATATACTGAAGCATTAGCAAGCATCGGCGATATTATTACTGCAGTTGTTGCGGGAGATACAAAAGCAAGAGAAAGAAAAGAGTTTACAACACTCAACTTCCCTGCAATCAAAGCAGCAATTGAATGGCTTATAAAAACAAATCAAATGTCAAATGTGGCAAAAGTTGATTTGATGCATAATGCTTGGATGTTGAACTTTAAGGCAAAGCCACCTACACCTGAAGAATTTATTTCAGAAAAATATATTGGTGACCAAGCTAACTCTTTGCACCCTTGGGTAAAAGATGTTTTTGCAGACTTCTTCGACCCACTTAAACCTTACAGAACATTGGTACTTACACAACACATTGGTGCAGGTAAATCAACATTCTCAACACTTGCGCAATTGTATATTTCAATTCACTATGCTTTGATGTGGCACCCATATCGTTTCTTTGGTATGGCGCCTTCATCAATCTTTACACAATGTATGGGCGGTTGGAATCAGAAGAAAGCTTCCGAATTGTTGCTTGAACCTTTCGTTCAGATTCTTGAATGTTCACCTTACTTCAAAAGAGTTCGTACACACCAAGACTTGACTGAAGCATCAGCAGAAGAGGTTGCAGAATGTTTGCACTGGACTACTTCTTCTCCTACTTCTTGTCTTTCATTTCAAAACGGTGTAAACTATAAAATTATCAACGGTGCTGGCTCAATCTTGGGACAGAACATTATTTCAGCAGTTATCTCTGAGTTGACAATGTTCTCTGAAAACGGTTGGTCTGACGAAAAGATTTATACATTCTTTACAAAGCTTCGTAAAAGAATTGACTCTCGTATGAAAGGTAATTATTACGGACGCTTTATAATCGACTCTCAGCCTAACTCTTTGGAGTCTCCAATCGATGCTTGGATTTGGGATAACAAAACAAAGAAGAATAAAGAGAACTTGATTATTTCAGGTGAAAGATGGAAGTTCTTCCCAGATGAATTCCCACAGGCTTGGGAAACACCTCGAACAGATTGGAAGCAACCTATGAACTTGAAAAAGGACTTTGTTCACGCCTTCCCAGTATTTAAGGGTGGTGATGGACAACCTCCTAAAGTTGTTGAAACTGCAGCAGAGCTTGAAACTTATCAGCCTGTAGATATTGAATGGGCACCTACTTTGCAAATTACAGCATCAGGTGTTAAGTCAATGAAAGACAACGCTGAAGAGTCTCCAATCAACTTCTTAAGAGACCAGTGTGGTATTCCTTCAGGTGCTGCTGACCGTTTGATTTACAACAAAGATTGGATAGATCATACTTTCGATAATAATCTTAAAAACATTTATTCAACAATTATTGCTAAGGCAGAAGATGAACCTGAACATTTGATTTGGAACCAAGTCAAAGATAAGTTCTTCCATAAGATTCTTGGTAAGTACCATTTTTATTATGAACCTGCCTTGCCTCGTGTTGCATCAATCGACTTGGCTGTGTCGGGCGATACTGCGGGTATCTCAATAAGCCACGTTGAAAGAGACCCAGTTCGTTTAGACTCTCAAGGCAACCCATTAAAGGTTTATGTCACTGACTTAGTTGTACCTGTAATTCCTAAGACGGGTGCAATCAACCTTGATGCTTTCAAGTTCTTTATTTTGGATTTGATACGTCTTGGCAATATGAATATTCGCCACGTTTCATTCGACTCTTTCCAATCAAAAGCTATGATGCAGGCGCTTGAAAGAGCAGGACTTGAAGTTGAATATATTTCAGTTGATAAAAACAATTCACCTTACTTGTCATTAGTTGACTATGTTATTCACAAAAGATATTACTGCGGTAAGTCAATTATGGTAAAGAACAACTTGTTGTCTTTGCAAATGGTAAAGAGAAAGACTTCAGGTACAATGAAGATAGATCATATGAATGGAGATAATGTTTACACTGATGAATATTGTCTCCCAGGGTCAGTTTATAATGAAACAAGTTGGAACTTTAGTAAAGTTGGATATTTTGCAAAAGACTTGACTGATTGTATCGCGGCAAATGTTTCTTTGCTTGATGAACACGATAACGTATATGTACCTCTTCACGCCTGGGACCCAACCAAAGAATTGGAAAGGACCTATGAAGGCGAAAAGAAGAAATGTTATGATTTGATGAAATCAATGGCTTTACACTAAACCATTAAACTTCTTGTGAAGATAATCATTAAAGGCAATATCATTTTCGAGAGTCTCACCTCCAAGTGGGGCTCTTCGGTCATTTTTAAATCCTTTATCAATTTCCTCATTTAATTTTGAAACGGCAGGCTTTACAGGACTCTTTGGTGTTTTTACGCTATCTTTGCAAGTCTGCTCAAGATAATACTTAAGTTCACCAATATCGACCTCTTCGTCTTTTGTGCTCAAATTAGATTGTGCAGCATAAACGGCACTTTCTGATTTTCCTGCAGCAAGTTCCTCGTGTGTATGAAGATCTGTTGATGCCCAGATTTCATAAGGAGTTGTTCTTGACTTAATGTTAATTCTTACATTGAAAATAAGATGTTCATAAATAGCAGGTTTGATTGCCAAAACAGCAAAAGTGTCATCATAAGAGATAACATCAAATTCAAGGTCAAGAATTGCCTGTGCACATTTTGTCTTAATGTTCTCCCACTGCATTTTTGAAATCTTTACTTCACCTGCTTTCAATTCTTTGCATCTTTCTGAGAGTTTACTCATTACAATTTTCCTCCAAGTTTTTTATATGCAGTTAAATAATCAGTGAGTGCCTTTGCTAAACCTTTTGCAACTTTAGCATTACTGATGTAAGGAAATACTTTTTTGATTTCTTTACAAAGTGCTAAAGAATAGGCACTCAACTTCTTTTCATCAACTGTAGGCTCTTTCGTCTGGGATGTCGAAGCAGTACTTTTTTCCTTCGTGTTCATATTCATCTCCGTTATCAATTAGCTTTGACAATGTTGCATCATCAAATCCAAAACGTTTCAAAACATCAGCACGAACATAAACTCCACAACTGTGTTTCTCAATAACTAAAACTCTTTCAATCATTTATTACCTCAAATCTAATTCAACGCCGTCAAATATTTCCGGCCAAATATCAAGAAGTTTATCAGCAACTCTTGTAGGACACATACACTTCTTTACTTTGTAAGCTTTGAATAATTCAGTAATATCATCCCAATCACAAGGGTCACCGTTTATATCAATTAACTCATCATCTTCATCGAGATTGTAATGCTCTAACGAAACGAAATCACGAACAGCTTTTGTTTCTTTGTTTGAATGAGATGCAACATAGTTTTCATAATCATCATTGTCGTCGTCTTTACCTAACCACATTAACCAATCCCTCTTATCTGATAAGACATATCCTTTTTAATTTTCTCAGCTGCCTTAGAGTCCTCAAACTCGTGAAGTGCAATGTTATATTCTTTTTTACAAATAGTACAATCGCAATCAGCCCAAGTGCCAAGAGAACAAGAACCAAATCTAATTTCAAACGGCCACACAGGAGAAGCACCGTGATATTGTTTATACCAATCCTTGTGATGCTTTTTCATATGCTTTGCAGTCCATTCATCAACTTTCTTAGTCTCTTCTTTTGTCAAAGAATATGAATGGTCGTACTTATCAGAGCAATCAACTTTCTGAACTACACCATAATGCCAAGAATAATAATTGCAATTGCTTTCGTATTCTCTTACAGCCATCTCCATTTGTTTTACTGCCATACCGACACGAGCTGCAAACATATCAAGGCCACTTCTTTGAATATCGAAAACTTGAACATCATCGGGTTCTTCTTCACTAGGTTTACAAATATGGTCTTTCAAAGAAAGCGTCCAGAACAAACCTTTATAAAAGAAGTTGATTGAATCTTTTGTGATGAATCTTTCAGGCATAAGAGCTTTAAGAAAATCAATATCGTTGTCTTTTACAACAAACTCTTTTCTTGAGTCCATACATTCAATAAGATTAAAGTTTTGGTCCATTGAAATGTCTTCGTGTTCATCAAAACCGCCTTTTACACCGCCGCTTGTCCAGTATTTGTGGTACTTAACAGTGCTAAGGAAGTCTTTAATTTGTTTGTAATTCATCTTCTTCCTTCTTTATCTTATCGCAGAATGTAATACATTTACTTGGGTCAACATTAACCTCATAAGTAAAAGAAACCTTTATCTCGTCATCTTCTTTATGGAAAATAACAAAAGCAGAATGAAATGCTTCAAACAAAACGCGGCGAGATCTTTTATTTACAACCTGCCACAAACCATCATAATCGTTCTGCAAATCAACCTGTAAGTTTGGAAAGCCGTACTTTTCAAACAATTTATTTAACTTCTTTTCAGAGTCTTTCTTTTCTGAAAAATCAAAACGGAAAATTTCAACGATCTTCATCTGCCAACTCTTTTTCGGCCATTTCCTGAATTTCAGCAAAAGTTTTTCCTGTAAGAGGATTGTTTTCCTCTCCAAGATGCTTCTGTATCATTTCATCAATAAGCTCTTGATTTAATTCCATATATGGACCTCCAATATCAATATTAACACAAAAGGAGCTGCACTCCGCAACTCCTTCTTAAAACCTCCAGAAAATATCGTTATTTGAACTTAGGATTGAAGTTTATCTTCTTTGGCTCAAATGTGATACGAACTACGCCGTTTTCAAACTCAACGCTTGGTTCTTCAATGTTGAACTTTGATGTATCAACATAGAATGGAACGCGAGTGTCCTTTACTCTGAATCCTTCAACATTGTAAGCTCTACTTTCAACCTGAACGTCATCTTCTTCTTTGTCCTTTTTCTTTTTCTTGTCGTCTTCAGGTTCTTCAACCTTTACGCCACTTGAAAGAACAAGGTCAATGTAATCAGAATCGTCTTTGTTGATTTCAAAAGAAATGTTTTTTGGATCATAGCCTGCACAAGCAAACTCGAAGGTCTTTCTGCCTTCATTGTCTGTGTAAATGTTTACAGGTGGGAAAGAAGCACGAACGTCTTCTTTTGATGGACGATTACGGCCATAGGAATAGGTACGAACAACTTTCTCGCCGACCTTATTTCCTTTAGCGTCTAATATGTCTCTGCGGTAAACACGAGACCCTTCTGGAAGGTTGCCTTCCTGCATTACTCTGCAAATCTCTGCTGGAATTGCAAGAGCAGCGTCAAATAATTCATCGAAACTACCCATTGGTACGTCTCCCTTATAAATATAAATTCTATCGCCTTGCGGCGCATAGTTGCAAATTGGAAATAAAGAATGTTTTTCAACCATTCCTTATAACCAATTAGTATATTAACACAAATTGTAAGCCTAATGATTTGTCATTTCTGACATCGCCTGTTGTGCAAGTGATGTTGGGTCATCAGGGTCTTCATACTTGTCAGTCATATCAGAAGAGTTCTTTTCTGCAATACCGTTTCTTGACAACTGACCAAGTTGGAAAGCATACTGATTCCAGCTTTCAATAAGACGGCGGAACAAAGAAACTTTGGCATCAGCCAATTGAATCTGAGCTTGCAAAGCAGCATATTCTTTTCTGTATCTGACAATAACCATCTTGTCAATCTCTTCTTTCTTATACCACTTTGCTGCAGACTCACTTGCTTTGTTTACATCTTTTCGAACTTCCAAAAACTTTACAGCTTCCCATTCAGCAAAAGCTTGCTTTGCAGAGTTCCACTTCCATCTTGCTTGTTCATACAAAGCAGTAAGCGCAAGCATTACGTGTTCGTGCTGCATAATGGCGCGGTCAATCAATGGAAGAGGTGGCGATGTATTGCCATCAAAGAGAAGCTTTTGGTCCATCTTTGCAACTTGCTTTGATACAAACTCAATGAATTGGTTTTCTGCTTCTGACATCGCGCCGCCAATTTCAGTGTTTGATGTTATTGCAGTATCATCAAAATCAAGACCATCATCAGCTCTTTCATATAAAGGTTTTGGCTTTTCTTCGATAGGCTCTTCTTTAATGATACGTCTACCTTCAGCCATTATTCACCTCTTTTGAAAGTTGCTTTTCTCATTTTCAAAAATGACTTTTCATCGCGGAGAGTCTTTTTGTAAATGCCACATTTACAAGGACCTTCAGCATCGCGTGTATAGAAATCCTTACACATACAGCGTTCGCCATTTCCTGAGAGGCAGCACCAATTGTTATCTTTAACTTTCTGTTTAAGCCCAGGCTCAACTTCAGTAATTACATAGCGGTCTTCCACCCAAACTTCAAATCTTTTAGGAGACTTTGGAACTTTTGCAAGTTCTTCGTCAGACCAAGCCTGTTCTTTTTCTTCCTGCTCTTCGTCCCAATCTTCTTTTGATTTTGCCATATTATTCCTTCTCCACAAACAAGCAATCGTCTTTCTTGCCTGCCATATAAAGTGATTTAATTACGTCCATAAAGGACATCTTTTCTTTTGTTGAAATTTCATCTTTTGTATCAGCATCAGCAAACTTGAACTCTCTGTTTGAGTTTTCAAATACAACTGTTGTGACACCATCTTTGTTTTTAATTTTTATATCCATAAAAACCTCTTTCAATAATATTAACACAAAAAAGGATAGACCGAAGCCTATCCTTTATAACTTTTGAAATCCTTTATAGATTTTTATACTTTTTTACTTACGGGCAAGTTTTGCAATTTCACCAAGACCCTTATCAGCATAATCAGAGTTCTTAACCTTGAAAGAACAACCGATGTTGCTGTCCTTATCGTAATTCATTGTACGAACTACAACACCTTCGTGCTGCAAGTAATCAACCCAAATCTTGTCCTTTGGCTGAACTTCGTAAAGAAGATTCTGACAACCTGAAACCATTTTCCAAGCAGCCTTTTCTGCGTAAGCAACTGCAGCATTTACATCAGGCATAATATCTTTAAGTTTAACATTTGACTGAATAACAGGAACGAAGTGAAGACCGAAGTCAGCAGTTGCAACTTTGATAGCCTCTTCAGGTGGAAGCTGCTTACCTGTGTTGTAATCCTTTACAGTGAAAACATACCAATCGTTTTCAGCAAAGTTGTAAATGTTCTGCTGAATTGTTGGACCAACCTGTTCACCTTGGAAAATGTAAGCATTACCAGTCTTTTTGTAAATCTGCTTCATCTTGTTGATGATGTCCTTCTTACGCATCATTTCCCAGAAGATTGAATTGTCAGGAACTGTGTAAGCGTTATTACGAGAACAAGGATAAGCGCCTATAAGCTTCTTTCCTTTGAAAACAGGAACAACAGTGAAAGACTGTCCTTCCATCTTTGCAGTTGTGTAAACCAATTCGTCAGCATACTTTGTAAGAGTTCCCTTCATATTCTGGATTGTTGTTTCATCTGATTTTGAAATCAAACTTGAAGGGAAGCCGCCTGCAGAGTTCTGATGATTCTTCTGCCAAATACGACCAATCCAACGAGTAAGTGAATGTGAAAGACAGAACTTAACCCACTTAGGATAAGCTTTCTTTGACTCACCTTTTGTTGGTGATGCATCTTCCTCAGGCTCATACTTACGGATTTCAAGGACATCAGTAATGTCATCGCCTGCCTTAAACTTTTTCCAAACTTTTTCGTCAAGACCGAGTTCAGCAAGTGGAACAATCAAACCCCAAGACTTGATTGAAGCAAACTTCATTGGCTTAATAACAAAACCATTTACTGACTCTTTGAAACAACGCTTACGGAGCCATTCCCAATTGTCTTTTACTGGAAGAATTGAACCTTCCTGAATAAATGCAACAAGCTGCCCAGGCTGAATATCTTTTGATACCATTGCCTCATAAGAGTTTTCAACCATTGAAGCGCCTTGAACTTTGTCCTTGCCGTCAAGTGGCCAAACTTTCTCGATTGTGCAAATTGAAGCTAAATCACGCATCTATAAACCTCCGTATTTTAATCATACCATTCTTGATTGTGGTCCGCAAAGAACCGAGCAATCTCTTTTAATTTTTCAAACATTTTGTCGTAAACTTCTTTCTGAGTTATCTCATCAAACTTTTTAAATCTTTCGACATCTTCAAGTTCCAAAGCTTCATCATAAAGATGTTCATCGTCCATAAGTTTGATTGCATACTTCCGATAATCACGAAGCATTTTTCTGAACTGCCAAATTGAATGCAACTTTGGTCTGTTGCCTCTGATGTTTGCAATCAAATCTTTAGAGTAATCTCTGTACTCTGTAGGCTTGATATTGAAAGTGTGCTGCGATATTGCAAACTTATCAAAAGAGTAATCAGAAACAACTTCTTTGATTATTCTTTCTGTAGGCGACGCAATAGGTCGGAACTGATAATATTTGAAATCGTTTACAACTTTTCCAAACTTAGGAATGCTTCTTAAAGTTCTAATGATTGCATCATCACTGTCGTAGTCAAATGACTCACGGCCTCTTTTTGTAATGTACCATAAGTCTCTTCCACCACCAAGATCATAACCATCAAACTCAGATACAAACACAAGTTCGTATGGACTACAATCATCAGCCCAACATAAGGTCATTCCTGCAACATCAAGGTGTGCGCCTTTCTTAAGAGCTTCCTTATCGTAAACATATTTAGAACAGTCCTGATACCAAGACTCGTCCATAAAATCAATTTCTTTTCTGCTGTGAGTACACACATCTCTCAATTGACAAACTGCATTAAAAAGAATCTTTCTTTTGTCTTCTTCAGTACCATAAGCTGCAGCAGCACCGCCGTCAATATAAGAAGTTGACTCATCGTGCCAACGACGCAAGTTGTAAAGCATATGTGTAAGCTTCATATCGAAGTACTTGAACATTGAACTTTCGCCGTCCCAAGTATCTGCAAGGTTGAAGCCATTCCATAATGTTTCTTTTCGAGTTTTACCGTACCCATCAACAAAATAATGTTTCTTATTGCGCCAACGGTACCAATATTCTGTTTCAAAAAATTGAGAAACAACTCTTTTAGCTTCTCTTATGAATTTCATACCTCAATTTTCCCGAGGATTTCAGCAAGCTTTGCTGCTTCCTCTTTTGTCAAAATCAAACCTGTGTTCTTTGGTAAAGTACCTGCAGTTTCACAACCACACAATCTTGAAAGATTGATAAATGTTGTACCACAAGTTTCTCCGTCACCGCCGACATCTTCACATCTGTCAGGCCAAGCAACACACTGCTGCTTATCTTTGAAAGTACAAGGATAAGTCACCTGAACCCAATCTGAAGGGATGTTCTGATTTTCCTGTGGGTGTTCAATACAACTTTCAATAAAGTCGATAAATGCTTGTGTTTCAAGGTCAGTCTTTACTGTTTCAATATCAACCTCATCTCCCATAGGAGTTGTATCAATATGTCCTTGCAAATAAAACAACCAAAGCAGCTCCTTCATCGCTGTAGGATTGCCTTTTTGCATTTCATAAAACTTTTCGAAGTTTGCTCTAAGTTTTTCGTCGTTAGTCATTGTTCCTCCTGAAGCATCTTATGAAGCTTCCTTAATTTTATATTAACCTTTTTATCCATATAAAAGTCAATATGAACACGACATTTATTTTCCCGAGCTTCTTTAATACTTCTTCGTTTTTCAAGAGTTGTCATTAAACGCAACATATATTGATATTGGTCAGGTCGCCGCCAAAGACTTATATGAGTGTCACCCTTAATTTCTCTCGTCGTAATTGATAAACTCATAAGTTTCCTTATCGTAATCAATTTCAGAGTGCAAAGCGTAGCGGTCAAGAAGTTCTTCCATCTTCTGAACTTTTGCAATTTTCGCTGCCATTGCAATTTCAGTTTCTTTCATCTTTGAAATTTTTTCATTAAGCTTTTTGATTCTCTCTTCATACTGATAAGAAATCTTTGCAGTTTCTCTCTGAATGTTGTATTCAAGGTCACGAGCTGAATATTCCTTCTTTATGAATTCAGGATCTTCCTGTTCGTCGTGTCCGTAATATTCATCGTAAAGTTGTTCTTCGTCTCGAAGAGACATACCTGTTTCTTTATCTCTCCAGTGATAGAACTCGTGAGCCCAACCTCTGTAATCGAAATCGTCCCAAGCATCAGGATTCATTATCTTCTCCGATAGTACTTTCATCTGCGCTTAAATAAATATAGGAGTCAGTTTCTTCAACTTTGTCCAAAATTTTCAACCACTTTTCAAGTAAAGTTCGATGTGGGTGACATAATGGCCGACCCCAAGATTTACCATCGTCAAGAAAAGCGTTAAGATATTCAACTTCTTTTGGTGTGAGCGCAAGTTTCATTTAGGCTCCTATTGTATAATCAATATAATCTTTGATGTATTCAAAGTTTTCCAAAAACTTTCCGATGTCTTTCCACATTCCCACATCAGCTGTTTTAATTGGGTCTGGGATTACAGCAAGTGCAGGCTTTCCTTTTTCCAAAGAAACCTCAACACTCCAAGTTGTATAACCGTTTTTATATTCAAATACGAATGCTGCGTAATCGCGAGGCTGTCCGTCTACATTAAGCAGTAAAAGGCGAATTCCCCAGTGGTCATTGTTAAGAAGTCTTTCAACCTCTTTTGCAACAACTCTTGCTGCACTCAACCAAAACTTTACTGTGTTTCCTGCAACAACCACATCATCGTGGGCTCCTGCAATTATTGAAGCTGAAGTATAAACCATAAAGTCCTCCTTTATCTTACAAATATAATATAAAGAAGGACAGTCAAAAGTTTAATTTTTTGAAAATTTTAGAGCGGCAAGTTTGCTAAAGCCTGACGGTCAGTATAAATTATAGGAGTGTATTGAATTCCGTTTGCATCAGTAAAACAAGTCGTTAATTTTGACATAATGTCAGCGAAAACACAGTCTCTTTGCTGCAATGTTTCATATGAAAACTCATCGCCATCAATAATGATTTTGAAGTTGCCTTTTATGTCCTGCCAATCATCATCACCGTTTTTATGAAAAGGAGACATAACCTCAGCTTTTTCAAACTTTTTACATTTGTAGAGGTCAATAACACAATTCTTAATTTGGTAAAGCATAATTGGCTGGAACATATTACATCTCCTGTGGCATAGGCTCGCTTCTTGGTACTAAAGCTACCTGAGTAGGTTTGTAGTCCTCATAACCGCAAACTCTTCCACGAGAGCTTACGGCTTCTGTGTCGTAAAGCTCAACTTTCAAAATCTTTGGCTGATAATAGTCTCCACCGTAATCTTCCCAACTGATTGATGCATAAGGAGAAACATCAACTGCGCCGTACAATGGAATTCTAACGTTTCTCATATCAACTTTTATGTAGCCATCGAAAGGCATTTTAGCCTTATCTTCCTCATCAGAAGATTGAATCTCAAAGCCAACACCTGAACGACCTGTGAACCAAACACCTGCATTTTCAATATCAGTACGCTGATTACCTTTTTTATCAATGTAAGTAATTCTTGCTTCAAGATTGATACGTTCAACCTGAATGTTCATATATTCCATTGCTTCAGGAACAGTGACATCGAAGTTGTTTACTTCATCAACAAGAGCTTGGATAATATCCAAAGAAACATATCTTGTTGCAAGAAGTTCAGAAACAATCTCATCTTCAAGTTCTCTCTTCTTCAGGTTGTCAGCACAATAGTTGCGGATTGTTTCCTCTGTGCAGCTTTCATATCTGTAATGATATGCGATACGGCCTGGGCGAGATTTCAAGTTCTCGTTCAAGCGGCCTGTTTCATTACAAGTCAAAAGATACAAGTTATGTGTACCTGCAGCAGTACCGTCAAGGAGCGAAAGCATTTCATCCTGCTTTGTTGTTGCGTCTGTGTTTCTGTCAGAGCCATCAACATTACCCTGAAATGTTTTCTCAAACTCATCAAATAAGATAACTGCATTTGAAATCTGTTTTAAGAATTCAAACATCCCTGGGATGTACTGATTAACAACAATTACAGGATGCTTCTTGTGAAGCTGTTCAATTACCAATCTTGCAGTAAGAGACTTACCGAGACCCTTTCCACCACTTAAAAGAACACCGAGGTTCTTATCTCTTTTAAGATAACTTTCTACGATGTGATTTGCAATCTTGGTTGCGTTTCCGTAAATCTTTCCGTGCTCTACTTTGTAATCAGTATTCACCAAATAGAGACCACGCATTTTATCAAAAGTAAATTGATAAAATCTAATAGGCAGCTCTTTCTCAATGTCGATTGCTTCTCCATCAATCATTACGACCGAAGTTTTGTCAACTAAGTATTCCATTTAAATCCCCGAAAGCAATAAATTTAATCTTTCTTTTTCTTTTTTCTCCGCCTCTTTTGAGCACAACTCATCTAAGTGTTCCCAAAGATCCACACTCTGATTGCTTTCTGCTGCTTTGCTTGCATCACATTCTGCAATCAAGTACAATCTGTTCATCTCGGATTTTGTCAAATTGTACTTGTCCCTTAATAGTTTTTTCTTTTCGCCGATGCGGCCTCTTTCACGAAGAAACTCTTTTTCCTGTTCTTTTGCTTTTCGATTGGCACCCTCGAGTGATAAGAACTCAGGCGGATTTTCTGTATCAAGAATAAAATATTTTGAATGACTTGCAGTGTCACACATAACAACCTGTAAGTCTTTGTTCTTTATACAAAGAACTTCGCCGCCTCTTGTTTCAGTATGTCCTATTACTTGCTTTTCAAAAAGATAATCTTTGAATAAAGCAGATGGGCGTACCCATAAAGGACCTTGAAATATTGAGTCACCATACCCAGTGATGTCCCGACTCGAAAACGCAAAATGATTTACGTTTCTTGTTTTTAATAAAGCATTTACAAACTCAATTGGCTTATCAGCAAATTCAAAGTTTGCAATTCTTTCTTTATAAATTTTCATTGTGTCTTCAACCCAAGTTTTTGTAAAACCTGCGTGAGAGAAAACCCAACCATCGTATTCAACTGCAATCTTAAACATATCACAATTCTCTTCAAAGAACTGATGATATGCCTCATAACAACCCATCTGAAAACCTGAACATCTGTTGCAACCAAACCAGTAATTTTCAAACTCGTGATTACCTACAAGAAGGTCAATGCGTGGGTCTGATTTTGCAACTTCAATTATTCTCTTTCCGTTTGCAAGAGCTGGGAGACCTTTTTCATCTTCATTAAAAGAGTCAACATAATCTCCCAAGAAAACAATCTTGTCGCAATCTTTGAAATTTTCAATATTCTTTTCCCAGTGCGTACTGCCGTGCACATCAGGGATTACTCCGATTTTCATAAAATTATATTAACCTCTGTACTTAAATCTTCCACGAATTTTATCGTGATATTCGTCTCTCTTTTTGATATGATGTTTATGACACCAAATAAGAAGGACAACAAGTACGATAACATCAATAACAACCCAAAAGATTGGGCTATCGCCAGTTGCAAAACTTGCTATAGTGAAAGCTCCGCAAATCATTCCAAGAATAAAACCAATCAATCCTCTAAACATATCAGCTCCCTATATTTGACTCATCTTCGAATATCGTGCCACACTTTTTGCACTTTTTCACTGTAAGTTTATCAACAAACCCACAAACAGGACAACTTGCTTCAGGCGCTTTCAATACTTGAACACTTGTTGCTGCATATTGCATATTTTTGCCGCCTGCGGTAAACCTTGCAGAAGGTGAAAGATAACCTGTGACTCGTGCGCCTACATTCAAATCTTTATTTGTTATAGGTGCTTCTTCCAAGTCCATTCCATCAAAAAACTCAGGACATATTGTTGTTATCTTTTCCAAGACTTCTTCATTTACAAGAACCTTCATTTTGTTTCTTACAAGATATGTATGAAGATTAGGAATGTTTTCTGTTTCAAAATAATCAGAAGCCATTCTGTAAACGTCACGAAAGTCAATAAGAAGATAATCATTACCTACATCAATTTTTGCAAGAGTCAAGTTTAATGCTTTTAACTCTTTTAACTTTCCTTCACCTTTTGCAGGATTTATTGTACCTCCAAGGCCATAAACATTTATATAACGCTTAAGACGGTCTTCGATTGCATCAGCATCAAGATGCCCAGGAGTCATATCGTAGCCTTCTGCTATTTGAATAAGTTTCTTAATTTTACCAAAAATGCTTTTACTCATCGAAACTATAAAACTCCAATCCTGAAAAGAACAATGGGAAACAATCACAAATGGCCTCAATAGGAGTGTCATCGTCAACCCAAACCTTCGCATTTTCTTTAATTATACACTGTCTTAATTTTCTTAAATCATTCAAGCCTCTGATATACGAGTCTGATGACATAAACATCCAAATAGCATAGCCGCTGCCACCCCAATGAAACTCTGTGGCGTTCGGATGCTCAGAGTCAACCCTTGCCTTAAGGCCTCTCATATCAAAAATCTTTTCATCCATCGCTGTATGAAGATGGGCATTGAAAATACTTTCAATACGATTGTCTTTTATATATGTATTTATTTCCCAATCACCTTCGTCTTCAAGAGTTGATGGTGGTAAACGCTCTTCCTGTCTTCGAAGTGCTCGCTGTTTGTTTCTTTCCTTCCACTTTTCTTCTCTTGCTTTATTCATTTTTTATCTCCAAGTTAATACCTTCAAAATAAAAAGGCGACTTATCTAAAAGTCTTTCAACAACAATAGGCGATGCAACAACCTTATCCGCATACTTAACTTTTAGATGACAGTAAGATTCCCAATCAGGCATATACAAAACGTCCCAGCATTTGTCTAAATCCAATACACCGTTTTCGTCTTCAGCATCATCGAACTTGCAATCAATTACATACTGCTTAATTCCCTCGTCCAAGTTCTTTTACCTCAAACTGTTCAATGCCGTCAAAGTAAGATGGGTCCATTCCCATAAAAAACTTTATAACGTATTCATCACCTATGATACCTTTTTCGTTGCTGCAAATAATGTCGTGAAACGCGTGCATCATAGGCGCAGGCCAATCTGAAATATGAATTAAGTCAATGCTTGTCAGCTCTCTTAAGTCATAATCAAAACCTTTATCAACTTTATTTACAATATCTTCAAACTGGTGAGCTCTGTCTCTCATTTCCGCACAAGGGTCTGCAAAAGCAGGGTCAAGTTCAATATCATCTGGGAGACCTTTGTAAGCCTGTGATAACTTTGTAATTAAAAATGAAGGTGGGCTATTTTCTTCAAACATCTTTACTCCTTGTACCTAACATTCAACTTATCAAAGAAATCAGGTATATTTTTGCAAAACTTTTCGAGTACCTCGTCATTCACATAGATGATAGAATTGCATCTTTCCTCCGTTTCCCAAATAACGTTTTTCAATGCAATAAGGATATTAAAAGTTGTCAAGCTGTCTAAGTCCAATTTTGTAAAGTCATAAACAACAGGACCTTTCGTATAAAGTTCTTTTGTTTCATCAAGAATCCGCCACGCTTTATTGCGATATTCAGCTATGTACTGAGGAGGTCCCTCAAGCTTCTTGTCCATATACTTCTGCCTTTGTTATCAAAGTTAGGCCATCAAAAAACTCAGGATGTAATTGAATAAAAAACTCCATCGTATCATTGTCGATAGCAACTTTGTATTCGTTTTTATGTTCCCTTATCAACTTCAGCAACATAAGACCAACTTTAGGGTCTTCTTGTATGCTTACTACTTCTGCACCAGTCACCTGAGTCATATCAATATAAGGGAATGGGTATTCACAAATAATATGGTCAAGTATTACTTTTGCAACTTTATTTTTAAGCTCTTCTGCCCAGCCCTGCATTTGCAGAGAAAGCTCTGCATCTTTTGCTGCGTATTGAGCTAAAAGACTTTCATAAGCTTCTTCTTTCAATTTTTCAAAATTGGAGCCAACATTTTTATTTTGATTGTCGATGTTCATACCATACAAACTTCCGAACATTTGCTGTTTCATAAGGGAAAGAGCTGATTTCAGCCTTTTCTCGTATGCTTCATTTACATCTTGCTTAGTCATTTGCAAGTCCTTCGATGTGAGGAATGATTTCGCCGCGCTTTACAATCTTTACTTTTGAACCAATCTCAATTCCTTTCTCGATTAACCAGTTTGTATTTGAACAAGAAGCTCTCTGAACTGTTGTTCCGTTTAATTCAACCGGCTCAAGAAGAGCAACTGGGCTGAAATACTTTCCTGCCTGAGACCAATCGAAACCGATGATAGTTGCAACTGCAACATCAAGTTCAAACTTAATTGCACAACTGTTCTTAGGTGTTCTGTTTTTAAGGTCTTCGTAATCAATAAGTGTAGGCTTTACAACTACGCCGTCAATGTCGTACTCAATCTTGTCACGGTTTTCGTACTGACTTGTTCTGAAAGCGAAGGCTTCTTCCAAAGTTGTAATCTCTTTGTAAGCAGGAACTTCCATTCCGTTGTCTTCAAGGAAGTGCATCTTCTGAATTTCGTTTGTTATCAGGATTTCTTTTTCCTGAATATCGTAAGCAACAAAGTTCAAGTTTTCAAGTTCTGCACCGTCAAGATGTTTCATAATTCCTGCTGCAGCATTGCGGCAGTTCTTCATTTTGTTCTTGTAGTTTTTGTTGAACATTGAATGAGACATCAGGATTTCTCCGCGAATTGAACCTGTGTAAGTTCCCTTCAACTTCAAAACAATTCCCTTAACTTTCTTTGCGTTGTCTGTTATATCGTCACCTTCAAAACCTGTTCCGCGTGTTACTGCCTGAACAAGAAGTCCGTTTACATACTTAAGTTCAATTCCTGCTCCGTCCATTTTCTGTTCCATAACGAAGCCGCCCTTAATGTGAGGGTCTTTCTGATGCTTTTTGAACCAAACAGCAAACTCTTCTTCGTTTTTACACTTTGCAAGAGTTCCTGTAATCAAGTCGTGTTTTGCTTTTGCAAAGCCTTCAACGTGGTCGTCGTAAGTTACTGTATCAACATAGGTTGGGTCAAGAGTTTTCAATTCATTGACAAGCTGGTCGAACTCCTTATCTGACATAATAGGATTTGCTTCGCCGTAAGCCTTTGAAGCTTCTTCGATCTTTGCTTTCAATTCGTCAATTCTTGCCATATCTAACTCCTTACAATAATAATATAAAGAAAAGAAGCCGTAAGTTTAATTACGGCATCTCAAAAATGTCAATTTTTTCAAAGTATTTTGGGTCGTAATTATCGACTATCCATTCAATACAGTTTTTAGGCATAAAAACTGCGTCCATTTGCTCCATATACTCTTTATAGTTATTAAGATGCAAAGAACCGTTGTCCCATCTATCTGCAAAACGGTCGCCGCTTTGGTCATAGATTCTTGTATCGTTTGGGTCGTCAGGATGGGATTTGATTTCCCACCTTAAAGTAAGTATGGATTTATGAACCCACTCATCGCCATAACAAGCTTTCAGGATTTTCGCATATTCGCTCTGCGGCTCCGCGTATCGCGGTGTTCCAGTCATAAGTACCTTCCTTAATTGCTTTCTTAATCAATTCAACCTTGCTCATCATTTCCTCCCATAGCTTTTTTGATAAAATCGTGTATTTCCTCAACTGTTGCATCAACAACCGTTTCACACTTGTTCTGAAAATAAACCCGACTCTTTTTGTCATCATCAGGCTTTGGGTCGCCGTAGCTTCTGTAAGGCTCAATTGCTGTTACCCAAGGTAAGAAAATCAACTTACCGCCGATAAACAAAATACCTCTTGTTGGGTCTGAATAATTGTATGTTGTCGAAAATGGTGGCATAAAAACTCCTTTATAGGAATAATATTAACTTAAAAACAAATATAAATTTATTCTTAATTCTTATTATTATTCCCTCCATTATAGTTCAAAAATTCGTTATACTTCTTTGTAATCAACAACAATCCAAAGCCAATCTTTTTCGATAGCAGTTGATGTTGCTCCGATAGGAAGACCGCCGCCTGGGAGTGACTTTCCGTAAACTTCCTGCATTTTCAAAATGTCCATTGCAAAGTCTTTTGTCTGAACCTTACCGTCTCCTGTCTTAACTGCGTGAATTGTGTAAATAGGAACAGGACGATGCATTTTCTGCTTTACAGGTACAATACCGACTGCTTTATAACGTTCCCATTCGTTATCTTTTGCAGTCATATCAAACTTCCAGCCTTTAGGCATTTTTTCGTTCAAGCCGGCTTTTTTGAGCTTTGCATCTTCTTCTTTTGTCACCAAGCAAACGTGGTAATAACGGTCCATAAACTCTTGCGCATTCTTATTTGAAATTGAACTGTAGTTGTCTTTTACGATATTTGCAAAAGCAGCACAAGGAACACAATGCTCCCAAGTCAGGTCCTTTCCGAAGAAAAGTTCTTTGCCACTTGCTTCTGCGTCAAGAACTGCCTGTGACTTATATTCAACTGTAATTTTCGTAGATGGCACATCATTTGAAGTAGGTTTGATACCTTCAGGATGTGTAAGATAAGCTTTATCTCTTACGAGATTTGTAATGTTATCAAATATGTCAGACGACAAGTCCAACCATTCAAGAAATTTCTCTGCAGGCAATTCTCCTGCGAGAGCTTTAGGATTATATTTTCTTCCGCCCATTTTTATCTCCTTAAACGGTCGTAAGTAATGACATCAACAGCATCTCCAAGTTTGATGTTTTCCTGCCAAAACTTACTTTGATTATAAAGCATTTTCCAATATTCTTTTTTAACTTTGTGTGTTGTTAGGTCTCTTTCTCCCAAAGCTTCAGGCGGGATTTCAAAATAATCGCAAAAACTGTGTATCCCGTCTTTATGCTTTATTGATACTGCAACCTTAGTCATAATAATCTGAAACCTCTTCGCCGTTCCACAACTGCATTGGTCCACACCAAGAACCTTTGTAATACCCAGGGATATAGAAACCGCCGTCCTTTGCAGGCTTTGCCATAATTCTTTTAGGCTGCAGGCATTCACGGTAGTTTGAAACAACTGTAAAGTCATCCCAGAAGTTTTCGTTATTTGCTTTTGCAAGTTTGTGGGCTTCGTCAAACTGTTCTCTTGAACCTTTGAGAACATCAAAACCATACTTTTTATTGCAAGCTTTGTAAGCAGCTTCAACATTTTTGAGTGTTTCTTCGTCAGGCATTTTGTAAGAATAACCTGTTCCGCCGCCTTCGTGGTCGAAGTGTGTCTGTTTTGACGGCATTTTGACTACAAGTACTGATTTCTTTGAAGTACCGATAACCTTGAAGAAGGTTGATGAATTGCACCAATGCTGAACCATAATTGTTCCTGCAGGAATATCCTCAGGAGTCCTTAAGGACTTAATATCAAGCTTTTCCATTTTAGTCTTCCTTTGGGTTAAGATAGTTTTCGATAAGTTCTTCGCGAACCTGAGCAGGAGTCATACCATCGTGAGCAACAGCCCAGTCAGCCCATTCTGCACGGAAGTTTTCTGACTTAAGGTTGTTTGCGATATATTCCATACCCTTTTTGATTTCACCAACTGTTGGGAGGTAAACTCCGTTTGAACCACCTCTTGAAAGAACTTCGTGAACCCAAATACGATGCTTGTAAGAACTGTAGCCGTAGCGGCGATTTGCAAGTTCGTAGCGGTCGTAATCACGAATATCACAAGAAGCAAGTTTTGCCTCTTCCTTTGTATTGAAGATTGTTCCGCGGCCTGATCTCTGTGGGAAGAAAGTTCCGTGAGCAAGGCCTTCAGTAATCATATAGGCATATTCCCAATTTTTCTCTTCTTCCCAAGTTTTGCGAGAAGAGTCGAACGAGGTCTTAATAACTGCGTATCCTGTGAATTGTGAATAATCTTTCTTAGCCATAATTTACTCCTTACAATTATAATATAAAGCAAGTTTAATGAAAGTTCATTTTGTTAATATATTTTTATGGGAAAAGATTTATATTCAAAAACGGACAAAAATGAGTTTTTCCCGACTCAAGAATTCCTTAAAAATGAACTTTACTCTGAACTCGACAAATACGACTTTAAGTTGATACTGGACCCTTGCTGCGGAGATGGCGGACTTGAAAAGTTTGGTCAAGGTTATTGTTATGGGCTTTATGATATTGAAGACCGAGGCGTACACGCAAATATATGCGACTTCTTAAAAGCTGAAGTTGATAGGACTTATGACTGTGCAGTAATCAATCCGCCTTTCGGACTGACTGTTGAATTTGTAAATAAAGCAAAAGAGTTTACACAAGACATATTTTTGATTGCGCCTGTAAAGACAGTTATCAAAAACTTTGGTGAACAGATAAAATGGTACTCAATCAAAGTTGATTATGGGTATAAGTGTTTCGGTATTATGACTACTGTTGGGCTGTTTCATTTGCATTTTAAGGGTACAGGCAATTTTACTTTCGGGGCAATTAAAAAGCCAACTTATGCTGACTTCCTAGGTCCACAAATATCAATTGAAGACTCTTGGGAAACACATTTTGTTGAAGTTGATAAAGCTCCTAATAAGTTCTTTATTGTTGATAGATTGACTAAAGCAAGAGTTGTAAGATACGAAAAGTTTATTAAAGATGATGACTTGTATCAGCCAAATGATGACTCAGCCTTTATTGCAGTTTGCGGAAATATCAACATTAAAGCAGGTGATAGAGTCAAAAGAAGAATATGTACTTTTGATACCTTTGAAGAAATGAAAGCTTGGCAGGAATTTTTCAATTCACACGAAGAAGAACTCCGCGATTATATGTATCGTTACGGAGATACAATATTAAAGTATAAACAAAAGCCTTTTATTACCGTTCAAAATATCGGCGAGATGCAGCGAATACTAAAGGGCGAATTGAAGGGATAAGTTCTTGAGCATCTCTTAAAGTTGTTCCTGTTGCAATAATGTTGTCCACGAAATAAATAGGACCTTCAATATCAGCAAGAGCATCCTTCAACATAATACCCGAAGAAAACTTTGTATCTTTAGTAATCTTTTTAACTTTCTTTTTCATATCATATAATGTATCTCTTGGCTCGCAAGATAATACATCAAGAATTGTTATATTGTGAGGATTTATTTGTTCGATTATTTTACAAATTTCGAGAGTGTACTCAGCTTTACCTGTATGTTGTGGTGCAGGTACAAGAAAGCAATCTTCATCAATCATATTTGAAAGTTCAGTTGCCATCTCTTTAATTGCTTCTGGGTCGTGATGCTTAACGCCCATAGCAACATCATAAACATAACCTGCAGAATACACATACACCAATTTCCCGTCAAGCGATACTCTTGGTGCATTTTCTTTTGTGTATATATTTACTGCATTTTCAAAACTCATATAAATTTAGTTCAAAGCTATCGGCTTTTCTGCGACTGCAATTTGAACATTATACCCGTTTGTTTCAAGGAATGCCTTTAATGTAGTTTGTGCTTCAGAATCACCGTGAACCAAAATAATCTTTTTAAGTTTTGATTTATCAATGTCTCTCAACCAACGGAACATTTCATTGTAATCAGCGTGAGCAGAGAAACCGTCAATTGAAACAACTTCAGCTTTCAAATCATAATCTTCATCTTCAATTTGAACTACAGGCTCTTGATTGAGGATGCGTCTTCCCAAAGTATTTTCAGCCATATAACCAACAACAACGATTGTGTTCTTAGGGTTGCTCAAACCTGTCTTAAGGTGATTGATAACTCTTCCTGCTTCACACATACCGTTTGCAGCAATTACAATACAAGGCTTATCAGTTTTTGCAATTCTTTGTGAGTCCTTGAAGTCAGTAATACAGTGCAAAGATCGAACACTGAATGGATTTTTACCTTGGCTTACAAACTGCTCAACAATCTTTTTATTAAAACACTCTGGGTGAATATTGAAAACGCCTGTTGCTGCTGTTGCCATAGGAGAGTCAACATAAACAGGAACTTTTGGAATTTTCTTGTCTCTCATCAAAAGTTTGATGTTGTAAATAATTTCCTGAGCTCTTTCAATTGCAAAAGATGGAATGATAACCTTTCCGCCTCTTTCGATTGTTTTATTGATAATCTCTTCAAGCTGTGTATAACAAACTTCAGAAGATTGGTGTGTACGGTTGCCGTATGTACTTTCCATTACAATGTAATCAGGCGCGGGCATACAAGTTTCAGGCTCATTTGTAATCGGATTCGATTTACGACCTAAATCACCTGTAAAAAGAATGTGCATCTTTTTGTTTTCTTTCTTAAGAAGTTTTCTCAACAATGACTTCTTTTTAGGAATCTCAATATCAATCATTGAAGAACCTAAGATATGTCCTGCATCATAAAAAGTAAATGTAAGGTTGTCGTTTACATACTTCTTCTTATGATAATAATGACAACGGAAATAGTCCATTGTATTTACAACATCCTGTTCATTGTAAGCAGGAGCAGGCTTTTCATATTTTTGAATCTTTGCAGAGTCAAGTAAAATAATTGAAGCAAGGTCACGAGTTGCAGGTGTTGAATAGATTTTGCCTTTGTACCCGTCCTTAACCAATTTTGGTAAAAGTCCTGAATGGTCAAAATGAGCGTGTGTTAAAAAGACGCCCGACAATTTATCAGTATCAGGTAATGTGAAATCTTTGTTTCTTTGATTAGCTTCTTGATTGCCTTGCCAAGCGCCGCAATCAATTAAATATTTTTCATCGTTAATAGATAATAAGTGTTTTGAGCCAGTGACTTCGCCAGCAGCACCATAAGATGTAAGAGATATACTCAAATAATCCTCCACGTTAAAGCATTTCTTCTAAGGCATCGACGTCCTTCTTCAAAAGAACTTCTTTAACTTTTTTATAAAAAGTTTTGCAAGTAGCAAACATTTCTTTTTCAGTCAATTCATTGTAAGGGAAATTTCTTGAAAGAATAATTTGACTATTTGCATCAAATACAATAACTGCCCACATAGAAGGTATTAAATCAAATATGTAAGCAGTACCAACAGTTGTTTCTTTCTTCGTGATAACACGACCAAAATCAGCTTCAACCATTTGCCATAATTAGTCTTCGTTTGAAAGAACTAATCTGACTTTTTCATTGTTGATAATTTGAGGTCTTATTGTTGGATTTTCGATAATAACATCAGCTTCCGAGTCAGGTGTCACGATATGGACTTCGAGGTCACACATAGCATAACCTTGATGAGCAATGTCCTGAAGCTGATTCACAAACTTTGTTAATTCCATATAGGTATATTAACAAAAAAGGACAGGCGTAAACCTGTCCTGAAAAAGTCAACTTTAATTATTAGTCGTCAGCATATCCTAAAAGGCGTCCAACTTCAGTTAATCCGCCACAGCTACCATCTATAATAATCCTAACTCTTCTTCCAATTTCACAAGAATGTGAAGAAGAATGGCTAGACCAGCCACCACAGCCTGAAGAAGAATAACCTGAACCGCCGCAAGATGAACCTGAATAACTATAGCCGCTACTTCCGCATTCGTGAAGCTTTATTGATTCCCTGAATCCACAACCTGAACCACCGCAGCTGCTGTTGTTTTCTTCTGATCTTCCGCAACCGCTATTACCGCCACAATCTTCATTCATTTTGTATACCGACTCAAAAAGTTTGTCGTCATTAAAATAATTCTTAAGCATTTTTATCTCCTAGTCATCAATGTCCTTAGGAACATAACCAAGAAGTTCACCAATAACTTCTCCGTGTAAGCGGCTTTTTACAACAACAAACCTACCTACTTTACAATAGTTAACATATCCGAGTGCACCGCAGCCACCAATTGCGTATGAGTCAGAAGAATAATCATTTGATTCTTTCATTACTGATTCCTTGAATCCGCAGCCACCACCGCCACCGCAAGTCAATTTATCTGCGCCGCAGTGTCCGCTTGGAGCACCACATTTGCCTTCGTTGTAAACTGACTCAAATAATTTATCATCATTGAAATAATTCTTAAGCATTTATATCTCCTACCATAATATCTCTTAAGTCTTCCCACATATCTTCAGCATCCTCGCCTTTAAGAGGAACCATTTTCAAAAACATTTCGTGGTCGCCTTCAAGAACAAGTTTGCGTACATAAGATGCAGAAGCCTTTGTTGTCAAGTCTTCAGAACTATCATCACGAGCACCTGCGCTTTCAAATCTGATTGTGTCAAACTTGTAATACATTGCAGGGTTCTTTGCTTCAAATCCGTTATACTTTTCAATCATTTCGGTAATGTCGCCATCACCGCCAATACGATCTTCTCCGCCAACATAAATCAAATCGGTAAAGCCCTGTTCATATAACTCGTGAAGAGCAAAGATAACAGTTTTTGCATCTGATGCTTTTACACAATCACCAAAAGCTTTCTGTGCATATTTGATTTTCAATTCGTATGGGAGAGGGTTTTTGTTTTCGCCTTTTTTATCGACAGAATGAGATAAGTAAACAAAAGGCTCACCATTGTTGTCAATTGCCAAATCTTTTACAGTGTCAACTAACTTAAGATGTCCGATTGTTGGAGGATTCATTCTGCCCCAAGCAATAACTGCTACCTTTCCCATTACTCTTCCTCATCTGCTTCGTGATCTTCAATCTCTTCTTCAGAAGGATTTATAATCTCTCTTCCTTCGTGTTTTGCAATAAAGTCGACAGCCTTTCCTGTTGGGATGTATTCCCACTTATCTGTAATACGGAAGAAACCATCGTAATGCAAAGCTTTGAAAACTGAACTCCACTGACCACGAGTTCTGTCACCCCAGAGTGCATTGATTATTTCACTTCTTTTGCAGAATGGGTTCTTTACAATGTAGTCAATGATTGCATAATAACCAGAACCAACGTTAGGTCTTGTATAAGATAACTTAGCCTGTGAACTTGATGGCTCAGGTGTTGGCAATATTTTTGTATTTCCGATTGTAAAGCCATCAGACTCTTTTAAGATACTTTCAAATAATTCTTCTTTCATATATATATTTAGTTTACTTAAACAATAAAAAAGGTGGACTTGCGTCCACCTTCGCATCTCAGTAATTACTTACCAAGCAGCTTATATGTTAGTTGTTTGTCCAACGTTCTCGAATACGAGTACAACATATTCTGAGAATACGTTTACCTTTACTTTAACGTAAATGTAGAACTTCTTCATAGCTTTTGTTGTATCGTTGTTTACACCAGCAATATCGCAAACAGCTTTTGCCCAAATCTTGTTTGAACCAACAGTTCTCTTTGCAAGAATTGCTTCAACCTGTTCCTGACGAACTCCCATCCAGTAATCGTCAATAGGTTTCTTAATCTGCTGACGCATTACGTTGTCGCGGATTTCACGCTTACAGAGCAAGAATGCAAGTACGTGACCTACTTCAGACCAGTCAGTTACGTTGTTAGGGTCCTGAGTTGTCTTTGATGATACACACATCAAACCATCATCAGCGTTATAAACGATTGGGTTGATACCCTTTTCATCCATAATCTTTGTTGCTGAGTCAGAGAAGTTCCAACGAGCTTTGAGAATTGCACGAGGCAACTGACCACCCATATTGTTGTAATTGTACCAAGCAGGAGCCCAACCACCCATCTTCTTTTCGATGATACGGCAGTACATCAAACCAACATCACCAATAGGCATCATCCAGAATGACTTACCTGTGTAAGCATCGTAGAACTGGAATTCACCTGCATACTGAGCAGTTTGTTTAGAACGACCAGTAACAGTGAGTTTTGAAGGATTTGCGAACTCACCCTGAGTAATAAGCTTAGGTGAAATTGCCATTGCAAGCTTGTGTGTTTCAACAAGTGAAGCGTGCTGTGTATGTACGAATTCCTGTCCTGTAGGATCCATAAATACATATACGTCGTCGTACTGAGCATCGAATGCTTCAGTCCAACCCTGCTTAACAATCATCATAAACTCATCGCGCCAAGAACCGCCAACTGTTCCTTCAGCAAGGTTTTTCTCAACTGCATAAGTAGCATAACGCTGACCTTTGAGCTTGAGTTTGTATGTCACAGGAACAATGTTTCCTTCTGCATCGTATGTCAATTTGTCATCAACAATACGTTTCTTTGTATAAATACCGTGTGAGTCAAGATCTTCGTCAAAAGTCTTGTCAGGATGGATTTCAATGAATGACATATCGTCATCGTTGAGTACGTTTGGCCAATAAATGTTTGCACCAAATCCGTCTTTACCCTTTTCATCGAATGAACCAGTGAACTCACCACCGCTCATCATTTCACCTGGGTAAACTTCCTCTTTTACGTTGAATGTCATTGTGTTGAAGTTGATGTCCTTAACCAATGGATAATTTTTATCATCTTCTGCTTCGAACTGGAAGTTTGAAGGAGATACAACGTAAACGATTTCGTGGTCAATCTGAAGTGTTGTTGTGTTGTCATCAAGCTGAGTTGCTGTTTCAGCGTTGTTGTTCAAAACCTTTACACCGTAAATCAAGATTGACTGTGTCAAGTAAGACTCACCAACATTTGCAGAAGCCTTAGCAGCTGTAGGATACTTTGTCTTATCCAAATCTGGGTTGTAAGAATACAACTTGATTTTCTTTGCAGCAGCAGCTTTTTCTGGAACGATAAGAGCATTGCTTGAGTAAGAACCTTCAATGTTCAAGAACAAGTTGTCGTCATTGTTGTAGTTCAAATTGTCAAGAACTGAACGGTCAATTTTCTTAAGGTCACCAATGATAAGAGGAGCAGCGAAATCGTACTTCCATTTATCATAACCGATGCCCGTAATAGTAACTTCAGTTGTCACCTCAGCAGGAGACTTCTGAACGATATATCCGTATGTGTCAGCCTTTACGTTGAGCAACCAAGTAATACCCTGATAGCGGTTCTTTGGAGAAACGTATGTAGAAGTTGTCTCATACATTGTCTTGCCCTGTTCGCTATCAACGATGATTTCAACACCAAGGAAGTTAGGGTCAACTGCAGCACCTGCAGCACCGAATGAGTTGCCATCTTCGAGGTAAGCAACAACATTATTCCAAGAGTATTTTGAAGACTGCATTGCACAAGCCAATTCAACATTTGGCAAGAGGTCTGTCAAAGTCAAAAGTGGAGCGTCTGAATTGTTGTAATCGTTTGTAGAAGTTGCTGTGATACCAAGTTCTGCAAGAGTATTGAGAGCAGTTGCCTGTCCTGTCTTGAATGATGAGTTGTTGATAACCCAAGAATTACCACCAATCATTACAGAATATGTACCATCTTCTGCCTTCCACCAAACACCACAATAGAAGTCTGTTACGACGTCTCCGTCTGCGTTTTCAACATAAAGTTTGTGGTCAGTTTTGTTTACAGAGTAGTAGTAAACACCTTCCTCAAATCCTGACTTTTCGTCTCCCCAATAGTTGAGACCAATTTCCTGAACATTTGCCCAAACTTTTGCAGTAATACCTGTGATGTAAACTGCGAGGTTGTCTTTTGTTCCGTCAGGAAGTGCACCTGTAGGATAACCTGATTCACCGCCAACGCCTTCTGGGTTAACGATAATGTTTACATTTGAATCTCTGTAGCCTTGAGCGTTTTCAAAGCCAACCTGAACCATTTGTGTATAGTCAACTACGTCCTTACCTGTGACATTGTAGAAGTCGATAAGACCTTTACTTGTGATGTAAGAACCGCCGAAGTATGAAGGATATGAAGCTGAAGAACCTGCAGGAGCAGAGATGTACAAACCGTACTCTTGGTTGAAAGCTTCTGCCTCATAAAGGTCAGGCCAATTTGATGTAGGAACACCAACCATAGCGTAAATAGCTTCCATATTACCTTTTTCAAAATAATAAGGATTCTTTTCACCCTTAGGAGCTCTTACAACCATATAGCCCTTGATTGTGCTTGCTTCAGTATTGATTGTGAATGAACTATCAATATCAATGAACTGCAAGCGCCAAGAATTTTTTGAACCCATTGAATATCTCCTTTACCCGAAGACTCTTCGGATAATTTTAATAATTAGTTTATGAGTTTAAAAAAGCTATAGTGCGGGCTGATGAAAAAATTTCCTACTAATTATGACTAATTATTTTAGGAGTTTATTATGAAGAAAAGGGACTTAATTTCAATACGCGAAATCGCAGACGACGACACAACAATTTCAAGTACAAGATGGGCTTTCGCTTCAGTTGTAAAAGCAGACCTTTATATTGTTGTTATCACAATTATCTCAGGTATAGTTGGCCACTTTTTAGGCAAACCTATTCCTAATGAGTTTTACGCTTCAGTAGCTTTATTGCTTGGAGTGATAACAGGTATAATTGGTGGAAATAAAGCATTGCAAGGTTTTGAAACAAAAAAGAATGATAAGCCTTCAATTGCTAACACAGAAGCTAAAGAAGAAGATGTAGAAGGAAAGTAATTATTTTATTTCGTTGAAAATATCAGAAACTTTTTTAACGAAGTTGTTTGAATTATATTCGCCATCAGCTTTTGATGAATCTTCGCAATCATCGCCAAGTTTTTCTTCAAAAGCGGTGGCTTCTTTCTTTTTGATAAACCAATAAGTCTTATCGCCGATAGAAACTTTTGTTGAAAGACCCATAACCATATTTACAGCGGAAGCGAAGTTTGAGTCATTTACACCTGCTGCTTTTTTATCGCTACCTAAAGCATCCCACAATTCTTTTGCTAAGCTTTTATTGTTCAATCCTGACAAAGTCATAGTAGTCACAGGCCATTTTTGTTTAGGTTTTACTTGTCCACCTTCTCCGCCGTGTACTTGAAGAGGGTCGTCATCTATTGGGTCTAATTTCAAATATTGATTTGCCATAAAAAATTAGTCGGCCTTTCGACCGACTTGCAATTTTTACTTCTTTATTTTTAATTGTTTAATATCGTCTTTGACTTCGTAAAGGTCATCGTCCATCTTACAAAGTTTTGAATAGACCAACATAACCCATCCTGCTGCAAGCCTTCCCATATCTCCGTCTTTTATTCCGTCAATAATATAAAGAAAACCGCCAATAGCAATCAAAACGGAAATACCGAAGTTTACATAACGCATCCAAGTTTTCATTAAAGCCCTCCAAGATTAGCGTACCAATCTTTATCAGATAAGTACAAGTCCATTACTTCTTCAATAAGTTTGTTTCTTACAACTGTTGCAGAACAATCTTCGAAGCGGTCTCCCATATTGATTGGGAGAGCAGGTACTTCTTCCTGTGGCTTCCATTCATTTGCTTTCTGACAACGATTTGCAACTGCAAGTTCAACATATTCAAGGATTTCTCTCCAGCGTGTCCAAGTTCTGAACTCGTTGTAAGAGTCTTCGCCAATAATCAAAATCAACTTATCTTTTGGGAACTTCTGACGGAAATACTGAACCAAATCAATTGTTCTCCAAGAGCCATCTTTGTCCTGCTCGATTGTGTCGATTTCGGTTGGGTATTTGAACCCAGTCATAAAGTCCCGAATAATTTTGAGCTTTTCATCGTAAGTGAAAAGATAGCGCTTATCAGAACGGTAGTAGTTGACTGTCGTAGGTACGATAATCAACTTATCAAGATTAAGCTGTTCGAAAGCTTTTGTAGAAACTGCGGCGTGCCCAGGAGTGAACGGGTCAAATGTACCGCCAAAAATACCAATTCTTGCCATTTTGTATCTCCTTAGTCAAGATGATAACCTGCAGCAAAAAGCGCCGCAATACCCATCGCGTGTTCTGATATTTCAGAAGTATGGTCCAAAAGGCGGTCGTAAATTACTTCACAATCTTCGTTTTCGTCAAGATTCTGTTCGCCTTTCTTTGCAATCAATTCATCAAGGTTTGGTACGACGCAGCGATAAATTGACATTGTGTTGTTGAAGTAGGCAGGATTTGGGTTGAAAGTGATAAGATGTTTCAAGTCAATATCAACAACGTCCATTCCTGTTTCTTCTTTCAACTCACGGGCTGCAGCTTTCATTCTTCCGTCTGCAAGGATGTCCCGCTTTTCGTCATCGCTTATTCTTTTCCAAAGTTCTTCAAACTCTTCTTCGTTTTTTACAAGTGCAGCAGCGAAAAAGTCTTCGTCATCAACTGTGCCGCAAGGGAATTCAATTGTTTTATCTTCAAGACCCCAGCGAGTCTGTTTGATAAGAACTGCTTTTGCATCAGCTTCCCAACAAGGTTTATCGGTTATAATTACCATAACCCAATCGTGGCAATTAAGTCCTACTGGGTTGAACTTTGTGCCGTCAAAAGTCTTTTTGACAACTGTGAATACGGGAGTCTTAAGCAACTCTTCTTCTTTAATCTTTTTCATATTACCTCTTAAAAGAACTTACTTCGTACTTTCTTTGATACTGCACAGGCTACACAAAAGCCGATTGCAACACAACATACGATGAAAGCAAATCCGCTGCCATCAAACCACGTAAAAGCACCGTCTTCAATAAGCCAGTTAACAGCCTTTTCCATTTAAGCTCTCCAGAATCTTGGGTTCATATTGATGTCAATATTGAAAGTCTCAATATCCTCAGGCTTTGCACCATTTTCAATAAGATATGCAGCATAGTTGTTTGCATCCTGTTCACGGGCAAAACGCTCAACTTTGTTGTTGTATTTTACTGCAGGAATTGGACGAAGGTCTTCTTCGAAGTGAAGCTTCTGAGCCTTCTGAGCAGCTTCAAGTTTATCAGCTTCCTGTTTGAAAGCAAGAGCTGCCTGAAAGTACTGATTTGCGAGTTCACGCTTATCTTTGATTGCTTTTGCAAGGTCTTCCATTACATCTGGGCTAACCTTTCTGCGAGGTCCGAATTCTGCAGATTCCTGTTTAGGCTCCTGTGCAAGTGATGCGATAAGAGCATTCAAAAGTTCATTCATTTATAAACTCCTTAATTGAAATCTTCGTAAGCAACCGCATAACCGCGGAAGTTGATATGTAAGCCCTGCTTGTTGCTCCAATAAACTCTGCGGGTATATTCCTTTCCGCCAGTTTTGAAAGTAAACAAGCCGCCTTCAACAAACTTTCTTAAGTTTTCTTTTGAAGTGGTAAGCTTAAAATTGTAGATTGTATCTGTTGTATATTCATCCATACAAATATAATATAAAGTTAAGGATGCAAAAGTTCATTTTCTGTCAAAAGTTTGTGAAGTTTTGCATAACTGTCAAACTCTTCTTTTGTCATCGAAGTCAGTTCTGCAGTCAAGTTTTGCATATCCTTATCACAATACTGTTTGGCACAAGCAAAGCCTAAGTCAAAACCCTTATCAAAAACAGCGATGTACTCAATCTTTTTGTCCTTTGGCAGGTCAGAGTTTTCAATGCGTTTATGAAATTCAGCCCTGTCTTTTTCTGCCAAAGAAGCATAGTATTCGCCAGTTTTATGTTCGAGCTTATTGTCAGATTTATTTTCTTTACAACTCATACGAGGTTCCTCATCAACGTAATACATTTGTTTCTTCTCGTGATCCCAAGCAACTTTTCGTTTCTTGTTTTCCCTTTGACGATACTCAAACAATTCATCACCGCATTCTGCCGGCATTAGCTTATACTCCTACAAACGGAAACACCGTTCGCGTTTTTTGTTGTATGTTCTTCATACTTGTCTTCACCTGTGTAAGGCTCAAGAGAAGCTTCTGCAACATAGTTGTATTTGATAAGAAGATGCTTAAACCAGTTTGATGTTGTTGATGGAATAAGCTGTCCTGCAACCTTAAACCAATAAGGCCAATCAGTTCCTTTGATTGCAAAAGGCTGCTGCTCTTTCTTTACAGCTTCGTACATAGCCTTGAGTTTTTCAAAATCAGTGTAATAGTGAGTATCATTAGGCATACGACATTCAATAGCAGGAACGTCCTGTTTCAAGTCCCAAAGCATTTTGTAGGCAATCCAAGCATTGTTATTCTGACACCACTCATCAACTCTTGCAAGTTTGTACTTTTCGATTGTATCTTCTCTGAGTGAAAAGTTACGAATACGATGGTCGTATTCTCTCTTTACCTTGCCCTTTTCAACTCTTTCGGTAATAACATCAAGGCGGTAATATGGGACTGACATATTGTGATAATTCTGAACGCCAAAGCCATTTATGTTTACATAATTGATTGCATCATCATAGTCGTCCATTTCCCATTCTCTTACAATTCTTTCTTCGTTGTTGAGGCCTTCAGGACCAAAACTTGTTGCTTCTCTGATAAGTGCAACATATTTCTTTTCTTTCTTAAACATTTAAAAACTCCTTGGGAGCCGAAGCTCCCAATTATTTATTTGTCAGTTGCCATTCTCCAAGCAATTTCATTCTTAAGATGTTCGATTGCTGCAGGATTGCGGCACATATTCTTACCTTCAGCATCACTGAGTTTTGCAACATCAAGGCCGTTTACAATTGCAACCTTACATACGATGTTCAAAGCATCAATTCCCTGAGGACCGCTCCAGTCTGTTCCGATACCGAACGCAACCTGAGCTTTACCTTTGAAGTATTCGTTAAGTTCTGTTGCTTTCTTCAAGTTCAAACCATCACTGAACATCAAAGTTTTTGTCATAGGGTCGATACCCAAGCTCTTGTAATGTGCAATAATTTTATCGCCCCAAGCGTATGGGTCACCACTGTCGTGACGAACGCCGCTGAACACTGTTGCAAATGTTTTCTTGAAGTCGCGGAGGAACACATCAGTTCCGATTGTATCTGTAAGAGCGATACCGTTCATTGTACCGTATTCTTTTACCCAAGCATCAAGAGCGTACCAGTTGCTGAATGCAGGATTGTGTTTGAGATAACCCTGCCCCACAGTCATAATAAACTCGTGAGCCATTGTACCTACTGACATAATTCCATACTTCATAGCAAGGAACATATTTGAAGTTCCGACAAACTTTGCGTTCTTTGCGAAGTCTGGGTCCTTTGCAGCTTCAACAAGAGTCTTTACCAACCAATCCTGAAGTTCAAAACTTACACGACGACGAGCACCAAACTCAGAGAAAGCACCTGGGCGGAAAACGCCGCGCTTGATAAAATCAATCTTTTCAAGTGTCTTTTCCTTGAAGTCCTTTACAAGTTTTTCGTAATCGTAGTGATTGCGGTAATAAACCTCAGCTGCAATTTCAAGAACAGGAATTTCGTAATCAGAGATTTTCCACTGAACGCCTTTTGTGTGAATTGCAAGGCCTGTCTTTTCATCTTCAAGAACTTCAAAGTCTTCAAGATGAGGGCGCCAATCGCGTTCAACTTCAATGAAGTTGTTATGAATCCAAGGACGTTTTACTGGGTCACCAAGGAAGGCAAGTTCTGCTTCTGTGTAAACAAGAGCACAGTAAGCCATAATCTGTTTCTTAATTTCAATACGGTCTTCTTCCGTATACTTTTCGTGTTTTGTTCCGTCGCCAACATTGCGGGCTTTGAAATCCCAAGTTGCGTGTGCATCACTGAACTGGTGCAGATAAGTCTGTTTCATAGACTTTTTGTACTGGTCAGTATCAAGCGGTGACTTTACCATAGGCGGGTACTTCAAGTCAAAAGCAGCCATTACGACATTTTCATCATCAGTCAATTTACCATTGATTAACCACATATAAGTGAACCTCCAATTATTCTTTTCTTCCGTTATCAATATATTCAACCCAGCCAAGTTTCTTGTTTGGGTTATTTGTTCTTACAACAACGCAATCACGGGTAAACATTCTTTTCTTGTTTACCGTTTTATCAGAAATGATACTTTTAACTTTATGAGCTGCGCCTTCCCAAACAACAATATCGCCAACCTCAACTTCAGTTCCGTAAGCATCTTTTGGCAATTTTGTAATTTTGCGAGGAGCCATTTTTCTGTATTCAACTGAATAGTCGAGAGGATTTAATGCGTCAAGAAGGTTTCTTACAAAAAAGTCATCATCAGGAGCCATTATGCTGATACATTCAATATCGCCTTTATGATAAAAAGGTTGCTGGCTTTCAAAGTCCCAATCCCTTAAATCACTATTGCTGCCTACGATGCCTTCACCTTCAAAATGCTTTACGAAATCCTGAAGGTCGTGAAAATACTTTTCTCTTTTGTCCCAGTCGTAGCCACCGCGGTCATCTTTGAATTCATATATAAGCATATACAAATTGATGTAATCAGTGCTTCTGCCATTTTCTGTTGCCTTTGTTTTAAAGGCGTCTCTTACACTACTGTCTATGTATTCCATTTGTTTATAATATAAAAGAGTTTTGATTAAAGTTTATTTGAATCGTAAAAATTACAATTTCCGTGAAAAATATTTTTGAACTCAACTTCACGGTCAAGTTCATCACAATGAGTGACTTCGACTGTATATCTTTTGATATGATGCATTGCGACTTCTTTATCGCATCTCTTTTTCAAGTCCGACAAGTCAAGGTAATCGTAAAAGAAGTCGTGCTGCCATTCGTTGTACTGATTGACTTCAGTTGACTTATTAAGGTCACAATCAAGTTTATGACCAACAAAAGTATCAGAGCCGTGACGAGTAATATAAGGTCGTGTTACGAAATGAACATTTGCCTCTTTCAAATCGATATATGATGGAAGTCCTGTATTTGAAGGTGTTGCTTCCTTATCATCAAATCCTTTATCGCCTAAAAGAAGTCCTTGTCCGTTTTCAATAATAAAGTGTTGTGACTGAAGTTTTGAAGCCAAGTTTAAGAATGATGGGCTAACTTTGCAACATTCAAACATTGACATAAAGTCTCTTATGAAATGTTCAATAAGAATATCAGAATACCAAGGTGTTCGATATTTTGGGTTGACTTTGATCTTTCTTACGCCTTCGTAATAGTCACGAATCTTTTTGAGAAACTCAACTTGTTCATCGTGTGGACGAGCAGCAAAACTATCAAAGTCCATATATACGCCGTTACGATAACGAAGTACTGTTTCCCAGATACCCATACCGCAAGAGCCTGTCCAATTTTCTTTTTGCAACATTTGATTTGCCATTATGTCCCAAGGTGTCACCCACTTGCAAGATGCAGAACGGGTTGCTATAGGCTCAATACCGTAAACTTTTTTAATTTCCTCTTTTTCATTGTTGAACAAAATAGGGTCAAGAATAAAGTCTGGGCTGAAGAATGTTCGAACGCCTAATGGAGTTGCAGAATTGAAATGTTTAAAGATGTGTTGTTTTCCATCGTGTATTACAGAGTGTCCTCTTTGCGCGCCGCCATTACCCATAATAACAAAAGTTTGTCTTGGGTCATACTGCTTTGCAATACGAGCAACTGTGAGGCCTTTGCCTTCATCTCCATAATTTGCGCCAATTACAACATCAATACTCATTTTCTACCAACTTAAATATTTATCGTCATCAAGAGTTTCGTAAGCTTTCCAAAAAGTATTTTTATGTACTGGGTAAATTGAACCATCGACACCTTGAACAAGAAAGTCACCTTTCTTAAAGCCAATGCCCTGGCCGTTTGGTAAAATCAATTCATACCCGCCTTCTACAAGGTCATCTTCTACAATTGTCAACTTATCAGCCTTACGCTTTCTTTCTTCGATAAAACTTTTAACTTCATCAAGATTGCTGCCATCAAATTCAAGTGCTTCAATCATTATAGGCTTTTTAAGATACTTCTTTACCATTCAAGCTCCTTGACGCTGTCTCGTGTATAAAAAATTTCTTTTGGGCTTTCATCTTCGAGTTGTGGTAAATCAACATACTCAATCTCTTCTTCTTTGGCATTTTCATAAAGTTTGTAAAAAGATGGGTAATCTGTAAAGCAAACATCTTCTGCGCTTTCTGCATCTGATTCATCTTTAACTAACAAAAAACTTTCGTAAAAACCTTTATAGTAATTACGAGCTCCTGGGCCTTCGAAGTTATCTCGATAAATATGCCAAAGTCTTCCACCTGCGGAAATTACTGTATATACTTTCCAAGCGGGACCAAGGAATTCTTGTATAAGTTTGCAGACGTAATCTTCGTTTTTCTTTGCCTCATCTTTGTCAACATAGAAAGCGCGAACATAATTAACCTTGTGCTTATAAAGAATTCCTTTAATCATTACCACTCAACCTCAGACTTGTCTTTCTTTGATTTTGCAGGGGCTTCTTCAGTAAGTCTTTCGCGTTTCTTGTATGATTTTTCAATACATTTAACGATGTTCTTCTGAAGTCCGTTTACTGAAGATACAAGATAATGGTCATCGCCGATAACATCTTTGAATGACTTATCAACCTGTTCCTCGTAAGAGCCTCTGTCGCTGTTATAGTTTGTTCTGTCGTCTTCGACAGAAATGTGATAGATGTCAAACTTCTTTGAAGCTGCCTTGTAAAGTTTGTCTGTTTTTACTTCAGTCTGCTCTTCCAATCCAACGCCCAAGAAGTGCTCAACATCTCTTCTGTTTAATGCAGGATTGAGCGGCTCATCACCCATTGTAATAATAACGCCTTTTCTTCCCTGCTTGTCGAAACAATCCAATCTAGTATGGTAAAGACCAAAATACCAAGGAGCTGTATACGATTCATAACTATTGCTGCCACCACCCTTTTCAAGATAAATTTCCTGCATCTGTTTTGCAACACGAACATCAGACTCAAACTGAGAAACCTGAAGAGGTGAGTCATCACATTCAAGGTCACCTACACCCATTACACAAACTTCAACATCTTCAAACTGTTCGTAAAGATCTTTCATCAAGTTTGCAACAGAAGCAGCACATTCATCACAAGCTGAACCCATTGAACCTGTCACATCAAGAGCAAGAATAACAGGCAATGTATTAGGATGTTCTTTTGTATTGCAACATTCACGAACTCTGCTTTTTGGGTCAAGCTCACTGTGTAAAGAAGTCTGTGAATATTTCATATTGTTGAGACGAACAGTTTTTACACCATCAATCTCACAATTATCCATTACCGCGCCAACTGATTTTGCATAGCTGCTAAAAGAACTTTCACTGTAGCATCCGCCACCCATAATATACCTCCATAACATTTAAACCTTCAAAATAACATTAATGATGTTATAGTGAAGGATTTTATGTTATTTTATTTTTTCTCTTCTTCAGCTTCAAGAGCAGCAAGTTCTGCCTTGAGGCGAGCTTTCTTTGCTTCAGGTGTTTCATCACCGTTTACATCAACGTCTGGGATTTCAAGGTCGAACATACCTGAGAAGTCGAACAAATCATCGTCACCGCCTCCGCCAAAAAGTCCGCCACCGAAAAGAGCCATCATAGCCAAGCCGTTGAGTCCATTGCCATCACCGTCTCCACTGCCGCCACCAAAGTTGAAACCTTTACCAGTGAATGCATTCATCAAAGCCATCTTTCCAAGAAGCTTACCGAACTTGTCAGTTCCTTTTGAACCTGCAAGGTCTCCGATTGGAATAAGAGAATGGATTTTGTTGTAGAAGAACATCTTTCCAAGGAAGAAATGACGCTCAGGCACGATTGTCTGAATTTCATTTGTTCTGTAGTCCATAACCTTGATTGTCTTGCCGTCTTCGAGAGCAGTAACACACTTAGGTGCAACTCCCTGAGGAGCGTCTGGGTCATCAAGAACAATGATGTCGCCAACTTTTACTTTTGCAGTTGGAACACAAATAAACAAATCCTGTCCAATATCGAAACAGAAATCCTGAACATTTACAAGCTGCTTTGTTTTAGCGTTGTAAGTTTTATAGCCTGAGCCACTTTTTACAGCAAGTTCACCATTAAGACCAATTCTTACCATCCCAGGCTTGATTGGCTTAAGGAACTTTCCAAACATTCCATTTACGTCCATATTAACCTCCATATTTTCTTCGACAACTTCCTCGTCATCGCTTTCTTCTTCAATATAAGGACTTATTTTGTCCCAAAGCTCATTTTCACCCATTTCAATATAACCACAAAGAAACTTTATGTGGTACTGCATTTGCCCAAACGGTCGTTCAAAATGACCGCTGAAGCAATCAAAACTTTGTGTAGGTTGCTCGCAATTGATTTCAATCACGGGTCCCATATTTGCAAAAGCTTTAGGTAAAACATCTTGCAGTAATCTGAAATCCAACATAAAATAATATTAACATTCTGCTACTCTGTCGAAAGCATCAGGGATGAATTCTTCAAGAGCAGAAGGCATATCAATAAGTTTGTATTTTGTGTTAGGATTGTGGTGCATTGTGACAATCTTTCTGAAAACTTCCTCAGACTTTGGAGGAAGTCCTGTCAAGATAAATGTATCAAGAGCTTCGTATGTAAAGCCCATATTGTCTTCATCACTTTTGCCGCACATACCGTCTGAAGGTGTTTTGTGTACAAGTTCATTTGGCAATTTCATATAATCGCCGAGGGCAACAACTTCAGTTTTTGTCAAACGATTGAGAAGTGAAAAGTCACCTGCAGCATCGCCGTACTTTGTTGAATAACCAACATAATCTTCAGACTTATTACAAGTGTTGCAAACAAGTCCGCCATACATTGCAGCAATTCCGTAAAGAGTCACCATACGAAGACGGGCAGGAGTGTTTGTTGTGAAAAGAGTTGGTATTTCATCACCTTCGTACCAATCGCCAATTCTTGATGTAATGTCTTTGTACATTCCGTTTATGTTGATTTCAATTTCACGAATACCGAGAGTGCTGATAACTTTCTTTGAGTCAGAGATGTCCTTCTGTTCACCGTTCGGCATCATAACACCAATTACACGGTCTTTGCCAAGTGCTTCAGTAAGGAGAGCAGCACAGATTGTTGAATCTTTTCCGCCGCTGATACCAATTACTGCAGGACCTTTCTTGTCCTTGAAAAAGTCTTTAATCCAAACGATAATCTTATCGTGAATGTCCTTCATTCTTTCTTCATTTGTAAAAGTATCAAAACTAGTCATTTTTCTTCTCCTGTCTGTTTCTCTTCCATCTGTCAATTGCATTTGTTATTTTAAGGTAAATCAATATAAGAGATACCTTGATGAACTTTATAAAGTTTTTCAATCCCAATCCTCCACGTGTTTGAACCCATAACAGTGTTCACCGTTAGGCCAATTGTCTTCAGTCTTTTCACAACCTGTTTCAACATAATCGCTATGTTCGCCTTCACGGTAGTAATAAGACTGCTTATAACGTACTTGTACTTTTCCGTTGTATTTGCAATTTTCACAACAAGGTTTTCCAAACTCTTCAATAGGTTTTTCTTCAACCTCTTTAAGGTCTTCTTCAAGGCGTTCTATAAAGTTATCTTCCCCGTCGTCTCCTGAGAACAAGTAATCAACTCGATGCAAACAAACCTGTGCTTTGCGAATTGTTTTAAGGCATTCACGAAGAGCTTTCTGAGTTTTCTCATCGAAAGCTCCACCTTGCCATCTCAATTCATTTTCGAGTTGCTCAAGATTCATTGAAAGATTGTTGTTGTAAAAGTGTCCGCCACTCATTTTCGTATTCCTAAATCTTTTAAGCATTGAAGATAACCATCAAAGAAGCCTTCATCTCTTCCTTGTTCAAAGCCGTTGTCGTATTCTTCTTCTGCTCGAATATCTTCTTCGTTATCGTAAACACCGTGAGCATCACTTGTATAACGAGTCTTCTGATACTGTTCAACTTTTTTGTTGATAAAATCATCGTCATAAGTAGTGATGCTCATAATGTGTACCTCTTATACAATTTCGCACTGACACATTTTCATTGTTGTCAATGCAGCTTCGTTGCTTTCAGGAGTAAGACCTGCGACGCAGTCAGCAATTACTTTTACTTCAACGCCTTCAATCATTTTGAGAGCAAGGGCGTTGCTTACAACACAGATGTCAGTACAAGTTCCTACGATTGTAATTTCATCGTTAGGCTTGATGTAATTGCCCCAGTTATCGTAGCCGAAGTGAAGCTTGTCAATGACTGTAGTTTTGTCATCAATCTCTTCTTTAAGTTCAGGAACAATTTCCCAACCTTCTGTATTCTGAAGACAGTGCTTTACTGGGAGATGCTTACCTTCACCTGTTTCAAGATAACCATCAAAGTGTGTATCGCGGGTAAAAATGATGTTTGCTCCGTCTGCCTTTGCTGCCTGCAATTCCGCTTTAATGCGTGGTATAATTGCAACAGCGGCATCGTTTTTCAAAGCGCCTGTGCAGAAATCATTCTGCATATCAATTACGATAAAGTGTTTCATTTGTTTGCCTCCAATATTTCATCTAATGTTTTTGGTCCCCATTCCATATAAGGAACAGCAAAACCTACATTATACATATTCACCTTGAATGAATTGCCAGCCTGTCCTGTCATTCCTTCTTCGTACTCTTTCTTCCACTTTTCGATAAAAGCGTTATCTCTTGGGTTAACGTGGATGTGTCCGTAAAGATGGATGTTTCCACGCATTACACCGTCAAACTGAATAATTGGGTAATGTGAAAGAATAAGTGTACGACCTTTGCTGTCGTGAAGCTTATGATAGCCTTCGTGGATTTCTTCAAAAAGATTTTTGATATGTCCGACTTTAAGCATTCGTCCATCGTGATTGCCTGTGACGAGATACTTTTTGCCGTTGAGAGATTTAAGTACATCTTCATTTTCTTTATTTGCAAACCAAAGAATATCACCAAGCATCCAAACGTGGTCTTCAGGCTTTACTCTTTTGTTCCAAATTTCAACCATTTTTTCATTCTGTTCTGCAAGGTCCTTAAAAGGACGGTTGTCAAATCTTAAACAGTTTTCGTGTCCTATATGTAAGTCACTAACAAAAAACTCTTTCATATAAAAGCTCCTTTTTTAATAATATTAACTGTCGCATTTTGTTTCAGTAATAGTGAACGGCTCGCTTGAACCACTTCTTTTGCAATCGTAATGTGCTCTGTCAACAAGTAATGCTTCTCCGTCAGGTCCGTCAGTTCCTCTAAAAAGCTGACAATCTACTACGATTCTAGCAGGTGCAGCATTTGGGCTACCCAAGAAAGTTGAAAGTCTTGAACAATCAATAAACCAAAAGTAGCCGTCTCCTGCACTTACTTTATATGTGCCTGTAGAATAGCGGTCAGTTAACTCAGGCTTAGATTTAACCTTTTCAATTGCGTTCGCTACCTCTAAAGGGTCGAAGCCTATGCTTTTACAAATGTCAACACAATATCTTTCAAAGTCAGAAAATGGTGTACGCATTATTCTCCCCGTAAAGGATTGACTTCTTCTATCGTTTTTTTATCAACATCGCCGTTTACAACATTGAAATAATAAACAATCTTATCAAGCAATTTTACTCCATCGTAAAGATTTGCAACAAACTTCCAACTATTTTCGTAAGCGTTTTTACAAATTAACTCCCACCACAGATTGGCATTCTTATCTTGCTGCATTACAAAATGCACGCTGCAATAGTCTTCTCCGTTGTTGCCCCAAGCAAACCTGTTATTAAGCAACTCGTCTGCAAGGAGCTTTCCGTTGAAGTTCATTACGTCCATTGCAATTGTCATAAAGTATTTTTCAGGAGCAAAAAATGTTGCCATTTTAATATTCCTTCAACTTTTCTTCCAAAGCTGACTTTGCTTTCAACTCTTCAAAGTTTTCATCTGTGATGAATACACAATATGAACAGTGAGGAAGTGTTCCGTCTTTTGAAGGGCTTGTGCAGTGGCGATTGCCGCTTGCAATTTGTTTCTGTGTTACGAAGCAACGATGCTTTTCACAATAGCAGGCAAGGTTGCGCTTGTGACCGATTCCGTTGTTCAAGGTAAGAACATATTCAGCTTTGAACTCAGGGTTGAACTTAAGATCGTTGAAATCCATTTTCTATTCCTCCCTGATTACGTGGAAACCGTAAACGTATTTAATATTGCCGTCGTATCTTGAAAGACCTACAGCACCGTCATAGTCATAAACAAAGTCTGCCATTTTGTCAAAGTCAAGTGCAGCACGAGGATAGCCGTCTTCAAAATAACAGTATTCATTTTCGAGCTTGTCAAGAATCTCTTCATCAGAGAGGTCTCCGAAAGTTTCGCTGTCTTCGATACGGAAATCGTTTACCCAAACTTCATCGTAGAACTCAGAAATTCCGCCCCACTTTTTTACCCATTCAGAATTGGCTTCGTCAGTTGACTCTTCGAAGATTTCCTTTGCATTTTCTTTTGCATCAGCTTCGAGTTCGTCATCGTCGCGGATTGAAAAAACTTCTCCGTCAACTGTAAAACGTGGTGGGTTGAATGACTCATCAAGTTCAACTGCTGGGCCATATTCCTTTTTGATAGCTTCAAGTTTATCCATTTCGTCCTCCTTTAGGATTTTTACAAATATAATATAAAGAAGTTAAGCAAAAAGTTTAATTTTTATGCGCCAATTTCATAACTTTTATAGTCATTTTTCGGGTAAACCGTAAAGCTAAAGTCGTCCAAACGGTTTGTTGACTTATACCAATTTTCTGCATACGGGTCGGGAGAATGAATTATCCTATGAAGTTGTCCGTATACATTATAATAAATATCAACTTCTGCAAACTTGAGTGCAACAATTGTCCATTCGTAAGTATCATCACATAGGAACTTAATAACAGTACGGCCATCAGGAAAATTTTCGCTGCCCCAAATATCAAGTTTACTTCCTGGGTACAGCTTTATTCCCATATATTTTGATACTGCTGATAATAAAAGTCCGCCTTCATCCATTTTTTCTAAAAACTGCTTTATCCTCTAAAGATATACCTAAGTCTGGGTCAACTAACCCATCATAAGTAGGGAAAGTTGAAACATCAATATTATTGTCTTCATCAAGAACTTTAACCTTATCATCTTCTCCAAGTTCATATCTTACTAAAAAAGCATCAGTTGCAAAATCACCATCATATAAGGTCATCATAAGGATGTGTTGTGCAGGTGCCGGGGCAACAAGTGTTGCGACCCAATTCTGATCTCTTCCGATATTGATTGTCCAACCATCTTTGAAAATGCGTACTTGATGAGGTCGTATATCAAAGCCGTAAAGCTTTATCACTGGGAGAATATAATTTACAAAAATCAAATCTTCAAAGTGGCTTGGTGGTGTGGTCATTTTTCTTAAACTCCTTCATTCTTATAACTTCGCAAGTATTCAACATAACATCTTCTGATATACGAAGTTCAAAGCAATCACTTAATTTATGATTGTCATATAATACAGCAGCAACATCGTAAGTATGTAAACGAACAGCTTCAGGTCGTAAAGCATTTACTTTGAACACCCATTTAAGGTTGTTGTCAATCTTCATAATAAACTTGCCATCAAGCGCTGTATAATCTCCAAAAGGAGATGAACGTTCCCAAGTCATTGAACCTACATTTATCGTAAGACCAAATTTTGTAAGTGCTGGCGCGATATGATTATTGAAAGCTTTGATCTTAATTTGTTGTCGTAGCTGTTCTCTTTTTGCGTCTTCGAGAGCTTGTTCCTTTCGTCTTTTTGCTTGTTCAACCCAAGCATTATGCAATTCTTCTGATGTCATAGTTTACCCATTTGTATTAAATATCTTTCTTGCATTTTATGTATATCTGTCGGTATCTCTCTTACAAAAGTTATGTCATTACCATCAAATATAAATTCATACTTAAAGGAGTCAATAGGCTTCCATTTGCCATCAGGAAGTTTTTCTTTCAAAACGCCTTTGAATACTATTAAAGCCTTATTACTTGGGAGAGAATAGTTCCACCTTAAACTTTTTGTAAAATGAAATGACCATTTATGATCTATATCAACTACAAGACAGCAAAACTTTTGTTCGTTTTCTGGGTCGCTGAATATAGGGATGTTGTGTAGAGGTATTGTATAATTATCAAAAGGAAAGCCAACATACGCTATTGCCTTTTTTGCAAATGTTTGCCATTCTTTATCATCTAAATGCATCATCTTTGTACTATCCTATCAACGCCGCCTTCTTTATCAATATAAATTGTATAAGACACTTTATCTTTTATCTTCCTATCAATCTTCAATGTTAAGTCCGCATTTATTTCAACTATTTCATCTGCAGCTTTAACTGTCGTCACTTGACAAAGCCAATACATATTGGGTTGTTCAGTCAATAAGTGAGCACTTATATAATATGAATATGGACTGTAATCAAAGTTCTTTTTATCAACTTCAAGGTTGTCCCATTCGATTGCACCGAGAACTTGTTCTAAATACATCTTTGCGTCTTTTCTATTCCACATCATTTTAACGTAAACAACTTTGCTGCAATTTCAGGATTCTGCTCCTCAGCTTTTTCAAACTTCATATCTTTTGCATAAACTGTGTAAGCAGCTTTATCGAGCACCTTGAATGTCATACCGTGTTGTTCAGTAAGAACACAATACATTGCCAACTTTGTAGGTTGAAAAGCTAAATTTAGGAAGTCTGTTTCAATATAACAAAGCCAAGATACATTAGGAGTTCCTGTGTGCAGTCTTAAAACAATCTGCGCACCATAACCTTCCTCGTGTCCGCTTGTTGAAATAATCTCAGGAGTTGTTTCTCCGAAACCAAGTTCATCAAGTGCAGGAACTGCTATATCACCTATTATTGCATTGCGTGTATTTATATGCATACTACCCCTTTACTGCATCCTTTGCTGCTAATATCATATGCTTTGCAACATCAACATCAATCTCATACATAGAAAGCAATTTACAATTCCAATTAAGCGTTCTGTTATATGCGATTTCATAATGTCCTATAAAGCCCATTTCATCTTCACCACTGTCTAACTTACAACAGCAATAAAACCTTTGAATATTATTCTTAGGACCCTGTAAAGCCCCAAAGTCACTTACACTAAAAACCCACCGATGATCTTTTTCCCAAAATATCATACCGTGGCCTGTTCGATGTTGGATAAAGTTTACAAACTCTTTTTCATATTTAAACCCAAGAGATTCTAAAATTTGTGTCCCAAGTATTCTGATATTCATATACAAAAACTGTCTCCCACCGAAGCAGGAGACAGAGAATTAACATCCTTTCACAATTTTGTAAATTGCCTCAGCATCAGTCATATCCTTGTCGATCTGCATCTTTAATGCAACGTCTAAGATATGCTTAAACTTTGGCCCAGGAGTTCTACCTTTGTCAATCAGGAACTGACCCGTAATAATTGGCTTAGGCATTGGCTTACCGATAACTGACTGAATGATAGGCTTCTCTAAAGATTTCTCAATACCAACCCAAGCATCGTCAACTGTCTTAACACAAGCTGACTCATCAGCCTTTGCTAACATAACCAGTTTATCGAAAATAGGGTTTGAAGTAATCTCCCAGATTGCCTTCTTTGATTTCATATCACCTAACTGATGAGCTCGCATATGTAAGCCAACCAGCTCGCGAACTGTCTCACTGTCATCGTTTGTCATACCGATACTTTTGCAAATATCGTATGCAATAGGAGCACCAACAACATCGTGGTCAGAAACCTTAGGAATTGTCTCAGTAAACTCTTTGCTTCCAATTTTGAAAGTATTTGTTTTTAAGCCCAGCTTTGAATGAGCCTTACCGATGTCGTGTAAGAAAGCAGCCATCATCATTACAAAACGAGTGTGCTCGTCTAAGTCTTTTGATAACTCTGCCATTCTTTTCATAACTAACAGTGTATGGTCCCAAGCAGTTCCGTGGGTTGCAGGAACAAAACCGTCAAAATCTGTTATCTCGTCGCCTTTGAAATCCTTTCCGTCTTTTGTCCAAGTTGAACCCTCAGCGTGCCACATCCAAGACTGAACAATATTTCGCAGGTCAACCATAATCGAAGTTAATCCTAACGGAGTTAAAACTCTTGCTGCTAAAACAAACTCCCAAGTATCTGGGAATAAAAACTTACCTGCAAAAGTTTTCTCTAACTCTTTCAGCTGTCTTTCAGCAGATACCTCAGTAAAAGAAAAATTCCAATCAAGAACTTCTCTTTTTGTGTAAGCTGACTTGAAACCTTTTGAAGCAAGGAAACGAACAAAACGGAATATTCTTAATGGGTCTTCATCGATGCGGTCCTGAGCATTTCCAACAAAACGTAATGTTCTGTTTTTGATGTCCTGAGCACCGCCAACCATATCAAAAATAAAGCCGTCAATATCTTCGTAAAGAGCATTCACAGTAAAATCTCTGCGTTCTGCATCTTCTTTGATGTCACGAGTAAACTCGATTTTTGGATGTCGTCCTTTTGTAATATCCTTGCGGAGAGTTGCAATTTCAACTTCTTCAAACTTTCCATCAATTTCAATCAGTGGCATCGTAACACCGAATGGCTCACTGTTATTTGAAACATTTGAAAACTTATCAAAGATTTTGTGCAATTCTTCAGGAGTTGCAGTTGTGCAAATATCGTAATCGTGAGGCTCAACACCCATCAAAAAGTCACGAACACAACCGCCTACAAAGTAAGCTTTGAAGCCCGCATTATCAATAGGCTCGAGGACTTTTGCTTTGAACTGATCTTTAATTGTCATAGATAATCCTCCTTACAATAATAATATAAAGAGAATTTTAGTAAAGTTTATTATTATTGTACCAAACTTGATGACGGCCGTTATTTTTTGCTTTATAAAGATTTTCGTCTGCTAAGCTTACAAGCCTATGAGATTTGTCTGAATAAGCCGCGCCTATTGAAACGCTCAACTTTTCACCTTGTCTTAAACAGAATGTAAGTTCAAGGTCTTCCCAAATCATATCAAGTCTTTCAAGAAAGTCTTTTTCATCGCTGCGGCAAAGTATCAAAAACTCTTCTCCACCGTAACGATATACACGGAAGTCATCTGTCACATATCTTAATAACGATTGACTTAATTGCTGCAAAGCTCTATCACCTGCTTTGTGTCCATAAGTATCGTTAACTTTTTTGAACCAGTCAATATCAATCATAGCAGCGTATTTATAAAGCTTTGACTTAATGTCTTGGTCCATTTTGTATCTGTTGTAAACTGTAAGTTGGTCGTGTTCAGCTTCTTTACTCAATCTTTTGTTTGTATCTCTGAAAGCTTTGAGCGTAAGTGATACAACAATTGCTGAGAATAAGAAAGTTGAAATAATTGCGCCAAAACAATTTATCCAATGTGATGCCCACCAATCGTTATACAAACCAAGGTAATGTTTCAAGAAGATCATTGTCGTATCTTCTGCTAAAACAATCGAACCCCAAATAACCGACTTTTTCCAATTTTCAATTGAAAGCAAACCTATTGCTGTTCCCATCATAGGAAGATAGAACATAAATATATTACTTTGATTTGTCAAAAAAGTTATCGGAAAATTTACCGCTGCTGTGATTATAACAATTGCACTTATGTATTTTGTGTATTCTTTTCTCTTAAAAAAGATGGCTCCAAAGACAATTATACAAAGAAGAGAAAAGGCGGTTGATGCGATGTTGATAAAATAAAGGGCACCGCCGTCAAAATAATTCAGTCTTGAAATGAGTCCAATTGTGTTTGCCAACATACCTGCCCCGCAAGTGGAAAATGCTAGGTACTTGTTTAACCTCTCTGTCATTTTAGTTAGTTGCAAAATCCTATTTTAGAACTGCCTTCATTTCCTAACTTTTCTTTCTTACAGAAATCAAGTAATTCATCTACACTTGGCTTTTTACCATAGAGTAGGTAGTCGATTTCTGACTTGCGATAAATGTTGTCAATTTGTCCACCTGATAAGTCATAACGCTCTGCTAATTTGTTTGCATCATTGTCGTCAAGCCAGTCCAAACGGTCCTTCCAAATCTTTACCTTCACAGGTACGTTCGGATTTTCGAACTTTAATTTGAAAAGGAGTCTTCGGTCAAACGCAGAGTCAATGTCAGTGGCGCGGTTAGTCGTTGCAATAAAAATACCGTCAAATTTTTCGAGTTCCTCAAGAAGCAAGTTTTGAATTGCGTTCTCCATCTTTGTCACTGCTGCATTTGAGCCGTCTACTGATGTTCTTTTTGAAATAATGGCATCAGCTTCATTGAAAAGAAGTATAGGCTTAATCTTTGCTTTTGATGCGTAATAAGATTTGAAGATAGCCTTGATGTTCTTTTCAGATTCACCCACCCAACAACTTTTTATTTGTTCAATATTCAAATGATACACATCGCGTCCTGTCTTTTTTGCAAGCTGCATAACTGTTTCAGTTTTACCTGTCCCAGGTGCTCCGTATAAAAGTACTGTGAGGCCTTTAGGCAATCCCTTTTCGTCAAGACGCTTTCTCAACTGAAGGTAATTATCTTCCTTCATAATACTTTCAAGACGTTCGATGTCTTTTTCATTAGATTCGTTATAATACAAGTTTTTTGGCTTAATGTCCTTAAACTCAATTTTCTGCAATTCTTTGCCTGAGCTTTCCTGAAGCAATAAGTCTTCGTAGCCTTCAAAAGCCTTGAGAACTCTAGGTCCCCATATTACTTCAATATTGTCGGCAATATCAGTCTTGTCCAATTCAAAGTATTCTTTCTGAATAAGAACAGACTTTCCTGTCTTTATCTGATTAAGTTCATAAATAATATCGTTTGTTGAAACATCGTAATCAGAGAACACACCCTTTACTGATGCTGTCTTTTCTGTCCACAACTCACGAGCAAGCATACAGAAGTGGAGGAAGTTTGTCCAAGATCCCATTGGGTCGACTATGATAATATCACTATTATCAGCATCCTCACATTTCTTGCCTCTTCCGTCACCCATATCAACCAAATCGTTTACAAGTTTTTTAACCCAAGGGTCTTTCATATAAGGAGCAACGTGGTGAGACATACTGTATTTTGAACGCAACATTCTTTTTGGAAGATTGTAAATTGATGAGATGAAATCAACTGCATTGTAAACTTTAGTTGAATAAGTTGGCTTGTAATCTTCGATTGGCTTATTATAAGTAATCAAGTCAATAAGCTCTTCATCAACTGTAAAGGCTGTCCATCTGTCGACTTTCTGCACATTTGGGTCAAACTTTATTTTGTCTCTTAAGCAGAACAAACCTTTCTTAAGTAAGTTTTCAATTGTAGGAATATAAGAAAGTGTTTCTGTCATTGAAACATCAACATCGCGGTTGAGGTCTTCAAGCGTAAAGTAAGCACAACTTTCTTCAATCTTTCGATAAGTAAAATAAGCAAAGAGAACTGCTTCTTCCTTTTCAATATGAAAATACTCCATAAGCTGAGTAATCTCTTTTGAGTCAGGAATTTCTATTTTATTTTTGCGATACACAACCATACAAACTTTGTTTATCGCAGAGAAAGTTGTTGCACCCATTTTATTTTTTCCTTTTGTTAATTAGATATTCAAAGAGTAAGCTTAAAACTACCACAGTGATAACAGCAGCTGTACATACAACATCGTAATTCCAACCGCAGCGTTCACATAACATTTCAAGTGGAGCCATTAATCAAGTTCCTTTTCAATAACAAGATCGTGTGACTTAAGAACATTAAGTACACCTTCAAGACAATATCTTTTCTTTTTGAACCAGTCTTCTTTTGGCAATTTGTCGCGATTGTGTGAGTACGCAGTCTTGCCATTGTCCCAAGAAGTCCATCCAATATAATCTTCGTAATTAGGTCCTAAAGTTTTCAAAAACTCTACAACTTCATCAAGTACCTCAACGAGTGGCGGCGCATAAAAAGTTGCGTGGCTTGCAGAGTACCAACTACTTGCAAAGAAATCAATAAGCCCATCTTTAAGAACATATTGTTTATATCCTTTCTTCTGTGCTTCTTGCCAAGAGACACCATAAATATGACAAGGATTTCCGCAATACTTCAAAGCTTCAGCTAAAACGCTAAACTTTTTCGTGCCGCCGTAAAGCTTCTGAAGCTCCCTTGTCGATTTGTATACTTTTCTTACTCCGCCGATTTTTTCAATCTCGGCGAAGATTTGTGCTTCTGTCACTGTGTTCTCCTACCAAACGTACTTGCCGTTTTCTTTTTTGATTTTGCCTTCAGCGATTGAACCGCGAACAAGCTGTCCTGCATATTTTACAATCTTGCGGCGAAGGTAAATATCCTGCTTGTCGGAAATAAAACCTTTTCTCTGATACTGCTTTGCAAGAGAAGTAAGGAACTTTGCGTCACTTCCTGTAAAGCCGATACCGTTGAAGCGGTTTGTCGACTCAGAAACCTGTTCGTCGCGTGTTTGATTTTCAAAGATACGAACCAGAGCGGCTCCACGATAGGCGCGGTATTTTGCCTCAAGAACAGGATCTTCGTCGTTGTGACGAACTAAAGCCTGTTTCATATGATTGATAAGCTGTGCTTCTGAAGTAAATACCATAAAGTCCTCCTTATTTTGACTTACAAATATAATATAAAGAGGACTTTTGGAAAGTTTAATTTTCGATAAATAAAAGTTCTACATCAACATCCTTGAAAGCATCTTTTATAATGTCTTCAATTTTGTCCCAATCTCTTTTGTCGTAGCTGCCGCAGCAAATATGTGGAAAAGCCAACTTTCTTGTAATAACAGAACCGCTTTCTCTAATTTCAGAAGCAAGAGTTGCAAGCGCCTTAGCAATATTAACGTACTCTGGGATTTGCTGAGGTAAAGCTTTTACAACCAAGGCGTGAAACTTTTCTCCGCCCTTTTCAAAAGATATACAATAACCATTGCCGCGCCACTTTGATGCTTCAACAGGAATTGCTTTCAAAGTTGACTCAATTCCGTATTTGTCATCAAACTGTTTGCAAATGCCAACATCACATTTGAAAGTTGAGTCGAGTGCAAAGACAAACTCATAACCAATCTGAGTAAAGATATCACCTTTAACATAGCTTACATTCATAAAACAACCTCTTTAGTAAATACTACCCAATCATTATAACAAGATGGGTTAAGTTTTGTATATTTCGGCTTATCAGCTGTGTAAATAAGTCGAGGAAGTTCACTTCCGTCATTATTTTCAAAGCCAACAAGTTTTAATTGATTTACATCAACATAAGGGATAGTTAAGAAAACCACGATATGAGGATGTTCCCTTACATTATCAATTCTCTCCCTTAAAGCTTTATAATGCTTTTCAGGAAATTGCCATATCCCAGGAGAAAGTCGACATAACGGCTGATAGTCTTTAACTTCTAATTCTCCGTTTTCATTAGGCTTTTTATATTTATACGAATAACCGTGTAGGTCATCACTTTTGATTGCAATAAAGTTGATGTCATACTTTTTTGCAGCTTTATTTATTTTGTGAAACCAAAACCATAACTTAAAGATTGAAGCTCTTTCTGATCTTGCCTCTTTTTCAATACGTCTTTGATTTGCAATCAAAACTTTTTTATCGGCTCTTGTCAGCTTTCTCATATTTGAATTCCATCTGTTTTTGAGGTGCTCTTCCGCAGCATTTTGTTTCAGTACAGAAACCTGAAACCTCGCACTTTGGTCTAAAAAGATGTGCAGAGATAATTGCCCATTCCTCTGAATAGTTTTCCAAAGCATTTTTGATTTCTAATGAAAGGGCACGGATTTCCCAATACGCTCTTGAACACAAACGCATATTCATAAAATGAACAAGTGTTCGAAGATTAACCTTCCAAACCATTTTTGTTTTATACGCAAGTGGAAGCAAGTTTGTCAAGTCTTCATTTGGAATACCATAATCCTTCAAAGCTTTCATTGCGTTTCTGATTGTATCAACAGTTGAATTCCATACAGCCAAAGCTTCTTGATTTTTTCCAATTGAAGGCGGTGTCACAACTTCAACACCTTTCTTTTCGTAATCAATATAACGAGTTGAAGCCTGCAATCTTGTAGGTGCTCCACCTATATGTGTATAAAGTTCACGAATACATTTTGCTGAATGGTCGCTAAGAACAAGATAAACATCAGGAAACTCTTCAGTTCTTTCGTGTCCTGAGACGATACAATCAATTGCTCGAGCAATATTCTTTTCAGCATCATTGATATTTGCACCCCAGCAAATACCTGCAAACTCGCCAATCATTTGAAGCGGAGTTTTTGTTGTACATTCTTTAACTTCAACTGGCATTACTCAACAACCTCATAAGTTGCTTCGAAGATGTCAGGCTTGCAGAAGTAGAATTCGCCTTTAACTCCACGAATAACAAAATCTCCGACAGTTGCTGCGTGCTTTACTTTTCCGTCAACACCGTCTTCCAAAGTTTTGATAATCAATTCACCGTTCTCAAGGTAAACATTATCGCCTGCAAACTTTTTCACTGCATCAAAGTTTTTACCATTCCAACCAATCGCTGCAATAGTCACAGGCTTCTTTCTGAAAATATGTTCTTCTTTTGTGCAATCGAAAGAAACTCCCATCTTATTCCTCCACCCAAATTTTCAATCTTTTCTCAAGAATACGAATATATTCTTTCTGAACGGCATACTGCTTTTTCAACAACTTTTTCTGTTCATTTGATAATGAATTCAAAAGCTTCTGATGTGCAACCCAGTTATCTGATTTTATTTTGCCGAGAAGGCAACCAAGTTTTTGATTTCTTGTTCGGAGTTCTTCAAGTTCTTGCTGAACTCTTCCCTTTGCTGTTCCATCGTTTGCCATAAAAACCTCTTTATTTTATATTAACAAAAAAGGCGGGCCGAAACCCGCCAAAACTTTTTTAACTATTTATTTTGTTATTCACTTTTTGGATTCTTTGTTGACTTTGTTGCAGCATCGAGAGCAGCGCCGAGTTCTTTGCCTGCAAGTTTACCTGCGAGCATTGATGATACTACACTTCCGAGGTCGATACCGAGGCTATCTTTCAAGCCACTTGCAAGATAGC
>Ga0265298_10000446_pt1 | contig 61672 bp, 44 predicted proteins | sample AusTroGonzalo_MG_3_FD_193486 | JGI IMG/M metagenome (GOLD analysis project Ga0265298, IMG submission 193486) | Bovine rumen microbial communities from tropical cattle in Woodstock, Queensland, Australia - Gonzalo_01 | ecosystem: Host-associated > Mammals > Digestive system > Stomach > Rumen ... | reverse complement strand
TGCTTCATGCTATAACTTCCGGTACTTTTCGTAACGGGCGGCGGCCTGGGCGTCCGCCTTGCCGAACAGTTCCTCGGCATTGGCAGGGAAACTGCGGCGCAGGGACGCATAGCGGGTCTCCCCTTCCAGGAACTCGACATAAGGCATCGTGGGCGCGGGAGAATCCAGTTGGAAAGGCTTCTCGGCGCGGGGGTCATAACGGTAGAGGGTCCAGTAGCCGCTCTGCACGGCCCGCTTCATCTCTTCCTGCACCCGCTGCATCCCGATACAGATACCGTGCTCGGCACAAGGGGCATAGGCGATAATCACCGAAGGGCCGTCATAGGACTGCGCCTCTTTAATGGCTTTGATGAGTTGTGCGGGGTCCGCCCCCATCGCCACTTGCGCCACATAGACATTGCCATAGGTCATCAGGATGGCGCCCAGGTCCTTCTTCCCGCTCTTCTTGCCGGAAGCGGCGAACTTCGCCACGGCGCCGAGGGGCGTCGCCTTGCTGCTCTGCCCGCCGGTATTGGAATACACTTCGGTATCCACGATGAGGACGTTCAGGTTCTCGCCGAGCGACAGCACGTGGTCCAGGCCGCCAAAGCCGATATCATAGGCCCAGCCGTCACCGCCGTACATCCAGAAGGTCTTGGCGGCAAAGAGGTCGCGCATCGCCAGCAGTTCGGCCGCAGCCGGGCTGCTTTCCTTTTCCAGCAGGGCAAGCAAGGCATCGCCTGTCGTGCGGGAGGCCTCGAAATCGTCGAATGCGGCAAGGAAAGCCTCGCAGGCTGCTTTCAACGCAGCCGGAGCCGTGGCAGAGAAAGCCTCCACCCTGCTTCTGAGCAGAGCACGACGCTGCTTGACCGAGAGACACATCCCCAGGCACAGTTCAGCATTGTTCTCGAAGAGGCTGTTGGTCCAGGCGGGACCGAAGCCGCGCCGGTCGGTGGTATAGGGAATGCCCGGCATCGCCGCGCCCCAGGCCTGCGAACAGCCGGTGGCGTTCGCCCAATAGACCCGGTCGCCGAAAAGTTGGGTCAGCAATTTGGCATAAGGCGTCTCTCCGCAGCCGGCACAGGCCGCGGAATATTCGAGCAGCGGCGTACGGAACTGGCTGCCCTTGATGCTGTAAGGATCGAATTTATCTTCTTTCGGAGGAAGGGAAAGCGCATAGTCATAGAGCGGGCGCGAAGCCTCGTCCGGCAAGGCCTGCTCCATTTCCAGGGCGTTCACCGGGCAGGAAGCGGAACAACTGCCGCAACCGGTACAGTCGAACTCGGAAAGGGCCAGCGCAAAATGCAGCCCCTTCGCGGAAGGTCCCTTCGCCGGGACCGTGACGAAAGCGGAAGGTGCCGCCGCCTTTTCCTCCTCAGTAAGCAGGAAAGGCCGGATGGCCGCATGGGGGCAGACCAGCGAGCAGCGGTTGCACTGGATACACTTCTGCGCATCCCAGCGGGGCAGGCGTACGGCGATGCCGCGCTTCTCCCAGGCCGTAAGCCCGTATTCCATACAGCCGTCCACATAGGGCAGGAACGCGCTGACGGGGAGGTCGTCGCCCTTCTGGGCATTGATGGGTTCCAGGATATTCCGGACGACTGCAGGGGCGGATTTTTCCGCTGCCTGCCGTGCATCCGCAGCCGCAGCCCAATGCTCCGGTACGGGAATCTCCCGCACCAGCGAGGCGCCTTCGTCGATGGCGGCGACATTCTTGGCGACCACCGCCTCGCCCTTGGCAAAATAGGTCTTGCGCGCAGCCTCCTTCATCGCCTCCAGCGCTTTCTGACGGTCGATCATGCCCGTCACCGCAAAGAAGGCCGCCTGCAGCACGGTGTTGGTATGGCTGCCCAGGCCGAGACGCATCGCGATTTCGGTCGCATTGATGATGAAGAGCCGCTGCCTGCGCGTGGCCAATTGACGCTTGACCGAAGCGGGAAGCCGCTGCTCGAGATCCCCGTCACCCCAGGTGCAGTTCAGCAGGAAACTGCCGCCCTCCTTGAGTTCGGAGAGCATATCGTAGCGGCCGATGTAACTCTGGTTGTGGCAGGCGACGAAATCGGCATTCTTCACATAGTAGGAACTTTCGACGGGCTTTTTGCCGAAGCGAAGGTGCGACTTGGTGACGCCGAAAGACTTCTTCGCATCATATTCGAAGTACGCCTGGCCCCAGAGGCCCGCGCATTCGCTGACGATGTGGACGGTATTTTTGTTCGCGCCGACGGTGCCGTCACCGCCCAGGCCCCAGAACTTGCAACTGAAGACGCCTTCACTGCTTTCCGTGAAGGGAACGGGGGGCAGGGAGCGGAAAGTGACGTCGTCGTTGATGCCCACGGTAAAACCGTTCTTCGGCGCCTCGGAAGCGAGGTTCGCGAAGACGGAGAGCAACTGTCCGGGGTCGGTGTCCTTGGAGGAAAGTCCGTAGCGGCCGCCGATGACGCTGAAGTCCTTGCCGGCGGCGTAGGCAGCCGTGCAGACATCCTCGTACAGAGGTTCGCCCGCACTGCCGGGTTCCTTGCAGCGGTCCAGCACCGCCACGCGGCGGACGGTCTGCGGCAGGACACCGAACAGATGCTCCGCGCTGAACGGACGATAGAGGTGCACCTGCACGAAGCCCACCTTGGCGCCGGAAGCGCGAAGGATGTCCACCGCCTCACGCACCGCGCCCGAAACACTGCCCATCGCGATGATGACGTCGGTCGCTTCGGGATCGCCGTAGTAGTTGAAAAGCCGATAGTCGCGGCCGGTCAGGGCATTGATCTGCGCCATATAGCCCTCCACCACGGCGGGCAGGGCATCATACCAGGGGTTGCAGGCCTCGCGCGCCTGGAAAAACACGTCGGGATTCTGGACGGTGCTGCGGATCAGCGGATGCTCGGGGTTGAGGGCCCTCGCGTGGAAAGCCGCCAGCGCATCCCGGTCCAGCAGGGCGCCGAGCGCCTCGGTATCGGGCAGTTCGACGGTACTGATCTCGTGCGAAGTGCGGAAGCCGTCGAAGAAGTGCATGAACGGCGTAGCGCCCTTGAGCGCCGAGAGATGCGCGACGCCCGCCAGGTCGGCCACTTCCTGCACGCTCCCGGAACAGAGCAGCGCAAAACCGGTATTCCGGCAGCACATCACGTCGGAATGGTCGCCGAAAATGCTCATCGCGTGCGTTCCTACGGTCCTGGCCGCGACGTGCAGCACCACCGGGAGCCTTTCCCCGGCGATGCGGTGCAGCACCGGAATCATCAGCATCAGCCCCTGGCTGGAGGTAAAACTCGTAGCCAGCGCGCCGGTCTGCGCAGCACCGTGCACGGCGGCGATCGCCCCCGCTTCGGACTGCATCTCGGTCAGGGTCACCGTCTGCCCGAAAAGGTTCTTGCGGCCCTTCGCCGCCCATACGTCGGTATGCTCCGCCATCGGCGAAGACGGCGTAATGGGATAGATGGCAGCGATTTCCGTAAATTCGTAAGCGATGTGTGCGGCGGCTTCATTGCCGTCCATCGTCACCTTCTTCATAAGCCAAGTTTCTTAACAGCTTCTTCCCGCATCTTGTATTTGAGGATCTTTCCGGCGGCATTCATCGGGAAGCCCTCCACGAAATCAATGTAGCGCGGCACCTTGTGACGGGCCAGCCGTCCCATAATGAACTCGCGCATCTCCTCCTCGGTCACGCTCTGTCCCTCGTGCAGCACGATGCAGGCCATCGCCTCCTCGCCGTACTTCTTGTCGGGAACGCCGATCACCTGCACATCCTTCACGGCAGGATGCGTGTAGATGAACTCTTCGATTTCCTTCGGATAGATATTCTCGCCGCCCCGGATAATCATATCCTTCAGGCGGCCGGTAATCTTGTAATTGCCCGCCTCGTCATAGCAGGCCAGGTCTCCGGAATGCAGCCAGCCCTCCTCGTCGATGGTCTGGCGGGTGGCGTCGGGCATCTTGTAGTAACCCTTCATCTGGTTGTAGCCCTTGGCGCAGAACTCACCGTTCACGCCCGGCGGGACTTCCTTGCCCGTTTCGGGATCCACGACCTTGCACTGGACATAAGGGAAGGCATAGCCGACGGTCTCGGTACGCACGTCCAGCGAATCCGTCCAGGCGGACATCGTATTGCCGGGCGCCGTTTCCGTCTGTCCGTACACGCTCACGATGCCGCGCATATTCATCTCGTCGGGACGGGCCGCCCGCTTCATCAACTCCGGCGGGCAGCCGGAACCGGCCATAATGCCGGTACGCATATAGGAGAAATCCGTGTTCCGGTATTCCGGGTGGTTGAACATCGCGATGAACATCGTCGGCACCCCGTTGAAGCAGGTAATGTGTTCCTGGTTGATGCAGGCCAGGGACGAGCCCGCCGAGAAATACGGCATCGGGCACATCGTGGAGCCGTGCGTCATGCAGGAAGTCATCGACAGCACCATCCCGAAGCAATGGAACATCGGCACCTGGATCATCATCCGGTCCGCGGTGGAGAGCCCCATGCGGTCGCCGATGCACTTGCCGTTGTTGACCACGTTGTAGTGGGTGAGCATCACGCCCTTCGGGAAGCCGGTGGTGCCGGAGGTGTATTGCATATTGCAGACGTCGTCGGGGCGGACGGCCGCGGCCATCGCCTGCATCGTTTCCTGGCTGACCAGGGACTTGCGCGCCATCGCCTCGTCAAAACTTAGGCAGCCCTTCATCCGGAAACCGACGGTAATCACGTTGCGCAGGAAGGGCAGGCGCGAGCAATGCAACGGCTCCCCCGCCTTCGCCGAAGCGATCTCCGGACAGAGTTCCGAGATGATTTCATTGTATTTGGAGTCGAGCGCACCTTCGATCATCACCAGCGTATGGGTATCCGACTGGCGCAGCAGGTACTCCGCTTCGTGGATCTTGTACGCGGTATTCATCGTCACCAGCACGGCGCCGATCTTCGCGGCGGCCCAGAAACTGATGTACCAGGCGGGGACGTTCGTCGCCCAGACCGTCACCTTCGAGCCCGGCTTGACGCCGAGCGAGATGAGCGCCCGCGCGAAATCGTCCACGTCGTCGCGGAACTGCGCATAGGTGCGCGTATAGTCGAGGGTAGTGTACTTGAAGCAATACTGGTCGGGGAATTCCTCCACCATACGGTCGAGCACCTGGGGGAAGGTCAGGTCGATCAGTTCGTCCTTCTTCCAGACATACCAGCCGCTGCCGTCGTGGTTGGGATAAAGCAGTTCCTTGTGGATACGGTCGCGCTCGAAACGCTCCATATAGTTCACGAAGAAGGGCAGGATGACGTCACGCTGCGTGAAATCGGGCATCCACTGGGGTTTCCACTCCAGGGAGATGAAGGCATCGTAATCGATGGACCAGAGGGCGTCTATCACTTCCTGGACGGGGAACGACCCTTCGCCGATGAGGGTATAGGACCCGTCATCTTCACTGTCGCGCAGATGCACGTGCTTCACATAGGCGCCGAGGTTGCTGATGGACTGCGCCGGGCTCTCCCCTTTGTCGCGATAAGGATGATGCACGTCCCATAGGACGGCCAGGGAATCGCTGGCAAAGCCGTTCATCAGGTCGCGGAGCCGGGCGGTATCGGAAAAGACCCCGCTGGTCTTGACGAGCAGGGTAACGCCCGCCTGGGCGGCCAGCGGCAGCAGCGCGGCGATATTCGCCTGGATGGTCTCCATCGCTTCCGCCGATGCATAGGCGCAGACGCAGGGACAGCGCAGATCGGCGGCCAGGCCGATCATCGCGGACAATTCCTCCCGGACGGCAGCGTCGCCGGAGGAAAGGTCGCAGGAAGAATCCAGACAGGGAATGGACAGGCCCTTCTCGCGCAGGGCGCGCCAGGTGGCCATCACCGAATATTTGTGGAAAGCGCCGCCTTTTTCGGTCAGCGCCGCACAGCGCATGGGATTATACGGCTCGATGCCGGAGAAATGCATCTCGGCGGCCTCTTCGACCATCCCGTCCCAGGTCAGGGACGACCAGCCGCGGGTGGAAAAGGAAAGTTTCATGCCTCCGCCTCCTCGTAAGCAATCTTATTGACCGCGCTCAGGTAGGCCCGCACGCTGGAACCGACGATGTCCGTGGAGATGCCGCGTCCGGAATACAGTTTCCCTTCGTAGCGGAGACGGACGACCGCCTCGCCCATGGCCTCACGCCCCTCGGTGACGGAACGGATCTGGAAATCGTCCAGTTCATAATTCCGGCCTACGACCTTGTCGATGGCCTGGAAGGCCGCATCGACGGGGCCGTCCCCTACGCAGACGCTTTCGAGCAATTGTCCCTCATAGCGCAGGCGCAGATGGCAGGTCGCGGAGATGGTGTTTCCGGAGTTGATGACAAAACTCTCCAGGATATAGGTTTCCGGCACCTGGAAGGCGGCGGAAGCCACAATCGCATCGAGTTCCTTGGGCTCGATGACCTCGTTCTTGGCAGCGATGCGGAGGAAGGTCTCATAGACCTTGTCGGCATCTTCCGGAGAGAGGTCGTAACCCAGTTTTTCCACGACCTTCAATACCTCTTCCTTGCTGTCGTGCGCACTGAGGTTGAGATAACTGCGGTCTTCCTCCGGTGCCGCGGCGCCGCTGCGTCCGGTCTCGAAGAGACGCTTGATCTGCGCCGTGATGCGCTGCATCTGCTCCACGCGCACGCTAGAGGAGGCCTTGCAGACATCCTGCCTCAGGGCAAGGATGCCCGTGAAGCGTTTCAGCGAGGCCGTCGCGTTGCCGTAGGGCACGGTTTTGATTTCATCGGCGCCGACCCGTACGGCCGCAACCGCACAGGAATCCGCCATGAACATATCGTTGGAGCAATAGACGCCGAGGTGCACGCTTTCCGGCAGCCACGAACGCACCTTCTCCACCGTAGCGGCGAATTCATCGGCCAGCATATTGCCCGCCGTGTCGCAGAAAGTGACGATGCCCGCTCCGGCGGCGACGGCCGCATCGAAGGCCTTGCGCAGGAAATCCTCCTGGGCGCGTCCGGAATCCTCCGCGACGAACTCCACCTCGGGGCAGAGCGCGGCGCAACGGGAAACAAGCGTAGAGACCAGGGACAGGATGGCATCCGGCTTCTTGTGGCAGAGGTATTCCATCTGCACCGTGCTGACCGGGACGCTCACCTGGAGCCGGGGATGCGCCGCCTTGCGCAGGGCCTCCCAGGTCTGGGAAACGGTATCGGGATTGTTCAGGTCCAGCGGGACGGCCAGGGTACTTTCGCGTACCGTGCCGGCCAGGGCCTTGATGAAAAGTTCATCCTGCTTGCCCGAAAGGATGGGCGGGGTCTCTATCACACCCAGTCCAAGCCTGTCGAGGAGTTTTGCCAGTTCCGTCTTTTCGCGGAAGGACAGGATCTGTCCCGCGTTCGCGCCGGCCTTCTTCATCGTAATGTCACTTACGGTAATCTTTCTAACCATTTTCTACTAACTTGTTTCCAATTCTGCAAAGATATAAAAAAAGCGGTGAATCGCATTAAGATCCACCGCTTTCGGACTATAGGAGACGCATTACTTGATCTTCTCGTAGCCGTAGCGGCAGGTGTCGCCTAGTTCGAGTTCGATCTTCATAAGTCGGTTGTACTTGCAGATACGGTCGGTACGGCTCAGGGAGCCGGTCTTGATCTGACCGCTGTTGGTCGCGACCGCGATGTCGGCAATCGTGGTGTCCTCGGTCTCGCCGGAGCGGTGGGAGGTCACGGTGGTGTAACCGTTGCGGTGCGCCATCTCGATGGCGTCGAGGGTCTCGGTCAGGGAACCAATCTGGTTCACCTTGATGAGGATGGAGTTGCCGGCCCCGAGTTCGATACCCTTGCGAAGGTACTTCACATTGGTCACGAAGAGGTCGTCGCCCACGAGCTGGCACTTGCTGCCGATGGCCTTGGTGAGCTTCACCCAGCCTTCCCAGTCTTCCTCGCTCATACCGTCCTCGATGGAATCGATGGGGTACTTCTCGATGAGGCGCTGGAGGTACTTGATCTGCTGGTCGGAAGAGAGTTTCTTGCCCTTCGGGTCCTTCTTCTTACCGTCCTTGAGCTGCTTGTAGTCATACCAGAACTTGCCCTGCTCGTCCTTGAAGCAGAACTCGGAAGCGGCGCAGTCCATGGCGATGGTCACGTCCTTGCCCGGCTCGAGTCCGGCGGCCTTGATGGCTTCGATGATGCAGTCGAGCGCATCGTCGATACCCTTCAGCGCGGGAGCGAAACCACCCTCGTCACCGACGGCAGTGGAGCAGCCGCGGCCCTTGAGCACTTTCTGGAGGGCGTGGAAGACCTCGGCGCCCATACGCACCGCCTCAGCTTCGGAGGAAGCGCCGACGGGACGGATCATGAACTCCTGGAACGCGATGGGCGCATCGGAGTGGGCACCGCCGTTGATGATGTTCATCATCGGAACGGGCAGCACATAGGTATTGGTACCGCCGATATAGCGGTAAAGAGGCATGTCGAGGTAAGCGGCGGCAGCGTGCGCGACGGCGAGGGAAACGCCGAGGATGGCGTTCGCGCCGAGTTTGCTCTTGGTCGGGGTGCCGTCCAGTTCGATCATCGTCTTGTCGATGGCGCGCTGCTCCAGCGCGGACATTCCGATGATGGCGGGAGCGATGACGTCGTTCACGTTGGCGACGGCCTTCAGCACGCCTTTTCCACCGTAACGCTTCTTGTCACCGTCGCGAAGCTCGAGGGCTTCATTCTCGCCGGTAGAGGCTCCGGAAGGAACGGCGGCGACGCCCTTCACACCGGATTCGAGGATAACTTCAACTTCAACCGTGGGGTTTCCTCTCGAATCGAGGATTTCCCTTCCTGTGACTTGTACAATATGCATTTTACTCTATAATTAAGATATTTTCTGTCTTGCAGCCGGCAAAGATATAAAAATTATTTGGTATATTCTCCTATCAGCCGTACGATAAGGTCGCCGAGGTATTCCACCTTGTATTCACCGACGGTGGCGGTGATGTGATCGTTCCCGATTCCGCTGTCATTCGTGAGGAACACATAGGTGCCGCCGGTGGCGATGGCAAAGAAGCGGAGCATGAATTCCGTGCTCTTGTCGACGCCGCTCGAAGCTACGGGAATCAGGCGGATTCCCTGCCGGGCATAGGCCTCGATGGATTTGTGCAGGCTTTCCAGCACGCCGGCGTGATCCCGGTGCGCCGGAGCATCCAGCAGCATAAAGGCCAGTTTCGTGCGGGCGTCCGCGTCCCAGTTGAGTTTGCTCAGGCTGACTTCGAGTGCCGTATGTACCGCCTCGGGATAATCTCCGCCCCCGTTGGCGTCCTGCTCCTTGATGAAGGCGACGGTATTCCTGGGATCGTCGGTAAAATCGGAACCCCGGGTCAGGTATTCGTCCCCCTTGTCCCGGTAGAAGACCGTGGCGGTGCGGAAGGCGATGGCGCTCTGCGCTCCAGTCGTACGGTTCAGCACATCCAGCAGGTCCGCCTTGAGGAAGGCGATCTCGTCGGACATGGAGCCGGTGGCATCCACGATGAAGGCGATATCCGCCTGCAACTTCACGGGAGCGGCCGAGGCGACGACGACCTCGTTGAGTTTCACGTCGGCTTCCGCATTCCAGGGTGTGAGGACGGGCGCCGCGCTGACGGCCTCCCCGTTCACGGACAGGCTCAGCCCCGCGTTGTCGGGAAGGGCCTCTTTCTGGAACAACGCCACCCACAGGTCCGCACGGCCGGCATTATCGGTCACGGCCTCCCAAACGGCCAGGCCGCCGCGGCTCAATACGAGCTTGGCGCCGGCGACCGGACTCCCCTGACCGTTCTTGACGGCAACGGCCACGCGGTTGTTGGTAAAGAAGCCCCAGTCCTCACACAGCCCGGGGAAATCCACTTCACTGCCTTCCTGATCCTGCCCTGCCTGGGAGAGCATCAGATTGCTCCAGAAGGGCCAGTGGGCCAGGTCGTTCCACTCACCGGCCGTTACCAGGCCGGCCAGGGAACCGCCGCCCTGATTGCCGCCCGGCGTGCGGCCACCTGAGAAGGACATTTCGCCGTCCTTCGCCATCCCGTCCAGACGGGCGGAGCCCCTTTCACAAGATACGGCCAGCAGCGCCGCTGCCGCCATCAGGCAAAGAAAAAAATGTTTCATCCTATCAAGATTTAAGCGTTATTTACGGAAAACATAGCGTAAGCCGAGCGTAGCGGCAAAATTACTGGGCAGGATATCTCCCCAGTCGTAATAGATGCCGGGCAGCAGGAGCAGGGATCCCTTCAGGAAGGGGACCTGCGCAGAGAGGGACATACTGAGCTGATGCAGCGGGATTTCAAAGCCTCTGGTGTTCTTTTCGTAGGGCGTACCATAAGTACCGTAACAACGCGCCCAGGTAAACATCAGGCGATAGGGCGCGTAATGGGCGATGGAACCGCCCAGGCCGAAGTGGGCCGAGAGCAGACGGTTGTTCTCCACCCCCATGACGGTTTTTTTGTAATCCAGGGTTCCAGCGCGCGTTCCTTTGGGATAGAAAAGCGGATTGCCCTTGCTGCGGCCCCAGGCCGTCCAGCCGGAAGCATATTCCCCGTTGTTGCAGTAATTGTCTCCTCCTCCGAGGATGATCCAGGTACGGCCATCCTTGTCCGTGTAGAGCCTCGGGTCCTTGCCTGCGGCAATCTCCTCCTCCGTCGCCAGGCGCTGGTGATCCCTGCCCGACTGCCACATCGTGTACTGGGCTTCAAGGAGAATATCGGAAACCCAGCGTTTCTTGTCGTCGAAGGAGATACATACGGTATTCACTCCGTCCGGGAAGTTCTGCCACTTCATACCGGAACGATCGTCGTAAGGAACTTCGTGCTGCGCCGTAATCCTCCAGCCGTCGCCGCGGTAATCCAGGCGGACGAGTTCGCTTCCCAACTGGTTGCCGATGACATTGATCCGGTCGCTCTCGCTGCTCGCGGAACCGCCGCTCTGGCCGGTCACGACGCGCAGGTAGTCCATGAAGGAGACGGGCATCTGCCCCATCGTCGGATGGACGCCGCCCCACTGGGCCCAGTGGTCGATGCCGAGCGTCAGGCTGAACCGGCCGATATTGGCCCGCAGGCCTGCCCGTGCCGAGTGGACCGCATGGTGCTGTACATAAGTATAGGGATCGATGCAGAGATAATCGCCCCAGGAGGCATAGACCTGCAGATGGCCTTTGGTGAAGGGCACGTTCGCCGGCGCAAGCCGCAGGGTATAGCCCGGCATCGAGCGGGTATTGCCGCTCCAGGCCAGGCGTCCGGCCGTCGTGGAGAGCGTTCCCAGGTACTCGCTGGCGCCCAGGAACTGCTGTTCCTCGTGCTTGATGCCCAGGTCCAGCGAAAGGTTGCGCCAGCCGCCGCTCAGGAAGGCCTCGTCGGGAATGAAGGTGAATCCGTCCCGCATCTCCTCACGCGCCGCGAGCGAGACGCCCCAGCACCACTTCCAGTCCTTGCTCTCGTCAAAACGCGTATGCACACCGGCCTGGACAAGGCCGCCACTGTATTCGGGCATCAGCCCGTACATGTTCGCCGTCGCCCAGAAGGGCATATTCCCACCGGTGGAGATAGCCCCGAGCAACATAGCCGTTACTACAAAATCGTTCATATTTTACAAATGTACAAAACTTTTGCTAACTTCGTTCCCGTTTATGAAAATCGCCTGTTTCATTGGATCCCTCACCCTGGGCGGCGCCGAACGCCAGATCATCGGTCTTGCCGCCGCGCTCCAGCGCGAGGGACACGAGGTGGAGATAGTCACCTACCGGCCGGGCCCCTTCTATGAAGAAGAGGTCGGGCGGCTGGGCATCCGGCGGGTGCGACTGCCCAGGGTGCTGGGCTTGCAGGCGGCTTTCGCGCTCGCCGCATATATGAAACGCAGCGGTTGCCAGGTGCTGATTTCTTTCCTGGTCAGCGCCAACCGCAAGGCCTGCCTGGCGCATCTGATTTACCCGAAATTCCGGCTCATCGTCTCGGAGCGAGATTTCAGCGGCCATGTGCACATCTACGACTGGCTTCATTTCAGCCTTTACCGGCAGGCGGAGCGCATCGTCTGCAACAATTTCTCGCAGGAAGCCTTCATCCGCAGCCACTTCCCGAAACTTTCCGGACGGCTGCAGACCATTCCAAATTTTGTCGATACGGCCTTGTTTCATCCCGGCGATGCTCCCGCTGATTCCTGCCTCCGCGTAGTGACGACGGCCCGCGTCTGCCGGCGGAAGAACACCCTCGGGCTGATCGAGGCTGCGGCTCGCCTCAAGGAACAGCCCATCTGCTTCGACTGGTACGGGCTGGTGCGGGAGAACGCTTATTACCGGAAATGCCTGCGGAAGATTGCCCAGTACGGGCTGGAAGAGCACTTCCGCATCCACCCCGCTGTGCACGACATCGACGCCGTTTATCGCGACGCCGACATCTTCTGCCTGCCCAGTTTCCACGAAGGGACTTCCAATGCCCTTGCCGAAGCGCTGTCCAGCGGACTTCCTGCCGCCGTGAGCGCCGTCAGCGACAATCCGCGCTATGTACGGGAAGAAGTGAACGGCGCGCTGTTCAATCCGCAACTGAGCGCTTCCATCGCCGATGCCCTGCAGCGCATCGCGTCGCTCCCGCAAGCGGAACGCTCCGCTTACGGCCTCCGCGGGCGCGAGATCGTCTGCGCCGCCCTCTCCCCCGCCGCTTTCCAGCGCGGCTGGGCGGCGCTGGTGCAGGGGTTTGTGTTGGGCTGGGAGAGTACCGGGTTGAGCTTGTGGAATGAGTGATTCACTCAGAACGATGTCACAAAACTGGGCGGATTGGTAACGTTTGTGGGATTATTCCGGCCGATAAGCGCTTTTTGGAAGTTAGCGTCAGAGGTACTGCTGAACGAAACGGCCTGACACTTGGTGCCCTTCTTGATCTGACAGCCAACGAAATCCCAGGCATGCGCACTCCCGGAAGCAGCAAAAAGGCCGGCGGCAGTACTGCCAAACTCATTCTCTTTAGCACCGGAAATTGTATCATGGTTACTTCCATCGTCTGTGGTTGTACCCACCTTACAATTATTGAATCCAGTCATGTTATCGTGAACCCAGCCGGCAATACCTCCTGTGAAGCAATTGGGGCTGGAACCGGTACTCCTTACATTGGCATCATTCTTAAGATTAGACAGCACGGTAACATCCTCAACGTCTCCCACAACACCGCCAACTTCGCCATTCCCTCCCAACTGTTCATTATCAGATAATGCCGGATTATATCTGCAATAAGAGATTGCACCGGTATTAACGCATCCGGAAGGATTGACGTTGGTGTACCCGATAACGCCGCCGACGACAGTCTTAATTGCATTATAAATAGCGATTCTGCCGGAATTAGTACAATCGGTGAAGGTCTTGTTATTAACCCAACCAACAGCAGCGACACCCGCAATAATACTCATTCTGTTGCAGTCGTTGCTGGAGTTAGCCTTCATATTGTAGCCATTTGTATCAGAGTTAGAGCTATCAGGATTCCAGCAGGCGATTCTGCCGGAGTTAGACAATCTAGAGAACGTAGCAGCAGCATCACCGACAGATTTCTTGGTAAAGCCTCCAAATACACCGCCGATGAAAATGCTACCATTATCCGGACTGTTATCATCAGCTCTACCGATGATAGTCAGGTCTTCAAAATCCAGATTGCCGGCATTGGAAGCGTCATTCATAGTGAATAGTGTCTGGGCACAACCCACCACCCCGCCGACGAAACTTCTGGTTCGGGAATTGTGGGCAAACTCAATGTCACCATTGGCCAGATTCTTTGTGTATGTGAGATTTGAGCCGCTGCCATTGATATGGCCGACGACACCGCCCACCCCGACATATTGGGTCGTGGAGGTTTCTTCAACGGGACCGTTGTTGTAGTTATAGTCGGAAGCAGTTCCGGTAAGGGTCACAGTTCCATTCAGATAACCCACAAGACCTCCTATGGCTACGTCGTTATACATAGCGGAATCGTACGCGAAACCACTGTTGGAAACACTTCCTGTATTGTAGCAAGTGACAAATGTGCCTGCGGCAGACTGACCGCAGACGCCACCGACGAATATACCAGCGCCGGAATCGCCCGTATTGGAAACAGCCTCCGTATTATAGCAGGATCTAATGGTCTTTCCGTTATTATGTCCCGCAACACCGGCAACCTCGACATGGTAAATCTTTTTATCGGCCTTCTGGGTGAGCGCTTCGCCGGAATTGGACACAACACCGGTATTATAGCAGCTTGTAATGTTTGCATCAGTCTCAGATGTAATGCCACCCACGTAAATGTAACCCTTGCTGGTACCGCTATTGGTTACATAACCTGAGTTTGTACAGTTACTGACAGCCGAAGATCCGTTGTTGTAACCGACGATGCCGCCAACCTGAAGGTACTTACTCTCAGTGGTAACCGGGGCTGCATTGGAAACCTGGCCTTCGTTCGTGCTGCCGGTAATATTTCCCTTTCCGTGGCCAACTACGCCACCCAGGAAGAAATTATTACTAAAACCAGAACCAGCGGACACGACAACGTTACCGGAATTTGTACCGGTAACTACGGCATCTTGATTAGTTCCGACAACGCCACCGACACTGACCCTATTGCTGGCCGACAGTCCATTGACTGCAATATTTCCCGCATTATTGGCGGAGACTGCAGCGCGGGCCTCGCCTACTACACCTCCGATAAATGCGGCGTATCCACCATTATAATCAGCATCGCCACTCACGGTAAGCGAAGTGATGGTAATGGTACCGCCGGAACCGTTGGCCGAATTTGTATTGACGGCACCTTTGGTTTTACCGGAGAGGCCACCAATATGTGCGACCTTCACACTCGTTTCCGAGTTAATGACAATTGCTCCGCCATTTACAGTAGATTGAATCGTTTTATTTGATCCCGCACTGTTTCCAACAACACCACCGACAAGCAATGTGCCACTGGAAGACCCGGTATACGAGACTGATCCGGAATTTGAACACTGGGAAACTGACCTGTCGCTGTATCCGATGACTCCACCCAGACAGACTTCTCCCGTAGCAGCGCCGGATAAAGATACGGCACCTGTGTTCGTATTCGTAAGAAGAGAAGGAGCCTCCCCATCAACATTACAAAGCTCTCCCACAACGCCGCCAACGGACAACCATTTTGTTGTTTCACTTGAAGCCTGTATACCCACGGATACACACCCGCTATTGGACAAGTCTGAGCAGGAACCAGAAGCATGGTCGATTTTTGCGACAACTCCACCGACAGCGACATTCATTTCATTGGTCTCACTATTGTGAGGGAAGGAAATGGACGCTTCATTCGTACAATGCGTCACGGAACCCTCCAGAACGTATCCTACAAGTCCGGCGACATAACGCGTACTGCTAACCGCTGTTGAAGGCTGGAAAGTGACGCTTCCCCTGGATGTGCAATAAGATAAAGAACCTCCATCAGAGAGTTTCTCTGCAACTATTGCCGGGCCATCTCCAAAGGAGTCCGTCGTCGCATTGATGGTTGAGTTGAGCGTGAGATGTTCAACATTTCCCTTCAAATCCGCAAAGAAAGGTTGGGTAAGGCCTGTAATGGTATGGTCCTGGCCTCTCAGCGTTCCGGTGTAGCCGGCGAGGGGATAGGAGGAAGCCAACGCCGTCTGTTGGGCTGCAGTCAGCGTGATGTTGTGAGTCACCAGACCCTTGACGGATTTAGATCCGCTCCCAGAGCTCGTTCCAACCGCATCCATGAATGCCTTTAGCCTTTCATAACAGGAAATCAGATAATCGGCTTCCGGAACTACGGCAACGACTTCCACCTTGATGCTATTCATAAGGATACGCTGATAATTATCAGCTGATGAGCCGTTTCTGCTTCCGAACTCAATCCTGTCACCGTTCGTCAGATACAGGTTTTCAACGACAATATCATCCCACGCCGTTCCACTGGCGTTTTGTTCAATGTATTGCGCCGGATCCGGCTTAGCCACCCAAACAAAATTAGACTGGTTGCGTTCTGATGGAGTCCAACCACTCTTAATTAGTTGATGTACAACCGCTATGGAGTGGTTCTCCGTATCCGCGTCGTATTTGGCAGCGCTAATGGTCACCTTGACCTTTGCCATATACCCCTCTGCGACCGTGAAAGCCGGGGTAATCGCATAACCTCTCTGCCCTAAGCCCCCTAACTTCAAATAGCCGCACTTGGCAATGCAATTTGATTCAGAATACCAGTCGGATAGACGGCTAGCAGGGATGGCCGTATCCAATTTTGCGTTTCTGAAACTCCACTCTCCCGACTCAGGGGATTTATAGTTTAAAGTAGTCCAGTTGGTAATATGTGAGGGAGATGAAGCCAGATAAGGGGCAAAGGTAAGAGTTTGGGCAGATGTTTCATTAGGTCCCGGGCTGCATCCCGCATAATCTTTGCCATTGTATTTCACCCCACCCCAAGCAAGCTCGCTGAAGTCTTCTGCAAATACAACACCGGTCGTAGAAGTAGCGATACTAGTCATGGGCACAACGGTAAAAGCGTCTGTCTTCGCATTGCCGGCAGCACTGACGATGCCGCTCTGGACATCCTCAACCTTGACATAATAAGTGGTATTCTGGCTCAGACCGCCGATGGCAAATCGGAGATCAGACCCCATATTGTCCGTCCAGACATTAAGATCAGCAGCAATATCAACCGTACGAACAAGCGAATTGCACCCACTATCTGAGTAAACGTAAATTTTCCAAGTTTTCTTCTGGTTGTTGGCAGCGTTCGCGCCGGACCAGGTGACACCCAGCGTAGAAGAGTTGATCGTCTCCACAGTAGGGGTACTGATGACACTCTCCTTGAACGCAGGGGCGGTCAGCGGGTAAAGCGTACTGGACGCAACTTCAAATGCGCTCTGCTTGGCAAAGACCATGACCTGCTCGGCGCCGGTGCCATTGGCGTTCGGGACAGCCGTGATGCGGAAGCGAAGACCGCTCGCGTATTCCTGTGCGGGAACCGCAAAGGTGAAGACGGTGCCGAAGGGCTTCGTTCCACTGGCCGGACTGATCGTGATGGAGGAAGTCGTTCCCCCGGTGATGCCGGCGTAGTCCGAGCTCGTCGTGAACGCACCGCTCAGTTTCTCGTCTCCAACCGACTCCAGTTCGATGCTCTTGATGTAGAGCGTCCCGGAGGCAGGTGCCGTCGTCGTCAGACTGATGATGCCCATTACGGGAGAAAGCGTAAGCGTAGGCGTGTTGCTCTTGCCCATCAGGATATAAGCCGAGGGATCGAACTGACCCTCTACAAAGGTCTGAGTCGCAGGAACGGTAATCGTCGCCGTGTGCTTGCTGCTGTCCCAATTGGAAACGGCAGACGCAGGATAGGCCGCGTAGTACGGAGCGGAAACTCCGCTGCCATTCATAGTGAACACGGCATAATTGGTCCCGACATAGCCGTCACCGCTGCTGAGGGCGACGGTGGTACCGCCGTTGATATTCAGCACATCGCCATTGGACCAGAGCATAGGCCATACGTCACCCGACTTGTCGCCGAGATATACCTTGGTTTCAGCAAGAGAGGCGGTGAATACACCTACAGTCTCCCCTTCCGTCTCAGGCGTGGTGTTATCGATAACTTCGTTCGTCTGTTCTTCCTTCGTACAGGAGAGCAGAGTGGCAAAAACTGCCAGCATTACAAATAACTTCTTCATAGTCTGCGCAGTTTTTAATCCAACCAATCGTCTTCAGCGTCACCTTGACCTACGGTGCCAAGGTTTCCGCTTTCACACAACATCTGCCGGACAAGGGCGGCTCTCACCCGACAGGCCGGCGCCTCATAGTCTTCTATGGGGGGGTGAGTTACCGATTTGTACACTCTTACCATAAGGAGTTAACTATTTAATTTAATTTTCGTTACGTAACAGTAAAATCGCGTAAATTTATGAAAAAAATTACAAAAAAAACAACTGCGGGCTCCGTTAAGGGAGTCCGCAGTCATCATAACTGGTCTAGATACTCACCCATCGGCCCTGATCAGGGGCCTATGGGCGCTACCACGCTTCGACGACGAGTTGTCCGTCAGCGATGGCGGAGGTGATATCATAGGTGGAACCTGCACCACCGGCGAGGATACCTATCGTCACATCAGAGATGTCGTTAACGGTATTCTCGTTGACGTTATCCTTCCTGACGGTGCCGGGCGCGAGATCGTCTGCGCCGCCCTCTCCCCCGCCGCTTTCCAGCGCGGCTGGACTGCCCTTATCGGCCAATCACTGAAGCGTTAAGCGGAGCCGATAACCAGCAGGACGAGCCCCAGCAGCATCACGGCGAGCACGGCGGCCTTGTCGCGAATCTGATGCTCCTTGAAGAGGAGCGCCCCCAGCACGAAGGTAACGATGACGGAAGCCCGGCGGACCAGGGTAATTACGGAAAGCAGCGCTCCTTCCCCGCTCAGCGAATAGAAATACAAGGCATCGGAAACCGTGATGATGACGGCCGTCAGCGGCATCATCCAGTCGAAACGGAAGGGTTCCGGCTTTTCCCCGCGGAGCAGCGCCCCGCCGACAATCAGCAGGAGCAGAAGGGCTGCGATATAGACATTCGTCCAGCTCTGGATGAAGAGCGGGGCCATCCCGGAGATGATGTGCTTGTCCCAGAGGGCGCTGGCCGCCCCGCTGAAAATCGACAGCAGCATATAGAACACGCCCTTGTTCCCGGTAAAGGAAATCCCTTCCTTACGGCTGGTCCGTCCCAGCATAAAGATGGCAAAAAACACCAGCAGCACACCGGCCCACTGCAACAGCCCCAGGCGCTCCCCGAAAAGCAAGAGGGAAAACACGACCACCAGCACGGGCCGCGAGGCCTTGAGGGTACTGGCCGTCGTCAGCGGAAGATATTTGATGCCGGCCAGGCCGCTCACCCAGGAGACGGTCACCAGGAAGGCCTTGAAAAGGAGAATCAGATGCTCCCGCCAGGTCCCGGCCCCCAGAAACGGGCAGAGAAACAGCACGGAGCAAAGCGTAATGCCCAGCAGGACATACAATACGCCATTACGACGCAGGCAAAGTTTCTTGCCTACGTCGTAAAAACCAAGCAGGGCCGAAGAGGCTACGGCAAGCCAGACCCACATAAGCCGGGATTAAATAAGCGGTTCCGCGGTCATCGACGCAGGCTGCGGGATGCCCATCAACTTCAGGATGGTCGGCGCCACATTGCAAAGGGCACCGTCCTTCACCTCCTTGACCGAAGGCTCTCCGATCACGATAAACTGCACCAGATTCAGCGAATGCGCCGTATTGGGGCTGCCATCCTCGTTCACCGCATAATCGGCATTGCCGTGGTCTGCGGTCAGCAGCACCACATAACCGTGGGCAAGGGCTGCGGTCACGACCGCCTCGACACAACCGTCGATGCAGCCTACGGCATTGCGGATCGCATCATAGACGCCGGTGTGGCCGACCATGTCGCCGTTGGCGAAATTCAGGATGATCACATCCTCCTGCTCGCTGCGGATGGCGGCGATCAGCTTGTCCGTCACCTCGATGGCGCTCATCTCCGGCTGCAGGTCGTAGGTCGCCACCTTCGGAGAATTCACCAGGATGCGGTCTTCATTCTCGAACGGGGTCTCCCGGCCGCCGTTGAAGAAGAAGGTCACGTGGGCGTACTTTTCCGTCTCGGCGATGCGCAGCTGACGCTTCCCCGCCTTGGAGACGGTCTCTCCGAGGGTATCGCGCACCTCCTCCTTGTCGAAGAGGATGTGCAGGCCCTGGAAGGATGCATCATAGGGCGTCAGGCAGCAGTAGTGCAGCGGAAGGGTATGCATCCCCTCCTCGGGCATATCGGTCTGGGTAAGCACGGCGGTCAGTTCGCGGGCGCGGTCGTTGCGGAAATTGTAGAAGATCACGCAGTCGCCCGCTTCCACCTTCGCCAGCGGTTTCCCGTTCTCGCATATCACGATGGGCTTGATGAACTCATCGGTCACGTCGGCATCGTAAGAGGCCTGGATACCCTCCAGGGCCGAAGCGAACTGCGCGCCCTTACCGTCCACGAGCATATCGTAGGCTTCCTTGACGCGGTTCCAGCGCTTGTCGCGGTCCATCGCGTAGAAACGGCCGCAGACGGTCGCCACGCGGCCGGTGGTCTGCGCCATCTTCTCCTCGAGTTCCTTTACGAAACCGTAGCCGGAACGGGGATCGGTATCGCGTCCGTCCATGAAGCAGTGCACGAAGACATCCTTCAGGCCGGCTTTGTCGGCCTCCGCCAGGAACTCATAGAGATGGTTGAGGGAGGAGTGCACGCCACCGTGGGAGCAGAGTCCGAAGAAATGGAGTTTCTTGCCGCTGGACTTGACATAGTCGTAGGCGGCCTTGATTTCCGCATTCTGCATCAGGGCGTGCTCACGGCAGGCGATGTTGATCTTCACCAGGTCCTGGTAGACCACGCGGCCCGCGCCGAGGTTCATGTGTCCCACTTCGGAATTGCCCATCTGGCCGTCGGGAAGGCCGACGTATTCGCCGCAGGCGTGCAGGTGGGAATGCGGATATTTGGCGCGCAGCGAGTCGATGAACGGCGTTCCCTGCGTATAGATGGCATTGGAATGGTCTTTTTTACCCTCGCCCCATCCGTCGAGTATCATCAACAGTACTTTTCTTTCCATTTATTTAACTTTTTACAACAACGGGCTGATTGTGTCAGGAGCCATCTGCTCCCTGTTGCTGCGCAACCCTATCCGGGGAATTGAGCGACAAACCGAGTGATGTGGAACTCGTTCCGACATCCGAGGTGCGAAGCTCAAAGCCGTTAGGCAAATGGTCGCAGACGGCAAGCTGCCACAATACAATACGCCCGTTGTTGCTACGTTTCAAAACTAAAGCCCTCTCGCACGGAGGAAGGCCGTCTGGTCCGGTTTGCGGCCGGCGAAGCTTTCGTAGAGCACCATCGGCTCCTCGGAGCCACCCTTCTGCAGGAAGGTCTCCTTGAATTTTCGGGCCAGTTCCTTGTTCCAAACATTTCCGGATGCCTCGAATATGCTGAACGCATCCTTGTCCAATACTTCCGCCCACAGGTAGCCGTAGTAGCCGGCATTGTACCCGCTGGAGAAGATATGGTTGAAGTAGGTCGTGCGGTAGCGGGGAGCGATTTCGGGAATCAGCCCCATATCGGCACAGACCTTGGACTCGAACGCATCGATCCACGCCGCGGGGTCTGCGAAGGCCTCGTCGGGAATTTCCGTCAGTTCGTGCCACTTCATATCCAGGATCGACGCGGCGCAGAGTTCCGTCGTCATGAAGCCCTGGTTGAATTTCAGTGCGTTGTTGATCTTGGCCACCAGTTCCTCAGGGATGACCGCGCCAGCCGCATCGCGGGCATAGGCGGCGAGCAACTCGGGCTGGAAAGCCCAGTTCTCATTGAACTGCGACAGCATCTCCACATAGTCGCGCTTGACGGAAGTGCCGCTGACGGAAGGATAGTGGCAGCGGGTAAGCAGGCCGTGCAGGGCGTGTCCGAATTCGTGGAAGACGGTCTGGACCTCATCGACGGAAAGGTTCTTGTGCAGGTTCCCCACATTCACGATGATGGGGCGCACTTCCGTCCCGTCCGGAGCGACATACTGCTCGCGGACATTGTTCATCCAGGCGCCGCCGCGCTTGCTGGAACGCGGGAAATAGTCGGTGGTAAAGATACCGGCCAGGCTGCCGTCGTCATCGATGATCTTGTAGGTCGTCACTTCCGGATTGTAGACGGGCACTCCTTCCAGGCGTTCCGCCTTCACCCCGTAAAGTTTCCCGGCGGCAAGGAACAGGCCCTTGACCACACTGTCGATCTGGAAGTAGGGCTTGGTCTGCTCCTCGTCCAGGTCATAGCGCGCCTTGCGCACTTTCTCGGCATAGTACCACCAGTCCCAGGGCTGAATCGTGCTGCCCTCGGGCAGAAGGCCGGCACGAATGTCCTCGTCCATGAGAGCCTGCATATCCTTCAGTTCCCGTCCGGCGGCTTTCAGTGCCGCCTGCATGATCGGGGCGAGGAAAGCATCGACGGTCTGGGGCGTACCGGCCATCTTGGTGGCCAGTTCGTAGGCGGCGGGCGTAGAATAGCCCAGCAGTTGCGCGCGGCGGATGCGCAGGCGCATCACCTCGAGAATCAGCGTGGTGTTGTCATTCTCGTTGCCGCGATGCCCGCGCGAGGTGTAGAATTCGTTGTACCGGCGGCGCAGTTCGCGGTCGGCGGTCGTCGTCATCTGATCCGGATAGGCGCTCACGCTGAAGCCGAACGCTTCCTGGAAGGCATTGGACTCGGCGAGGATGTTATTGCCGATCTTCTGCGTTTTCAGCGAAATCTGCGCGTTGATTTCCTTGAGCGTATCCTGCACTTCCTCCGGCAGGTTCACGCCTTCGCGCACGAAGGATTCGCAAAGTTCCTTGAGCACCATCTGCTGCTCGCGGTCCAGCGCATCGTACTCCTGCTCCATCACCGCGGCTACGCGGGCATACAGGCGCTTGTTGAAGGAAATGGCGTCCGAATGGGCACTGAGCAAAGGCAGCGCTTCCTCCACCACCGCGTCGAGCTCATCGCTGCGGTCGGTCTCGCAGACATTGAAAAGCACCCCTTCCACCTGGCTGAGCAGGGAGCCGCTGAATTCGAGCGCCGCTACGGTATTGTCGAAGGTGGGGGCATCGGGATTGGAGACGATGGCCTCCACGGCGGCGCACTGCTGCTTCATACCCTCGCGAAGGGCGGGCATATAATCGGAGACTTTAATCTCCTCATACGGCGGAATGCCGTAAGGCGCATCCCAGGTTTTGAAAAAAGGATTGACGGAGTTGCAGGATGCCATAAGGAAAAGGGCAGATGCGAAAACAAAGAACTTTTTCATGGATAAACTTTTTCTCCGGTATCGGCATAGCGCCAATCATCCTGGGAGTTAACAATCAACTGAAGGCTGCCCTGATAGATAGTCAGGACGCCGGTCATATCAAGTGAACGCTGCCCGCTCAGTACATCGGCGGGAATCTCATAGTCCGCGAATTTGCAGAAACCGCTGGTACGGACCTGGATTTCCTGCTGGCCGGCCCTGAAATACTGGCTGATGCTGTAGGCGGCCTTCTCCACGCCGGGATAGCTGCCGTCGCCGCGGAAATCTGCGAGCGTCTGTCCGGTAAAGGTGCTGCCGCTGCCGATTTTGCAGGCATCCCAAAGTCCGGCGCAGAGGTATTCGGTCATCTTGGATTTGGACATGGCCCAGGTGGTGATGCCGTGGGTCTTGTCATCGCCGACGGCGCCGTTGGTGTCGGAAAGGAACACTCGGTTCGTGTAGAGTTTTTTGTCCTTTGTGGAATCCAGGTACAGCAGCGCGAAGTTCTCGCGGGCGTAATACATATTCTTGATGGTCACCAGCTTGCCCAAAATGGATGAAGTCGCCTGGCTGTCGGAGGACGACGGGAACTGGCGGGCAAGGATTATGGGCTCGGGGACCTCGTCCTGCAGGCCGCGGACAATGCGGGTGTCGACGAGCAGCGGAGACTCGATATAGGAAGTCTCGTACTCGCCCGTAGGGTCCGAAAAACCTATCTGGACCATACCGGAACCGCCATAATTCCCGCTCTTATAGCCATACATACCTATATACAGGTCGCGGCAGTTGATATAGACCCACTGTCCCGGCTTATAATCATTGTAAAGGCCGTTGCGGCCGACCTTCACTTCGATACCGCCCGTCTCGTCCTGGATATAAAAGCTCTTGTAGAAGTTGCCCGGCTGGTCGGTGGAAATCACCCGCCCGCCGATGATCAGGTCCGTATTCACCACGAAGGGCTTGCCCGTCTTGTACATCTGCGCCAGCTCCCTGATGGTATGGGTAGGCTGCAATGTCCGGGGCTCGTAGTGCTTCCAGTTGAGGTCGGATTCTATGTACAGCGGCTCGATGTCGCAGGAGGACAGGAGCGCACAAAAGGCCAGGGCCAGGGAATAAAAAATCTTTTTCATGGCCTAGAAGCGGAAATACAGGTTTAACATATAATTGAACCCGGGCATGTAGAAATACTTGGGATCGAAACGGTAGTAACGGTCCTTGCCCGAAGATGCAATCAGACGGGTCTGCTCATAGCCTCCAGTCTTGACATTCTTGTTGTTTGTCATATTGTTGAGGCTCAGCGAGAATCCCAACTGATTACCCTTGACGAACCAACTCTTGCCCACGCTGGCATTGAGGATGAACGCGGGGGCGAATTCCTCCTGGGCCGTCATCTCTTCGATGATGCCGGGATTGCTGTCCCCACCCTTGCAGGCATAATCCGTGCGGTAGAGCGGGTTCATATCCAGGAAGGAACGGGCGAAGTACTGGCCGTTGATTTCAAAGAACCAGTACTTGATATTGTAGTTGATGGCCAGTTCAGCCGCCAGTTGCGGACTTCCCGGCACATAATGCTTCTTATAGCCGGTGATGATGAAGTTGCCGTCGATATCCTGGTCGTAAATGGGCTTGCCGTCCTGGGAATAACCCGCAATCTTGAAGATGGGCGTACGGTCCCACCAGGTGACATCCTCGTCACGGACGATCTCCGCGCTGTTGTCCACGGTCTGCACCATATGCGGCTTACTGTTGTAGATATGCTCGCCGAGGCTCAGGACACCGGAGATGCTCAGGCCCGGAAGGGGCAGCGGGACGGTCACGCCCAGTTCGAGGCCCATATGGCGCTGACTGATGCCGGTCATCGCGAAATTGGTGAACGAGTGCTGGGAATCATCGTAGAAACTCATCACGTCGGACTGGTCCCAAATCCGGGTGTAGTACAGGCTCACGCGCGCGTTGTAGCCATTGTGGCTCAACTGGTAGTTGACATCGGCGGAAACCGTCTTCTTGGTGGTGATTCCCTCCATAACGGTATTGCGCGTACGCGGGGAGATGAAGGCCTCGTTAAAGGTAGGGGCGTCATTGAAGAAACCCGCATCGGCCCAGATCCGGTGGCCTCCGACAAAGGTATAGCCGGCGCGCGCCTTGGCCGAATAAGAGAAGAAGCGGCAGACCTCGGACTTGCCCTTGGAGGTCACCACCCTGCCCTTGCTGTCCCGGGTGGTCAGGTTCACGCCGTCGATGATGATGTCCCGGCCGTTCTCGTCCGTTCCGGCGAAAAGGCCCTTGCGCAGCAAGCCCTCGCGCCAGAAAGCGTCATATCCTGCGGAAACGCCGACGTTGGCGAAGAAGTTCCCTGCGGTGAAGTAGCCGTTGGCCCAGAGGTTGGCGCGGCGGACCTGTGCAATGTAATCATAACCGTATTTCCCGCCGGTCTTGATTTTCTCCGCTTCGCCGTGCGCCATCCAATAGTCCAGGTCGTTCTGGACCTTCGCCTCGGAGACCGCGAAATCGCGCTCTGCAAAAGAGTCGATATTCAGGAAGTACTTGCCTCCCAGCAGGTCGCACATCTTCTTGTAGTTCTCCGTGCGGTTCCATTTCAACGATACGCCGGCGGTCAGGGTGAAGAGGTCGCTGGCGCGCCACTTGATGTTTTCGGCGAGATTGATGTCGTTCTGGTCCACGTGCCTTTCCTCCTGGGCGTACTTGCTGCGCCCGTCGGGATTGCTGGCGTTCACGTCATAGAGGTGATCCCAGTCCACGTGGCGGTACTTGTCGAATTCACTGCCCGGAGCCGTCCAGGCATAACGCATCCATTCCGCCTTGTCCGGGTTGCTGCGGTCGATGTCCTCCTCTTCCATATAGGCAAAACTGGGAAGATTCCGGTAATAGTCGGGACGGGGGTCCTGGGCATCATACCAGTCGAGGGCGGTGTAACCGTTCAGGCCGGTGCGCCAGAGCAGGGTCGTCCGGGAACTGAAGCGGTCGGAAGGGGTATATTCGTATTTCAGCACCGTGATGGGCTCGAAGGTCTTGCGCATCCTCGAGTTGCGGCGCTTCCCGTTCTGATATCCCCAGTTGGAGTTGTACATATTGTCTCCCATCAGGTCATATACCTCCTGCGTGGAAGCGTTCTGCGTGCCCCGGATACCCGGCGTCGCGAAAGTGAAGAGGGAGAGGGTATGCGCATCGCCGAAAGTCTTCTCGACACCGGCATAATAGGCCAGGCTGCGGTAGAAGACGCCCTGCACCCAGTCGTTCCCGCCGAAGCGGGCGGAAGCGCTTAAGGCATAACTCCAGCCGTTATCCAGCTTGCCCGACGCGTAGGTCAGCATCAGGCGGAGCCGGTACATCGCGCTGTTGGTCAGCGCGCTGACACGAAGGCCCTTGCGGACACTGGAGGGATTGGCGAAAATATTCGTCACCCCGTTGTATCCGCCCAGCATGAAGTCGGAGGCCTCCATCGAGTTGGTGGTGACCTTGGAGCGGGTAATCTCGTTCAGACCGGACCAGAGCGACCAGGGAGAGTAACCGGTGATGGCGTCATTGAGTTTCACGCCGCTCAGCAGCACGTCCTGGGTTTCCGAATTGTAACCCCGGTTTTTGAAGCGGACATTCCCGAAATCGAAACCGACGATACTGGAATAGACATCATTGGCAAACAGAACGGTCGGAGCATCGCTGTAGCCGGTATCGGCCAGGTCGAACTCCGTGAAATCAGAACCGTCCGCCGAGGCTTCTGCAGCCTTGGAAGGCGTCAATCCGACAGTGAAAAGGTCACGGACGCTGCCGGCGATGGTAATGTTCAACTGCGCCGGAAGATAGCCCGGAGCGGTAACCAGGATGGCCCAGTCGCCGTCGTCATACCCTTCCAGCAGGAAAAGGCCTTCTTCATTGGCGGCAACGGCGCCGCCGGAACGTCCTTCCTTAAAAATCTCCACCCTTGCCCCGGCTATCGGGCTGCGGTCGCTGCGGTCCAGCACCGTTCCTTTCGCCCCTCCCGGGGGCTGTTGCGCCGCCAGCGGGAACAGGGCGGCCGCAAACGCGATGATGGAAAGGATGATTCTTTTTGCCATATTATTTGCCCACGATTAGATAGGTTGGATAATGATCGGAATAACCGCCGACAAAGTCGCCGCCGGAGAAGGTCCGGAACGGCGTGCCCTTGTACTGTCCTTCCTGCACCGTCATGAACGGCTTCTGGAAGACCCGGCCGTAAAATTCCTTGTTACGTTTCTTGACGATCGGAAGTGCGCGCAGCGTCCCTTCCGGCGCATGCACCAGGGCGTAATTGACCAGTTCCTGGTCGAAGATGCTCCACACGCCGCGATAGGCATTGGAACCGTAGCCCGCATCGAGCATCGACCAGTAGGGATTGTAGAAATCCCCCTCCGCCATCTCCGCCACCGTCTTGCGACCGTGCAGGAACATCGCCATTGATTCATTGAAAGGATCGTCGTTCATATCGCCCATCACGACGATCTTGATGCCCGGAAAGCGCTTTTGGAGGCGCATCGCATGTTCGTAGATGATCTCGGCGCCGCGCGCACGCAGGTCTCCGCCCTTGCCGCCAAGGCGCGAGGGCAGGTGCGCCACGTAGATGGCGAACATTTCTCCGGCGATGTTACCGCGCACCATCAGCACGTCGCGGGTACGGAAGTTCTGCCGCTCCTCGGGAGTCATCGGACTCTCCAGGGCCACACCATAGAAGGTGAACGGGATGGTCAGGCTTTCGATGAGCTGGAATTCCGAGGGACGGTAGAGCAGGGCGCAATCGACGCCGCGGCGGTCCGGTCCGTCATAATGTATGATCTGGTAATTCGCAGCGAGGATTTCCGGCTGGGACACCAGGTCTTCCAGCACGTGACGGTTTTCGATTTCACTGACCCCGAGAATCGTATGCCAGTGATGATTCTCTTCCTTCATCGCCCGGATGACCGTAGCCATATTGTGAAGTTTCTTCTGGTACTTGGCCTCCGTCCAGTTGTTTTTCCCGTCGGGCAGGAACTGATAATCGTTCTTCCCCTCGTCGTGCACGGTATCGAAGAGGTTCTCCAGATTATAGAACCCGATCACATAACTCTGGCTGACCTTCTGCGCGAAGGCGACGACGCTGGAAAGCAGCGCAAGCAGGGCGACAAGCAGGATTTTTCTTTTCATAAGCCATTAATTTTTCCACCAGGAGTCAAAAGTGGATTCCGCCTTGGCGGCAAAGGCAGTTCCGGCCACGGCGGGAAGGTTTACAAAGAAATCCATTCCCAGTTTCTCTTCGATGGCGTCGATGGTCATCGACTGCTGGAAAATGGCATCCTTGGTATTGGGATAACCGGTTTTGTGTTCGAGATAGAAAGCGATGCCGGTATAACCGCCGGTCGTGTTGGTGATACCGATCGTGCTGTTTTTTTTGTAACCGAGCAACACCTTGTAATAACCCGTAGGGACAGTGATTTCCTTGTAGTTATTGTCGTAGGCGACCTCGGTAGCACCTGTGATATCCGCACCGGTCACCACATAGAGCGTATCGAACTGGGACGACCAGCTGCGGACCATCCCTTCCAGATTGGCCCAGATCTTCTGGTTGAAACTGCTGAGCTGAGGAGTGATGTTGGTCCCGTAGAAAGTGGTCTCGTTGATACCATAGCCGAGCCGGTCCGCAGAAGGCAGCTGGTGTCCGCGGTCGTAGCCGTTCGACTTGTAGCCGCTGTAAATCACCGACTGGTACTCCTCGGGGACCTTGGGATCCAGCGCCCATTCTTCGGAACGGGAACCGCTCCCGTTCAGGCCCTTGTTCAGCGGATAAGCCACCCAGAGGGCAATGCGGTCGTTCGGAGCCAGATAGAAGGAATAATTCCTTCCCCGGTAACCCCCCTGCGTCATGGAATGGGTAAAGAAGCAACAGTCATTCCTGTCCAGGGCCGGCAGTTCCAGCCACTTGCCGGGGGTATCCGGCTGGAGGGTGGTGGGAAAGTCCGGCTGGACCGGTGAGGAAGGCATCGCCTCCTGCACGAAAGTCTGCGAAACGGACCGGGTCTTTCCCGTGAGGGTAATCCGGGCGCTGCGCTCGCTGCTCCCGGAATTTTTAGTCCAATTGAAAGTGATCCCCTTCCTGCTGCCCATTCCGCTGCTGGCACTGAGTTCCCCCCAGGGCTCGGCTCCGCCCCAGTCGATGTCGAGGGTCCAGGCCTCATCGGCCACCACCGCAATGAACTGGGCATCCGCAATGTTGCCGACCCGGAGACGGGGAATGCTGAGCGAAAGCGTCTCCTGCACCGAGCCGCCGGGGCCGGTACAGGAGGGAGTCGACATTGCGGCGAACAGCGCCGCTACCAGAAACAGCAGTTTTCTTGTCATCTAAAACTTATTCATTGGTATAGACCACCTTGCTGATCTGGATGAAGCCGTTCTTGGAGCCGGACTTACAATCCACTTCGAGTTTGTAATAGCCATTTGCAGCAGGAGCGGGAATATCCACCGTCACGGTTCCGGCTGCTCCGGTCACATTGATGGTCTGGCAGGCAGCGGAAGAGAAGTCGGCCGCGGTATCCACCATCAGCTTGACGGAGTTCACCAGGGAGGCTTCGAAGGCGTCGAAAGTGATGACGACCTTCTCGATGGCCTCCGGCATAACGGCGTCCGTGGTGATGGACGCCACGGAATCATTGTTCTTCCTGCCGCAGCGGACAAAGTCCCAGCCGTTCTTGTAGTTGTTGAAATTGACGAGCGTCCAGGTGAAGTCATCGCAGGTAGCCTTCCAGGTAGAGACATAGTCGTTCACCGGATTCTCGGTCGCGCTGGAGAAATCCAAGGTATAGGTAGCAGTGTCGCCGCCCGAAGAGGCTTTCTTCTGGGTAAGGACCACCGTGAATTCCTTGACCGGGGCTTCTTCCTCGGTGCTGACCTTGATGTTATAGACCTTGGCGTTCTCCGTATCCGTATTCTCCGGGAAGGAAAGCGTCACTATCGTCTCTCCGCTACCGGAAATCGGATCAGCAGTAATCGCCGTATCGTCGCAACTGACCGTCCAGTTGACATTCCCGCCGATGGTAAAATCGGCAGTCTGCGCCGTCGCAGCAACCGTGATGGCCGTCTTGTCCACGGTAAGGAAGGGCATATCGGAAAGTTCCACCGCAACGGCAATGATGTTATGATACTTGGAGGAGGCAAGACCGGCGTAATATCCGGTCACCTTGATCATCCTGCCTTCCATCGCGTCCAGGCCGAAGGAGGCAATCGGCAGGGAAATGCTGCCCTGCAATTTTGCTCCGGGAACAGCCAGGTTGTAATAGGTGGTGTTGCTTCCCTTGCTGATACTCAAGGTACCGGTGAAACTGATATAGGAAGCCGCCGTGGAAGAATAGTTATCAAAACCAGCCGTGATATCCACCGCTTCAGGATAAGTGACGGCAGCGCCGCTGGAAACGACCTCGAATTCCGGAGTCTTCAGTTCGGGGAGGTTATTGTACGTCGCCTTGGTCGCCTTTACATTCAACTGGTCACCAATCTTGACATCGTGCTCCTTTTCCGCATACACGTAGACATTGCTGGTCCCGTCGGTGATGATGAAGCCCTTGGTGGTGATGGCGGTCACAAGGGCACCGTTCACGGTGACCAAGGCTCCGTCTTCCTGTGCAATCGCATCGGTAACGGTACCGCTTATGACGGGCGGTTCCGCCTCGGAGTAACTTTCAATCTGTGCATCGACTACCTCGTGCGTAGAAGTCGTTCCGCTGGTATAGAGTTGATAGGCGCCCACCAGGGTCACATCGTAATAGTTCTTGAGTTTGTCCTTGTAATCGGTCAGGTTGATACCGGAATAGACCTTGATGGTCTGGCCGGACGCATCCTTCAGGTCAAAACTGCCGTAAGTGGCATCCACCTCGCCGGTCACCTTGCCGCTCAGGCGGTACAGGGTGTAGATATCAGCCGTCTCGATGAATTCCTTGACAGTCTTGGACTGGATATTCGTCATATCAGGGGCGGTGACGGCGGAGATTTCGCCTTCCTTCATCTGATCCTGCTTGTTGGTCTCGAAGAAGGAATACTTTCCCTTGATGGTGACGGTGCCGCCGGTGCGGAGCTGCGCCTTATATGCATCGAAATTCGAAGGGAATGCGCAATAGACCTCGCCGGTGGCATCCTTGAGCATAAAGCCGTATTTCTTGGCGCTGGTAGAGATGTTACCGATCTTGCCCGTCAGCTTATACGCGTTCTCCGTGTCCTTCTTGCTGAGGAATTCAGCGACGCTCAGCGCCTCGGCATCGCCCTTGTCACCGCTTTGGGTCACGGTGATGGTCTGTTTGTGGAGCACATTGCCGTAGAAAGTGAGGGTTACGCTGCGGTCATTCCCGGGATTGGCGAGCACCGTGAAGCTAATCGTGCGCTCTTCTGCCGAAGCCTTGCCGGAATCGGGATCGATGGTGAGCCATGCACGGGCAGCATCGTCGTAACCCTGGATTCCCCAGTCGAGGGTGGCTTTGAGCGTCAGTGTCTGGGTCTGGGCCGCAGAACTGAAGGTGAGTTCGGTCGCGGACAGGGTCACTTCTTCGGGCCCCAGGTCCTTCTCCTGCTTACAGGATACCGACAGGGCCAGAAGCACCATCGGCAACAGGGCAAATAATCTGGTTTTCATATTAGCGTTAATTATTCTTTTGTTGATTGTCTGCTATAGTCCGTAAAGGTAATCAACTTCGAGCAAAAATACAAGAACTTTCAGAAGCTCCATTTGAAGCCCAGGACAACAAGGCGACGGTTGCTCCGGACCTCCTCCACCCAGAACTCCTTCTGCTCTTCGGAATAGAAGCTGGTCTCCCGCGGCTGATCCAGCAGATCGCGCCCGTCGAGGTATAGAGTAAAGCGCTTGAAACTCTTCTGGACGTGGGCATTCAGTTCGCAATTCTCGTTGAAGGTGGTGAAGAAAGTCGCCACCTTGCTCCGGTATTTGGTATCTATGCCCACGCGCCATCCTTTGCCCAGATTGGCGAAGATTTCGGTGTCCAGACGCCAGTCGAAGGAGGGTTTGACGGCACCGCCGTTCCTTGCGGTGCGCTGCGTCTGCTTGTAAGTGAATCCGGCATTGGCCGTGATGATCTTGCCCTGCCAGCCCAGTTTCTGTGTGATGCCTATCCCGTGACTGTCGGAGGAGTTGACCCAGCGGAACACCTTGTACTGGCGTCCTTCGATTTCCTCATTGTCCCAGGTCTGGTCCACCTCGTTGTTCACGCGGGTATAGGAAACAGCCGTGCTCGCCAGGAAACGGCCCCAGTTGAACGCATACTCCAGGGCATATTCCCGCGTCACGGGAGAGAATAGTTCCTCGTTCCCCCGGTACAACTGGTCCAGATAACCGGCAGTGCGGTCATACCAGCAGACCTTGAGATAGTCCGGATGCTTGACGCTCATCTTATTGCTCAGATTAAGGGCATGGTGGGGCGAGATCGTCCATTTGATATTGGCCTTCCCCACCGGATATACGCCTTTGATGCGCAGCGGCTGCCGGTGCTCCTCGTCGTTCAGACGGCGGCCATAAATCTGGCAGGCATAGTCGGCATGGGCTTCGAGGCTCTTCCAGCGGACATCGGCGGTCAGGTACGGATCCGCCTTGAAACTGAAATAATTGAAACTTTCCCGGAGCCGGAGGGAGTCCCGCCAGTAGCCTTCTTCCCCATCCGGAGATTTCGGGATAAAGGTGGCTCCACTGTTGATATCGATGGAATGATTGCTCGAAAAGCGCAAACCGCCCGCATACTTCAGGTCCACTTCCCCGTCCAGCGGATGTACCTGGAGATGGATGTCGCCGTTCAGGTCGAAGTCCGTACTGGAGGGGGTGATCCGGTATTTCCAGGCATATCCCGGCAGATCTTCGATCTTCACCGCCGTCCCGCCCTCTCCCGGGTCGGATTTGAACACGATCCAGGTGTTGAGCTTCTCGCTGCCCACCGCCTGGAAGGAAAGGAAACTCCGCAGGGTATAGCGGCCGTCACGAAAACTCCGGGAAGTCCGGAACCCGGTCTCCATCTTGTGTTCGTTCATCTCGGGAAGTTCGTAGTAGTAGGAAAACTTGTCCACTTCCTCTACGCTTCCGCCTATATTTACGGAATGATTGCTGGCGCGGTCGTTGGAATACTTGTACAGGATCCAGGCCGAATAAGATCGGTCCGGTGAAGGCTTCCACAGAAAATCGGATTTGGCGCTGACGGAAAGGGGGCTCGTGGTTACCGACTTATAGACGAGGCCCAGCCTTTCACTCTTGTAGGAAAAGCGGCCGTTGTCCGTCGTCTTGGGCTCCCACTTCCCGTCCACCTTCATCGCCCACTGGAACTTCTCCTTTTTGTAGTTCAGCTGGAAGGCGCCTTTCACCAGCCCGTGAAGCATCGGGCCGCTCTCCGTAATCTCGTTCCCCTCCATTCCGCCCATACCGCCGGAGAGGTCCACCGCACCCGACCATTGAGCGCGGAGAGGAAGCGGAACGGCGCAGGCCAGAACCGCAAAGACAAGCGTCAAAAGCTTCTTTTTCATAAATGAAAAGCCTATCCACAAAAATAGTGATTTTTTCACCAACGACAAAGCCGCCCGCATCTCACGACGCGGGCGGCCCATCAATTCTAACCTAAATTTAACCTATGAAAAAACTATTCGAAAGGCTAAATACTCAAGGACCGTGCCAAACTACTCCACCACCTCGACGACCTTCAGGATTTTTACGTCACTCAGGGGGCAGTCGCGGCCGTCGCGGGGGACTTTGGCAATCTTGTCAATCACATCGAAGCCGGAAAGCGTCTCTCCGAAGACGGTATATTGACCGTCCAGCTGGGAGCATGAGATGGGATCCTGCACCAGATAGAACTGCGATCCGGACGACTCGCGCATCGGGTTGGCCATATCGCCGCGGCGGGCGGCAGCCAGCGCGCCCTTCTTGTGGGTATGCTCCGGAAGGATCTCGGCGGGAATCGTATAACCGGGGCCGCCGGTACCGAAACTGGCCTTCTTGGAAGGATCCTTGGTCAGCGGATCGCCCGCCTGAATCATAAAGCCGTCGATCACCCGGTGGAAGAGGATGCCCTTGTAGAAGCCGCTCTTGGCCAGTTTTACAAAATTGTCGCGGTGCAGCGGCGTATCGCTGAAAAGTTTGATGCGGATGGTACCGAGGTTCGTCACCAGGTCGAAGACGGGCTCCTCCGCCATCTCGACACCTTCCGCGGGCGCAGCGGCGGACTCTGCAGGAGACTGGGCCTCACCGGCTTCGGATTTCTTGTTCGCAGGATTTCCGCAGGAGGCCGCAGCGGTCACGGCCGCAGCCGCATACAGGAGATGGGTAAAAATACGTTTCATATCATTTTGGTTTTAAGAGAGCGATACACAAAAAGGCCGTAGATGCCCAGGAGCACGGTATTGACCGCCAGGAGCGGCACCGTGCCCAGCCCGGCCAGGGCGAAGACGTGCGAAGCACCGAGCAGCGCCGCGGTCAGCAGCACGAAGAACAGGGCACTGCGCAAATCGTAGGGAATGGGATATTTCTTTGCGCCGATGGCGTAGCTGAGCAGCATCGCACAGCCGTACCCCGCAAGTCCGGCCCAGGCGCAGCCCATATAGCCGATGCGCGGCACGAGCAGGACGTTCAGCGCAATCATCACCAGGGCTCCGGCGCCGCTGAGGACCGCACCCCAGAAGGTCTTGTCCGAAAGTTTGTACCAGAACGAGAGGTTGAAATAGACGCCCATACAGATTTCCGCCGCCATCACGACGGGCACCACCTTGAGGCCTTCCCAATAACTGCTGCCCACGAAATACTTGAGCAACGGCAGGTAGAACATCACTGCCAGATAGGCCAGCAGGCTGAAAATGATGAAGTATTTCATCCCGTCCACCAGCGTCTGCGGACTATCCTTGCTCCGGCTGCTGCCGAAGACCACCGGTTCATAGGCATAGCGGAACGCCTGGGTAAGCAGTGCGAGGATCATCGCGATCTTGACACAGGCACCGTAGATGCCCAACTGCACCTTCCCCTCCGGTCCGGGGACGAGCCAGGGATAGAGGATTTTGTCCGCCACCTGGTTCAGGATGCCCACGAGCGAAAGCAGCAGGAGCGGCCAGGTATAGCGCAGCATCCTTCCGGCAAGCGCCTTGTCAAAACCGTAGCCCAGGCCCTTGAGTTCCGGAATGAAATACAGGAACACCGAAGCGGTGCAGACGAGGTTGACGAGGAAGATGAAGCCCACTCCGCCGTCCGGCGCCTGATAAAAGCGCGGAAGCAGCAGGAACACGAAAAGGTTCAGCAGGATATTGGGGATGATGAAGGCGAATTTGCAAAGCATGAACTTCACCGCCTTGCCCATCTGCCGCAGGCGGCTGAACATAATGGCCTGGAACGCGTCCATCGCCACGATCAGCGCCATACAGCCCACATACCAGGGATGGTCGGCATAGCCGAGGGCCGAAGCGATGGGAGCGAGCGCGGCCAGAACGACCACTGCGAAGAGCAGGGCCACGCCGCCCACGAGGCGAAGCGTCGTGCCGTACACCCGGTCCGGGTCCTCCCCTTCCTTCGAGGAAAAACGGAACAGCGTCGTCTCCATACCGAAGGTCAGCAGCGCCAGCAGCAGCGCGGTATAGGCATAGAGGTTCGTCACCGTGCCGTAACCGCCGCAAGAGGCAGGAATCTTCGTCGTATAGAGCGGCACGAGCAGATAGTTGAGGAATCTGCCGACAATGCTGCTCAGGCCATAGACCGCCGTATCCTTAGCAAGTGATTTCAGGTTCATTTCCCGCAAATATACAAAAAAAAGACTGGCTGGTGCCAGTCTCTTTTCTTGATTGTATAGCAAATTAGTCGTTCAGGGAGAAGCGCTTGAAAGCGACGACCTTGGCGTCCTTGTCGACGGCCTCGATAGCCTGCTTGACAGTCATCTTCTCGTCGGACATCTGATAGTCCTGCTCGAGGAGGGTCTGCTCCTTGAAGAACTTGGCGAGACGTCCGTTCGCGATACCCTGGACCATCTGCTCGCTCAGCGAGGCAGCTTTCTCGGCTCCGACGGTCTTGATGATCTCGCGGGCCTGGGCGGCCTGCTCTTCGGTCAGCCACTTCTTGGCGATGTTGGACTCGATGTGGTCCTCGCTGTCCACAAGGTTCGGGTTGATGCCGACCTTCTTGAGGGCGGCGTCAACGGCCTTCTGGACCAGTTCCTCACGGGTCTTCTGCACAGCCACGGCCAGCTCGTTGTCGATGGTGGCCTGCGGGCAGTCTTCCTTGGAGAGAGATACAGGGTTCATGGAAGCGACCTGCATCACGACACCCTTCGCGAGTTCCGCGGGAACGGGCTTGTTGAAGCCCACGAGTGCACCGAGCTTACCATTGATCTTATGGATGTATTCCACCACGAAGGGGGCTTCCACAAGGGCATAGCCTACGAGAACGTGCTTCTCGCCGGTCTTACCGGTCTGGGCCTCGACGGCCTCGGCCACGGTGTAACCATCCGCCATCTTGCAGGCCTTCAGGCCTTCGAGGTCGGCGGGGCAGGAAGCGATGGCGACATCGGCAATAGCCTCCGCAAGCGCCTGGAAATCAGCGTTGCGGCTCACGAAATCGGTCTCGCAACCCAGGCAGACAAGGATACCCTTGCCTCCGGAGATACGGGCCTTCACCGCGCCTTCGGTAGTCTCGCGGTCCGCACGCTTGGCGGCGACGAGCTTACCCTTCTCGCGGATAATGCCGATAGCCTTTTCGAAGTCGCCTGCAGCCTCTTCCAGCGCCTTTTTGCAATCCATCATGCCGGCGGAGGTCATCTTGCGCAACTTCATTACATCTGCTGCTGTAATAGCCATAAAACTTTTCGGTTTTAGTAATTATTCAAACGGAACTATTCGGCCGCAGGCGCGGCTTCTTCGGCGGGAGCTTCCTCGACGGGAGCAGCCTCGGCGGCGGGGGCCTCTTCGGCAGCCTTCGCACTCTTGCGGGCGCGGAGCTTCTTGCCGGCGGGCGCTTCCTTCACCTCTTCGGCGCCTTCCTCGGGAGCGGCTTCCTTGTCCTTCTCGAGCTTGCGCTCCTCCAGACCTTCCGCAATGGCGGCGCAGAGAGCGTTCATAATGCACTCGATGGACTTGGTGGCATCATCATTGGCCGGAATCACATAATCAATGGGAGTGGGATCGCAACAAGTATCGACCATTGCGAATACCGGAATGTTGAGCCGGTTGGCTTCCTTGACCGCGTTGGCTTCCTTCTGGATATCGACCACGAAAAGGGCCGAAGGGAGGCGGCTCATATCGCGGATGGAGCCGAGGTTCTTCTCGAGTTTTGCTCTCTGGCGGTCCACCTGCAGGCGCTCGCGCTTCGCGAGTTTCTCAAAGGTGCCGTCCTCTTTCATCTTGTCGATGGTGCTCATCTTCTTGACCGCCTTGCGGATGGTCGGGAAGTTGGTAAGCATACCGCCCGCCCAGCGCTCGGTCACAGAAGGCATATTGACTGCCGTCGCCTTCTCGGCCACGACGTCCTTCGCCTGTTTCTTGGTCGCCACGAAGAGGATCTTGCGGCCCGACTTGGCGAGCTGCTTCATCTCCTCGGCGGCCTCGTCAATCTTGACGATGGTCTTGTGCAGGTCAATGACGTGGATTCCGTTCTTCTGGTCGAAGATATAGGGAGCCATCTTAGGGTTCCACTTCCTGGCCAGATGTCCGAAATGAACACCTGCATCAAGCAATTCTTGGAAATTTGTTCTTGACATTGTTTTTGTTTCTGATTTCTTGATCCTTTTCCGCCTCTTGCAGGCGGACTCTTTTCTTCAAGGTCCGGGTAGCGGACTCCAGGGTTCGGTCCCTGACCTTTTCCGCGGAGCGGCAACCAGACAAATATCCGGTTTACAACCGCATCCGTGCCGTAAAACAGCGTGTCGCGACTATCGCTTGCTGAACTGGAAGCGTCTGCGGGCACCGGGCTGACCGGGTTTCTTACGCTCAACCTCGCGAGCATCGCGGGTGAGGAAACCGGCGGCCTTGAGCGCGGGACGGTACGCTTCTGCATCCAGCTCGCAGAGGGCACGGGCGATACCGAGACGGATGGCCTCGGCCTGGCCTTTGATGCCACCGCCGGCGATGGTCACCTTCACGTCAAACTGACCTGCGGTGGCCGTCACCTCGAAAGGCTGGTTGACGATGTAACGGAGCGACTCGAGGGCGAAATACTCCTCGACGGGGCGCTCGTTGATCGTAACATTGCCTTTTCCGGCTGCGAGATAAACGCGAGCAACAGCTGCCTTGCGTCTTCCAAGGGCGTTTGTCTGTTCCATTTGCTCTGTTTAAATTTCGTTCAACTTGATTTGTTTAGGGTTCTGAGCCTGGTGCGGATGCTCGGGACCTGCGTAGATGAACAGGTTACCGATCTGCTTGCTGCCAAGGCGCGTCTTGGGGAGCATACCCTTTACCGCTCTCCGGACGAGTTCAGTAGGCCTCTTGGCGAGAATCTCCCTGGGCGTCGTGAAGCGCTGTCCACCGGGATAGCCGGTGTAGCGGGTATAGACGCGGTCGGTCATCTTCTTGCCGCTCAGCGCCACCTTCTCCGCGTTGATGACGATGACATTGTCACCGCAATCCACGTGCGGGGTGAAGCCGGGCTTGTTCTTGCCCCGGAGGACAAGTGCCACGCGGGCAGCCAGACGACCCAGTGCGAGATCCGTCGCATCAATGACGACCCACTTCTTGTCAACTGTCTCCTTGTTGAGAGATACAGTTTTGTAGCTTTGTGTGTCCACTGTGTTGATCTTTAACTGGTTAATACAAAAAAATTGCGATCCCTACACAATATAGGGGTCGCAAAGGTAGGAAATATTTTGATTTTAACCAAAAATCATTGCAAGCTTCGCTCAGGCCATCAGATAATTGGCCTGGACGAACGCATTCACCGCCACTGCCGCGAACATCAGGCAGATGAGGCTCGCGACGACGATGCCGATGACCTTGACGCGGCAGAACCAGGTGCTTCCGTTCCAGCCCACCGTCTGCAGCATGCTCCAGAAGCCGTGGCAAAGATGGAACCACAGCGCGAGGAACCACAGCAGATAGAGCGCCAGCAGCCACCAGGAAGAGAAGGTCGCATCCAGCAGCAGATAGGGATTGTTCTCGTAAGTGCCGATGCCGAACATCTCGGGAAGCTGCATCTTCGCCCAGAAATCAGTCAGGTGACAGGCGATTCCCAGCAGCACGACCGCACCCAGCACGAACATATTGCGTGCGGACCAGGAATCGGCGGCGGCACGGCTGGACACCTCGTAGCGCTTCACGCCGCCGCGGGCACGCAGGTTCTGCCAGGTGAGCCAGCATCCGTACAGGATGTGGACCAGGAAACCCAGCGCAAGGACGGGAACCATGATGCTGATGACCGGCGTGGACATGAAATCACACCCCAGCTTGAAGAGGCCGTCCCCTTCGGAGAAAAGGACGTCGTCATTTGCACAGGCCCCGTACTTTCCCGTAAAGGAATCGATCACGGAGAAGAAGTTGATGGTGGCGTGCAGCAGCAGGAAGAAAATCAAAAAAGCCCCACTGACGGCCTGGATGAATTTTTTGCCGATGGAAGAATTGAATATAAACATCTCTTCAAAATTGTTAATCAGGTCTGCAAATATACGCTGAATCTTGCAAGTTTCATAATTTTCCGGTATTTTTGTGTTTCGAACAAAACCACAAAGCCATGTACAGAAGAGTCCTTTTGAAATTGAGCGGAGAGCGACTGGGCGGACAGGAAGGCCGGGGTATCGACGTGGAATACCTCAAAATCTTCGCGCAGCGCATCACGGCCGCCGTGCGGGAAGGCCATCAGATTGCCATCGTCACCGGAGGCGGGAACATCTTCCGCGGCCTTCAAGGCGTCGGAAAGGGATTTGACCGTGTCACGGGCGACCGCATGGGCATGCTCGCGACCGTCATCAACTCCCTCGCCCTGGCGGGAGCCCTGCGGAGCGAAGGCATAGAGGCGGAAGTCTTCACGGCTACGCCGATGGCGCCGATCGCCCGCTACTATGACCGCGATTCTGCCCTCGGGGTACTCAATCGGGGAGGCGTTGCGCTCCTCGCCGGAGGCACTGGCAACCCCTACTTCTCCACCGATTCCGGAGCCGCCCTACGGGCCTTGGAACTCGGTGCGGAAGCCCTGCTGAAAGGCACCCGCGTGGACGGCGTTTACGACAAAGACCCCCTGAGGAACACGGATGCCGTGAAATTCGACGAACTCACCTTCGAAAAGGCCATCGCCGACCGCCTCAAGGTCATGGATACCACCGCCTTCGCCCTTTGCGAGCAGGGGCCGGTCCCCATCGTGGTTTTCAATATCAATGATCCGGACGCCCTGCTGGACATTCTCCGCGGCGGCAAGACCGGAACCCTCGTTCATGCTTGATGAAACCCTGCAACAACGGGCACTTGTTGCTTCGCAACCCTATCCGGGTAAATGTGCCCTAACGTTGCAGGATTTCAATAGATTGCATGAACGACGCTGAAAGACGCTAAAAGAAATACAAATAACAAGAATATGTTAACCGAACAAGCTAAAAAGATTGTCGAAACCAGCGACGGAAAGATGCAGGAAGCCGTTCTCTTCCTGGAAGAAGATCTCAAGACCTACCGCGTAGGCAAGGCCAATCCTTCCATTTTCAAGAATGTACTGGTCAACTACTACGGCACGATGACCCCCATCGGGCAGGTATCGTCCATCACCACGCCGGACGCGAAGACCCTCGCCATCCAGCCCTGGGAACGCAGCCTGATCGCCGCCATCGAGAAGGCCATCATCGACTCCAACGTCGGCCTCACGCCCCAGAACAACGGCGAAATCATCCGCTGCACCGTTCCCGCCCTGACCGAGGATCGCCGCCGCGAACTCATCAAGAAGGCGAAGGCTTCCGGAGAGAATGCGAAGATCGTCGTCCGCAACGCCCGCCGCGATGCGGTGGACCAGCTCCGCAAGGCCCAGAAGAACGACGGCCTCTCCGAGGACGCCGAGAAGGAGGCTGAGGAAGAAGTACAGAAGACGACGGACAAGAACATCGCCAGGATCGACGAAATCGTCGCGGTCAAGGAAAAGGAAATCCTTACGGTCTGACGATGCGGGCGCGGAAGGAACTCCGCTCCGAAGGAGTCACGAACTCCGCCCGGATGGGCACATAGAACATACGCTCCTTGAGCATTTGCGGGACGTCCGGTGCATCCACGATGCGCTGGGCGTCTTTCTCTGTAGTGAGCACCACCGCCGTGGGATGCCGCTGCACCACCGCCAGCACGCGCTTGAAGTCCCAGTTCGTGAAGCGGTGATGGTCCGGGAAACTGAAACAGCGCAGCAACTCATAGCCGGCCCCCACCTGGTCGCAGAGCATGGCATTGCGGGCGATGCCCGTTACCAGTACCGCCTTCCGGGAATAAATGAACCGCGGATTCGATTCCGGGAACAGCGGCTCGCAGGCCTCGTAGCGGATACAACTGAAGTACACCCAGATGCGCTTTCCCGTCGGGGTCGTCGCCAGATGGTCGTAGCAGTCGAAGTCCAGCAGGCCCATCTTCGCGGCAAACTCCTCCTTCTCCGTCTCGTCGAAGGTCTCACGGCATTTGGTGATGACGATCACGTCCGCCTCCCAGAGCCGCTCCCGCAAGTCGCGCAGGCGGCCCAGCGGCAACAGCATATCGGAATGCACGGGACGGTTGTAATCGACAAGGACGATATTGAGGTCGGCGCGCAGGCGGCGATACTGAAACGCATCGTCGAGCACGATCAGTTCCGCAGGCGGCACATTCTCCCCTTCCTGCGGATGGCAGAGACGCTTGCAGCCCTCCACGCGGTCCGCATCGACGGCAACGCGCACCACCGGGAACTTCTTCTTGATCTGCAGGGGCTCGTCGCCACAAAGCAGCGCACTATCCGTCAGTTCCACCTCCTTGAAGCCGCTGCCCTTGCGCCGGTAGCCCCGGGAGAGCACGGCGATATTGCGCATCGCCCATTCGTCCGAATTGAGCAGCAGGCTCAGGATCAGTTCCACGTGCGGGGTCTTTCCCGTCCCCCCTGCCGTAATGTTGCCCACGCAGACCGTGGGGACCTCGGCACGGGTGATGGCGACCTTCCCGCTGTCATAGCGGCGATGACGCCATTTCAGCGCCAGGCGATACGGAAAAAGCAGGAAGGAGTCAAGATGCATAGCGGGTGCAAATATAATCAAAAATCGCGTCGAGTTCCGCGGTGGAAAGCGTCGTCACCATTTTCATGCGCGTCTCCTTGAAATCCGGCAGGCCCTTGAAGTAACAGCTCAGGTGCCGGCGCATCTCGAAGATGCCGCGCGGCTCGCCCTTGACGGCGAGCGAAAGGGCCAGGTGACGGCGCGCCAGGGCCACCCGTTCTTCGACCGAAATCGGCGGCAGTTCCTCCCCGGTCTGCAGGAAATGCTTGATTTCCTTAAAGATCCAGGGATGTCCGAAGGAGGCCCGGCCGACCATGATGCCGTCCACCCCGTAACGGTCGAACGCCTCGCGCGCCTTCTGCGGCGAGTCGATATCGCCATTGCCGATAATGGGAATGTGCATCCGGGGATTGTTCTTCACTGCGCCGATGAGCGACCAGTCCGCTTCGCCGCGATACAACTGGCAGCGCGTCCGTCCGTGGATCGTAAGGGCGGCGATGCCCGCATCCTGAAGGCGTTCCGCCAGTTCCACGATGATCTTGGACTGGTCGTCCCAGCCCAGGCGGGTCTTCACCGTCACCGGCTTGCCCACCGCCTCCACCACCGCACGGGTGATGGCCACCATCTTGTCCGGTTCGCGCATCATCCCGGATCCCGCTCCGCGTCCCGCAATCTTGCTCACCGGGCAGCCGAAATTGATGTCGATGATATCGGCCCCGTGGCCGCCGGCGAGCCGGGCGGCCTCATCCGCCATCTTTGCCGCCTCCACCATCGATTCCGGGATATGTCCGTAGATCTGGATACCCACCGGGGCCTCCTCCTCCAGGGTGTACATCTTCTCGATGGCCTTGCGGGCGTCGCGGATCAGACCCTCCGAGGGAACGAACTCGGTATAGACCATGTCGGCCCCCTGTTCCCGGCACAGTAGCCGGAACGAGCGGTCCGTCACATCCTCCATCGGCGCCAGCAGCACCGGCTTCTCTCCCAGGTCCAGATTCCCGATTTTCATTCCGCAAATTTAATTATATTTGTAGTCATGGAAAACATTTACCTCGAAAGAATTGCAGAATTGCGGACGATGATGCAGACGCGGGACTGGGATGCGGTCATCCTGACCGGCTCAGACCCCCACAACAGCGAATACCCGCCCGAACGCTACAAACAGATCCTCTTCCTCACAGGGTTCGGCGGCGAGGCTGCCGGCCTCGCCGTGACAGCGGACGAGGCCATACTCTGGACGGATACCCGCTATTACATCGATGCGAAGCAGGTTCTGGCAGGCAGCGGCATCAGCCTCCGCCGCCAGGCGAAACTGAACAGCGGGGAACTGGCTTCCTGGCTCTCCGAACAGTTTCAGGACGCGGAAGGCGCGCAAATCGCCATCGACGCCCTGACCACCTCTGCGCAGTTGGAGGGGTTGCTCCGCGAGGCTGTCGCCGGACGCGGAGAACTCATCGGCGTAAGCGACCTGCTCTCGCCGCTCTGGCCGGATCGCCCCGAACTGCCGCAGACGCCCCTCTTTACCTTCGATTCCGAAGAGGGACGGAGCGCGAAACTGGCCTTTCTGCGCGAATTCTGCCGCAGACAGCAATGCGACGGCCTGCTGCTCGGCTCCCTCGACGAGGTGGCCTGGACCCTGGATGTCCGCGCTTTCGACATCGAATACACCCCCTTCGTCATCAGTTACCTGCTGGTCACCGAAAAAGAAGCGGTCTGGTATGTACTGAAAGGCAGCATCGAGGATCCCGGCTCCCGGGAAGCGCTGGAGCGGCTTGCCGCCGACGGGGTGCGCATCGAGGACTACAGCGCCGCCCTGCTGCTCGCCGACGACCTGCAGGACGGCATCCGCCTGTATTGCAACCCGCAGTGCCTGAACGCCGCGCTGCGCGACGCCCTTTGTGCCGCAGGCATCGACATCGTCGAAGGCGACAGCCCGGTGGAAGCACGCAAGGCCATCCGGACCGAAGGGGAAATCGAGGCCACGCGGCGAGCCCATCTCATAGACGGCATCGCCGTGGAAAAATTCCTGTTCAAGCTCGAAAAGGCGCTGGAAGCAGGTCAGGCGGTCAGCGAACGGGATGCCGCCCTGTGGCTCGGACAACTGCGGGCGGCCAATGAAGAATATCTCTCGGACAGTTTCGAGACTATCTCCGCCTACGGCCCCGGAGCCGCCCTGCCCCATTATGTCGTGCCGGAAGAGAATGCACCGCTGCTGCGCCGGAAGGGCCTGTTCCTCTGTGACTCGGGCGGACAATACCTCTGCGGCACCACGGACATTACCCGTACCGTCCCGCTCGGGGAATGCACGCCGCTGGAAAAAGAAGATTACACCCTGGTGATGAAGGGCCATATCGCCCTTTCCTCCGCCATCTTCCCGGAAGGGACGCCGGGCTGCCGCATCGACGCCCTGGCCCGGGACGCCCTCTGGCGGACGCGCCGCAATTTCGGGCACGCGACCGGTCACGGCGTGGGCTTCCTGCTCAGCGTGCACGAGGGGCCGGAATGTATCCGGCCGGACCTCAACCCCACGCCTCTGCAGCCGGGGATGGTCGTTTCCAGCGAACCGGGCATCTACCGCGAAGGACTGCACGGCGTACGGCACGAAAACCTGATGCTCTGCGTCCGGGATAGCGAAAACGAATTCGGCGCCTGGCTGCGCTTCGAGACACTGACCCTCTGCCACTTCGACAGCTCGGCCCTGATGACGGAGCTGCTGACGAAAGAAGAGCTGGACTGGCTGAACGCCTACAATGCAAGGGTATATGCGACCCTGTCCCCCTACCTGAGCGAGGAGGAGGCAGCGTGGCTCCGGGAAAAGACTTCTCCGATAATCGCCTAGCCCTCGAAAGGTTTATAGGAAATTTTGCCGTAATCCTTGACCCAGACCTGGCGCTCGAAGGCCTCGTCCAGGGAAAGGAGCGTTTCCGTAGAACTGATGTAGGGAATCCGCTGAATCGTATTCAGCAGCACCTCCATCAGATGCTCGTTGTTAAAGCAGAACACCTTGATGAGCAGGGCCGCCCGGCCCGTCACGAAATGGCACTCCACCACCTCGGGGACGTGCTTGAGCGCGGCTACCACCTCGGCGTACTTATTGTCTTCAGAAAGGGACACGCTGACAAAGGCGCAGACATTCAGGCCCAGGGCAGCCGGTTTCACCACCACGCGGGATCCGGTGATCACGCCCGTCTCCCTCATTTTCTTGATGTGCTGATTGACCGCCGCGGCGGAAATCCTGCACTCCCGTGCAATCTCGGTCAAGGGTGTCCGCGCATTCTCCGTCAAAAACGACAGGATCCGCTTATCCACATCATCCAATAAATAATTCGTCATATCTCCTATTTCTTGCTAAAGCGGCGGAACTTGCGGGTCGTCGGCGTACTCCCGGCAATGATCTTCAGGCATTCCCCCTCAGTCAGGGACGCAGGCTCCGTACCCTTGGGTAGTTTATAATTGGCGTTACCATATTTGATATAAGGGCCGTAACGGCCGGAGAGAATCTTCAGTTCCCCCCACTCCCGCAGCACTTCGGGTGCGGCGGCCTTCGCCGGCTCGGCCTGCAACAGCGGGAGACACTGCTCCAGCGAAACGCTTTCCGGGGCCAGGCCGCGCGGCAGGGAGACGCTGCGGTCTCCACACTTGATATAGGGGCCGTAACGGCCGCGCATCGCGACTACCGGCAGCCCTTCATATTCCCCGACCACGCGCGGAAGCCGGAACAGCTTCAACGCTTCTTCGAGGGTGATGTTCTCTATCAGCTGGCCATTGCCGAGACTGGCACAGACGCGGTCCGCCCCTTCTCCCTTCTGGACGAAAGGCCCCCACTGGCCGAACTTCGCCACCACCTTCTGCCCGTCGGCGGGGTCCACGCCCAGATCCCGTTCGATGCGGGAATACTGCCGGTCCGCGACCGCCTGCTCCACCTTGTGGTGGAAGGGGGTATAGAAACGGGCGATGACCTCGTTCCAGACGCGCTCCCCTTCGGCAATCAGGTCGAAATCCTTCTCCACGTGGGCCGTGAAGTCATAATCCATGATATCCGGGAAGTTGGCGCAAAGATAATCCGTGACGATGATTCCGATTTCCTGGGGCAGGAGTTTTCCTTTCTCGGCGCCGATGACCTCGGTCCGGACGCGCTCGCTGATGCGGCCGTCTTCGAGACGGAGCGACTTCACCTGCATCGGCGTCCCCTCCTTGTCCCCTTTCACGAGATAGCCGCGACCGGCGGTCAGGGTGGTCACCGTCGGCGCATAGGTAGAAGGCCGTCCAATGCCCAGTTCTTCCATTTTCTTGACCAGGGTGCGCTCGGAATAGCGCAGGGGCGGCTGCGTAAATTTGCAATCCGCCACGATCAATGCAGCCTGGACCGGGTCTCCGGGGGCCACGTCGGGCAGAAAGAAGGTGCCGGCTTCCGGCTCCCCTTCCTCAGGGGTATCCATATAGAGTTTCAGGAAGCCGTCGAAAAGCACTTTCTGTGCCTTGACGATGAACTTCTCCGGACGTTTGTCGGAAGCGACGCTCACCGTGCGCTCCTCGATGCTCGCGTCCGCCATCTGGGAGGCGACGGTGCGCTTCCAGATCAGGTTGTAGAGTTTCTGTTCCTGTGCCGTCCCTTCGATGGAGGTGTTTTGCATATAGGTGGGGCGGATGGCCTCGTGCGCTTCCTGGGCACCGCGCGAATGGGTCTTGAACTGCCGGGTATGGGCATATTCGGGACCGAAATTCTCGACGATGAACGCCTTGGAGGTCCCAAGCGCCAGCGACGAGAGGTTGGTGCTGTCCGTACGCATATAGGTAATGAGTCCGCGCTCGTAGAGGCTTTGCGCGATGCGCATCGTCGCACTCAGGGACATATGCAGTTTGGCGGCGGCCTCCTGCTGCAGGGTCGAGGTCGTGAACGGCGGCGCGGGGCAGCGCGACACGGTCTTCTTCTCCATCGCGGCGACGGAAAGTTTCGCGCCGATGCTCTCCTCGAGGAAACGGCGCGCCTCTTCGATCGAGGCGAAGCGGCTGTCCAGCAGGCCGTGGACCTCCACGCCCCCGATGAGCAGTTTGGCTTCGATGCGATAGTAGGCTTCGGGCTTGAACGCGGCAATTTCGCGCTCACGGTCTACCACGAGACGGAGCGTAGCGGACTGCACGCGTCCGGCGGAAAGGCCCTTCTGCACCTTGCGCCAGAGGATGGGGGAAAGTTCGAAGCCCACGAGCCGGTCCAGCGTGCGGCGAGCCTGCTGCGCATTGACCAGGTTGTAGTCGATGTCGCGCGGATGCTCCACCGCCTCGAGGATGGCGTTCTTGGTGATCTCGTGAAACACGATGCGGCGGGTGCGCTCCTTTTCCAGTTCGAGCGCCTCTACCAGATGCCAGGAAATCGCTTCTCCCTCACGGTCCTCATCAGAAGCCAGCCATACGGTCTGTGCCGCATCGGCAGCCTTCTTGAGTTCAGCCACTACCTTTTTCTTATTGTCAGGAATCTCATATTCGGGACGGAACCCGTTCGCAATATCCACACTCAACTTCTTCTCCGCCAGGTCACGGATGTGGCCGAAACTGGATTTAACCACATATCCATTCCCCAGAAACTTCTGAATGGTCTTGGCCTTTGCCGGAGACTCCACAATCACTAAATTTCCTTCCATCACACAAGTGTTTTGAACTGCAAAGAAAAACACAAACTCTCAAATTTTCAAAAATTAATGGTAATTTTGCAAAAGTTATGAGAGACGAAACCCGCAAGAAAATCATACGTTGGTTCTGGATTCTGCTGTGCTTCCCCTTCGCTGCAATAGCCTTGCTATTGCTTCTGGTCGGCATCTTCGCCAAAATCCCCTCCTTTGAAGAATTGGAGCGGCCGGACAATAAACTGGCGACCCAGGTGCTGGCCGAAGACGGCGAGGTCCTCTGCACCTTCCACATCGAGAACCGTACCTACGTCGCCTATAAAGATCTCTCCCCTCACCTCGTCCACGCCACCGTCGCCACGGAAGACAAGCGCTTCTACCGCCATTCCGGCATCGACCTCCGCGGTCTGGGGCGGGTGTTCTTCAAGACCCTGCTGCGCGGCGACATGAGCCAGGGCGGCGGCAGCACCGTCACCCAGCAGCTGGCCAAGACCCTCTACCCGCGTATGGAAAGCGGCAGCCGCATCCCCGGCTGGTCCAAGGTCGTCATGATCTGGAACAAGATGCGGGAATGGATTACCGCCGTCAAACTCGAACGGGATTATACCAAGGACGAAATCATGGCCATGTACCTCAACTCCATCTTCTTCGGAAGCGGAGCCTACGGGGTCAAGACTGCCGCCGAGACCTTTTTCGCCAAGCAGCCCGCCGAACTGACCGTCGAAGAGAGCGCCACGCTCATCGGCATGGTCAACAAGCCCACGCGCTACAACCCTGTGCTCAATTACGACCGCAGCCTTTCGCGCCGGAATTTCGTCATCGACCGTATGCAGCAGTCCAAATACCTGAGCCGCGCACAGGCGGATTCCATCAAGGCCCTGCCCATCCTGCTCTCCTACTCCGTGAGGGACCATAACTCCGGACTCGCCCCCTACTTCCGGGACCGCCTGCGCCGGGACATGTCCGCCACGCGCCCCCGCCGCTCGGAATATGAGGACAGGGAACTCTATTCCGCCGATTCCCTGCGCTGGGAGCAGGACGGCATCTACGGCTGGCTCAACAAAAACCGCAAACCCGACGGAAGCCGCTACGACCTGGACCGTGACGGACTGCGCATCCATACCACCCTGAATTACAAGATGCAGAAATATGCCGAGGAGGCCGTCGCGGAACACCTGGGCAAGAATCTCCAGCCCAAATTCAATTCGGAGATGCGCTGGAAACGCAACCGTCCCTTCGCAGCCGACATCAGTCAGGAATCCATCGGACGACTGATGATGCAGGCGCGCAAATGGAGCGACCGCTACCGTTCCCAGAAAAAGCAGGGACTGAACGAAAACGAGATTCTCGCGCAGTTCTCCAAGCCCGTCAAGATGCGGGTCTTTTCCTGGAACCGGAAGGGTTATATCGACACGCTGATGACCCCGGACGATTCCATCCGCTACTACAAGGGCATCCTGCGGGCGGGCTTCGTCGCCATCGAACCGGGAACCGGGCACGTCAAGGCCTATGTGGGCGGTCCCAATTACCGCTACTTCAAATACGACAATGTCGGGCAGGGACGCCGCCAGGTCGGCTCCACCATCAAGCCCTTCATCTATGCCTATGCGATGGAACAGGGGATGACCCCCTGCTACCGGCTCATCGACCAGACCTATCTGATCACCCTGCCCAACGGCGATTCCTGGGCACCCAAACAGGACGGCGGCACTTCCGGGGCTACCGTCACCCTGAAATGGGGTCTCACTCACTCCAAGAACAACATCTCCGCCTTCCTGATGAAGACCTTCGGTCCGGAAGCGGTCGTGGGCATGATGCGGCGGCTGGGCATCAGCGGGCGCATCGATGCCGTACATTCCCTTTGCGTAGGCTCCGCCGACGTCTCCCCTTACGAGATGGTGGCAGCCTACAACACCTTCCCCTCCAAGGGCATCTATACCAGCCCGCTCTACTGCACGCGGATCGAGGACAACCAGGGCGTCACCCTTTCCGAATTCACGACGCATGCCCGCGAAGCCTTCGATGCCGTGACCGCCTATGAAATGGTGGATATGATGCAGGGCGTGGTCAACAACGGTACCGGCTTCCGCCTGCGCGGCACCTACGGCCTGCAGGGCGAGATTGCCGGCAAGACGGGTACTACCAACGACAACTCCGACGGCTGGTTCATCGGATATACTCCCTACATCACCGCCGGCGTATGGGTGGGCGCTGAAGACCGGCAGGTCCACTTCAGTTCCACCGCCCTCGGCCAGGGAGCCAATGCCGCCCTGCCCATCTGGGCCCTCTTCGTCAAGAAATGCCTTGCGGACGGCAGTATCGGCTGGTATACCTCGGACCGTTTCACTCCTCCCGCAGGGGTGCAACTGGACATTGACTGCGGCGTCATCAAAGTGGGAGACGGCGGCATCATTGAAGAAGAATCCGCAGAAGATTTGTATTTTAATTGATACATAGGTTGCAGCAAAAGGGCGCATTTACCCGGACAGGGTTGCGCAGCAACAAGCGCCCGTTGCTGCAACCTAATAAAGAAAGGTTATGGGAAAATACAATGTAATCGCCGTAATCTACGGCAGCGACTCGTCAGAATGGGAAGTTTCGTGCCGGAGCGGCGAATTCGTCGCCTCCCGCATCGACGGGACCCGCTATGACATCTACCAGATCTTCGCCCGCTTCGGAAAGTGGGAACTGGTGGCGATGAAAAAGCGCAATGCGATGCGGGTGACCTTCCCGGAAGGCGCGCGTCCGCAAATCGACAAGACCGATTTTTCCGTACAGGTCTACGGGAAGAAGGTCCGCTTTGACTATGCCTATATCGTACAGCACGGCGCACCCGGCGAGAACGGACTGCTCCAGGGTTATCTGGAAATGCTCGGCATCCCCTTCAGCAGTTGCAGCGCCTTCACTTCCGCCGTCGCCTTCGACAAATACTCCTGCAAGACCTATATCAAGGACCTGAACGCGGTACTCTGCGCACCGGATGTCATGATCCACAAGGAGGACGATATCGACGCGGCCTGCGAGACCGTCTGCCGGAAACTCCGCTTCCCGGTCTTCGTCAAGCCCACTTCCGGCGGGTCGAGTTTCGGCATCAGCCGTGTCGAGAAGCCGGAAGAACTCAAGACGGCCATCCTGCTCGCCTTCCGCGAGGACAGGACCGTCCTGGTGGAACAGGGCGTGAGCGGACGGGAACTCACCTGCGCCGCTTGGCTCGGTCCGGAAGGCGTCAAGGCCCTGCCCGTCATTGAGATCATCCCCGACGGCGAATGGTTCGACTACGATGCCAAGTACAACGGACACAGCCGCGAGGTCTGCCCCGCGGAAATCCCCGACGAACTGCGCGACGAAGTGCAGCGCACGACCTGCCGGCTCTATTCGCATCTGGGCTGTGCCGGCGTCGTCCGCATCGACTATATCGCCACCGAGGAGGGACTGTACTTCCTGGAGGCCAACACCATTCCCGGAATGACCAGCGCCTCGCTGGTTCCCAAGATGGTCAAGGCCGCCGGCATGGACATGACCGACTTCCTCACCGGCATCATCGAAAGCAAATAAGGGACGGTGCTGCTGCGCGATTTCATACAGGAGGGCCGCAGGGCCCTTTTGCTTTTCTATCCCCCGCAGGAAGCGGGGAATATCCTGACGCAGCTTTTCAGCGCGCGGCTCGGCCTGCCGCCGCATACCCCCCTCGTGCATCCGGAAACGGAAATTCCGCCCGAGAGGCTAGCGCAACTGCAGGGCGATCTGGACCGCCTGCTGGCCGGGGAACCGTTGCAATATATCCTGGGCATTGCGCCTTTTTACGGCCGGGAATTCCGGGTCAGCCCCGCCGTGCTGATTCCCCGTCCGGAGACGGAACTGCTGGTGGAGATGGCGCTCCCGTTCCTCGATGCCGCCGGCCCCGGCGCCCGCGTGCTGGACCTTTGCACCGGCAGCGGCTGCATCGCCTGGAGCCTGCAGCTGGAACGGCCGGACTCCATCGTCACCGGAGTTGACCTGTCGGCGGAAGCGCTCGAGCTCGCCCGCACGCAGTTCCCGGACAAGGCGGCGCCGCATTTCCTCCAGGCGGATGTACTGTCGCGCCCGCGCATCGACGGCGGACCTTTCGACCTGCTCGTCTCCAATCCGCCCTATATTATGGAAGCGCAGAAAGCGCAGATGCGGCGCAATGTGCTGGACTTCGAGCCCGGAATGGCCCTGTTCGTCCCGGACGGCGATCCCCTTTGCTTTTACCGCGCGATTGCCGCTATGGCGCTTGAACAACTATCCCCGAAGGGAACGGGCATCGTAGAAATCAATGACGCGCTGGGGGCCCGGACGGCGCAGGTCTTCGTCCAGGCGGGTTTCTTGGCCGTCTCGCTGCTGCAAGACCTCTCCGGACGGGACCGCTTCGTGCGCTTTCGCGGGCTGTAAATTATTTTTGCGATTGCGAGGGGAAATACCTACTTTTGCAAAGCCTTGTATATAAAGCCCTTGATAGTTATAGACCTTTTGCGTATGAATGAAAAACTGACGCAGTACGTTGCGCCGGAGGTATTTGTTTTGCCCACCGACGCCCCGGCGGTACTTTGTGAAAGCCCGAAGCCCGGCGGAAACGAAAGCCTTGTTTATGAAGAATGGTAAACCTTTTATGACGATGAAAACGACAAAGATACTTTTTGCCGCCCTTGCGATGGCGGCCCTGGCGGTTTCCTGCACCAAAAATGCGGACCCCGCGGATTCATTCACCGAAGGAACGGAACTGACCGTCACCGCCTCGCTGGAAGCCGGCACCAAGACGATGCTCCTGAACGGCGGAACGATGGTTTACTGGGAGCCGTCCGAAGTCATCAAGGTCTTCTTCAAGAATGCGAGCGGGGCATTTACCTCCACCAACACGGAACTCTCCGAGGTGGCGGATTTCACGGGAACGCTGACCGCCCTTGTCGGCGCCAATGAAGGGGCTGCCGCATCCAATAAAATCTGGGGCCTCTACCCCTACAGGGCCGATGCCGTCTATGACGGGCAGAGCGTAACCACCCTGCTCCCGGCTACCCAGGCCGGCAGGGCCGGCAGTTTCGCGAAGAACACCCACATCACCCTGGCCTGCTCGGACGGACTCGACCTTGCCTTCTACAATGTCTGCGGAGGGGTGCGCTTCTCCCTTACGCAGGAGGGTATCCAGAAAGTGACCTTCGAGGGGAACAAGGGCGAAGGCATTGCCGGAACCGTCCGCCTGAACTTTGCAAGCGGCTACCCCAACGTTCTGGAACGCAAGGATCCCCTGCCCCGGATCACGCTGATGGCCTCCGACGGGAGCCCCTTCCAAAAAGGTGTATGGTATTACATCGAGGCCCTGCCCTGCGAACTTTCCGAAGGGTACAAGATCACTTTCTACAAGAGCGGCGCTTCCGCCACGCGGACGTCCACGGACGCCGTCAGTATTAAACGCGGCGCCTACGGCTCCATTGAAAATGCCGACGACGGCCTTGAATTCATTCCCACCGATATCCCCGTTACGGGCATCAACCTCAACAAGTACCAACTCGAACTGGAAGAAGGGCAGGACTTCGAACTCGTCGCTACCGTCAAACCGGACAACGCCACGGACAAAACCGTGAAATGGAGCACCTCAAACGGGTCCGTAGCCTCCGTCGTAAACGGCAAGGTAACGGCCCTGAAGGAAGGAGAAGCCCTCATTACCGCCGAGGCCGGAGGGAAATCGGCCCAGTGCAAGGTAATCGTGAAAGCCAAGGAAACCCCTTCCACTTCCCTCCAGGCCCTGGATATGGGGCTCTCCGTCAAATGGGCCAATATGAACCTGGGAGCCGGCGCCCCGGAGGAATATGGAGACTATTATGCCTGGGGCGAACTTGAGCCTCATTATCTCGATGGTTATGCCCAACTGAGCCCCTGCAACCAATGGAGAACCGGGAAAGTCGGATACAACTGGACCGTCTATAAGTGGGGGGACTACAACAATCATGCGCTGAGCAAGTACAACACGGACAGTTACGACGGAACCGTTGACGACAAGACCTCCCTGGAGCCGGAAGATGATGCCGCGCACGTCATATTGAAGGGGAACTGGAGAATGCCCACGCGCGACGAGTGTCGGGAGTTGGTCGAGACGGAGACGAATGCAAACTACAAGTGGGAGTGGACGACCGTAAACGACGTGAGAGTTTATTCGATCACCTACCTGGTCAACGGGAACCAACTGATTTTCCCCCTGAGCGGTTATCGGGAGGAGGTTTATCTGAAAAATTCAGGCGAGAAAGGGACCGGTGAATACTGGACTTCCAACCTGCACAAGGATTTCTCTTCCCCTCTTGAACCGTTCGTACCCTACGCCGCATCCATCCTCAAGGTTACGTGGGGGAACACCCATCCCGTCACTACGCTGAACAACAGCCGGCGTTGTGGTCTTGCCATCCGTGCCGTCACGGATTAAGTGAATTTTCATACCTCTTTTGAAAATAGCCGTTGAAAAAAAAATTCAACGGCTATTTCTGACTTACCTTTGCTTCGGATTATAACCGGGGAGGGGATGCAACGTCAGGGCGCATTTACCCGGATAGGGTTGCGAAGCAACAAGCGCCCGCTGTTGCATTCCCTCCCCAAAAAACCGAAGCAATATGAAAAAGATTCTGATGTTTTATGTGGCGGCGCTGCTGATGCTGCCCGCCTGCCGGGAATTCGAAATCACCCCTCCGGAAATCTCTTCTGACGAGACCCGGGTGACGCTGGTGGACGTCGCCCGCCTGCTCTCTTCCCTGCCCATCGCCCAGGGGCAACTGGACGAAGTGCACGATGCCGTGGGCTCTTCCTGCGGGAACGGCTACGACGAGGAATATATGATGCGCGACCTGCTGCGGCTGCCGGGTAGCGGAGTGGGAGACCCGGCGGGAAAAGCCGCGGGGAAACGCTACGAAAAGCCGCTTCGCGAACTGATGACCGAGTATCTGGAGGCACAGGAAGCGTCCCGGGCGGAAGGAGGCATCGCCGGCGTGCAGGCCTATCTGGACGAACTGGAGTCTTCCGACATCCAGATTTATTGGCCCTACTCCGAAGACTGGGACGGCCGCTCCCTGCCCGTCATTACCTGGGACCCGGGCTATGGCGCCGAATCCAATTACGGCTACGAACTGCGGCGCGTCGGAGACCGGCTGGAGGTCAGGGATTCCGTCGTAGTGACGGAAGCGCTCGCGGCGAGCCGTCCCGTCTGGGTAATCAACCGCAATGACGACAGCGCCTTTACCCCACTGGATTTTTATGTCCGGTCCAAGGCGTCACCCTCCCCCAGTGCTTCCCCCTCGATGCGGACACTATCCATTCACAGTTTCAAAATGCTGCGTCACTACGATTCCTGGTTCGGCGGGGCTTCGGAATTCCGCATCCAATGCGGGGCCGCGAACGGCTTCAAGGCCTCCACGGAGGCCGAGTTGAAGAATTACCGCCCCACGGTGACGGACTTCACGCTCGTAGTGCGCCGGAAACAATTAGGCCAGGAAATACCACTGGACGCTCTTATGATGACGGATTACAGTTCGGCGATGGAGAAGATGGCCTTCCTCGTGACCGAGGATGACGGCGGCACGCGCACCAACTGGAAATGCAGCGCCGTGGTCAAATACAATTCCCGCTCCTATGGCTTTGAAATTGAAATCCCCTATAACGAAAAGGACGACATCGTCTGGCGCGGCCAACTTGCCTCCACCTTCTTCCAGTCCGAAGACCTTGTCTCCGCCCGCTTCGGCGACGTCATCATCACCTTTGCCTTAGAGTAATCCGGCGATGATGGAATCGGCGATGAACCAGTCGCGTTCGGGGATGCGGCGGCCGTCGGGCAGGCCTTCGGCGGTACGGAGGCCCAGCATAAGGCTTTCTTCGCGGATTTCTTCGGCGCTCAGGGTCTCGCTCTCCGAAGTCCAGCCGCTGAGTTGCTCGCTGTTCCAACTCCGGATCTGCCGGCCGTCGGGAAGGATGCGCAGCGAATGCGCCCCCGGTCCCAGACCGACATAAGGGACGCGCTTCCAATAGGCGGAATTATGCCTGGACTCCCGGCCGGGCAGCGCCCAGTTGGAGATTTCGTAATGACGGTAACCGGCCGCGCGCAGACGCTCACAGAGCCAGTCATACTGGGCACGGCAGTCCTCTTCGGGCGCCTCGGCACAAAGGCCCTGACGCAAGTGTTCAGCGAGCGCGCTCCCCTCTTCGATACTGAGTTGATAGCAGGAAAGATGTTCGGGCCGCCAGGTCAGGAGTTCTTCAACCGTCGCCTGCAAGGTCTGCAGCGAAAGCCCCGGAACGCCGAAAATCACATCGACGCTGAGATTCTCCAGCCCTCCTTCGCGCAGCAGGCGGAACGCCTCCCGGGCCCTTTCGGCATCGTGGCGGCGGCCCATCCAGCGCAGGATCTCATCGGAAAGCGACTGCAGCCCCATACTGATGCGGTTCACCCCCAGCGCCCTCAAGCCTGCGACATAGGAGGCACCGCGCGTGACGATGTCTTCGGGATTTACCTCGACGGTGAATTCCTCCCAGGGACCGCCGCCGACGGCAGCGACGATCTCCTTCAGCAGCGGCAGCGGCAGCAGCGAAGGGGTTCCTCCACCGAAATACAGGGTGGAGACGGCGGCGCTTTCGGCAATCTCGTCACTCCGCCTGCGCGCCTCAGCACAAAGTTCCGCCCCGAAACGCCGGAGGGCCGGCGCATCGGGGCAGCGCTCTGAATAGAAATCACAATAGATGCAGAACCCCTTGCAAAAGGGGATGTGGACATAGACCATCAGCGGAGCAGCAGTTCCGTGCCGCCGAGCAATCCCTGCGCCGTATAGACCTGCACGTTGTAGAGGCCCTTGGCGTAAGCCGGGACATTGTTCACGTAGATGCCGAGGTCCACTTCCGCCCCTTCGTAATCGACGGTACGGGCCGCCGTGGCAGGAACGGTCTCCCCGCCGAGCGGGAAGGTGATGCCGCGGCCGTCGCTGAGCAATTCACCCGAAGGGTCGGTCACCCGCACATAGACGGTCATATCGCCCTTGGGAGCCAGGGAATTCTCCACGAGGCTGAGGTTCACCAGCAGGCGCGCCACCTTGTTGCTCTTGTCGGTAGCCTTGTCCGCATTGTTGTACGCCGTGACTTTGATACCGCGGGCCCGGACGATGGCTCCCACCGCCACCTGGCCGCTCAGGTCCTCCACCTGCGCCTCCAGTTCCGTATTGCGTTCGCGGGTCTCACGCGCTTCCTTGCGGGCGGAGGCCGCTTCGGCGGTCAGTTTGTGATTGAGATGGTTCAGGGAGTCAATCTGCACGATATAACTGCGCATAATGCTCCGCAGCGTGCCGAGTTCCTTCTCGTACTGGCGGATCTTGCTGCGGTTCGTGGCGCTGACGCTCTTGACGCGCTCCACGAGTTGGGCAATCTCCTCGCGGGAACTGTCGAGTTGTGCGTTGATAAATTCGTAATCGGACGAGAGCGAATCGTAGTCGCTGCGCAGGGCCTCGATCTGGCTCTGCAGATCCTGTTTCTCTATTTGCAGTTCAGAAACCAGGCTCCTGTGGCGGCTCCCGTTGAAAACCAACAGGATACCCAGCACAGCGGCCGCGACAGCCAGGACGATGATGGCCGTCTTCTGCGCCCGGAGTCCGCTGGCATTGCGTTCCGCCCTTTCTCGCTCTTCGCGTTCGATTCTGCTGAGGGGATCTTCTCTTTCCATAATTCAAAAACTTTTGATTTTACAAATGTACAAAATTTCTTAATTTTGCAGATACTATGCGATATCTGATCCGTTCCGTCAAGTATTTCCTTTACCTTTTTATCATCCTGAGCCTGATGATCGCCGTCCTGATGGCGCTGAATCTCGTGGAATCCGACCTGGACAAACTCTTTGTCAACGGTCGCGATTCGCTCTGGCAGATTGCGCTGCTGATGGCCGTTTTCGCGGCGATCTATCCGCGTTTCGGATACACGACAAGATTCGTGCCGATGGCCGGCTCCTTCGAAGAACTGCGCCCCGGTGCCGTCGAAATGATGAAGGCCAGCGGCTATGTCCTTGAGAAAGAGGCGGAAGGCAGCCTGAGTTTCCGCCGCCGCTCCCCGCTTTCGCGGGCGATGAAGATGTTCGAAGACAGGATCAGCTTCACCCACGCGCTGGGCGGCTGGAACATTGAAGGGCATAGCCGGGACGTAATGGTAATCGCTTCAAAATTAAGAGGATGAAAGTTCTGGTGACGGGAGCCGCAGGTTTTATCGGCTCCAAATTGATGTACTGCCTTGCGGAGCGGGGAGACGAGGTTGTAGGCCTCGATTCGATGAACGATTATTACGATGTACGCCTCAAGGAAGGGCGCCTGCAGGAATTCGGTGCGGGCAGCCGCTTTCTCCGGATGAATATCGCCGACAAGGCCGCGCTCGACGCGCTCTTCGCGGAAGAACGCTTCGACAAGGTGGTCAACCTTGCGGCGCAGGCCGGCGTGCGCTATTCCATCACTCACCCCTATACCTATCTGGAGAGCAACCTGACGGGCTTTCTGAATATTCTGGAAGCCTGCCGCAACTTCGGGGTGAAGCATCTGGTCTATGCCTCGTCGAGTTCCGTGTACGGGCTGAACACCAAGGTCCCCTACGCTGAGCAGGACAAGACGGACAGCCCGGTATCGCTGTACGCGGCGACCAAAAAGAGCAACGAACTGATGGCGCACAGTTACTGCAAACTCTACGGCATCGCGATGACGGGCCTGCGCTTCTTCACCGTCTATGGTCCCTGGGGCCGCCCGGATATGGCGCCGATGCTCTTCGCGAAGGCCATCTGCAGCGGCGAGCGCATCAAGGTCTTCAACCACGGCGACATGATCCGCGATTTCACCTTCATCGACGACATCGTCGAAGGCACGATGCGCGCGCTGGACCGGGAGCCCTCCCCTGACGGGAACGGCCTCCCGCTGCGCGTTTACAACATCGGCTGCAGCAACCCCGTGAAACTGATGGACTTCATCTCCGAACTGGAGCAGGCGCTGGGTATCGAAGCGAAAAAGGAATTCCTGCCGATGCAGGCGGGAGATGTCTACCAGACCAATGCCGACACCTCGCTGCTCGAGCGCGAAGTGGGCTACAAACCGCATGTCCGGCTGCACGAAGGCATCGGACACTTTGCACAATGGTATCTTTCCGATAAAAATCCCTTACGATGAAAATAGCAGTAGCAGGAACCGGATATGTGGGTATGAGCATCGCCACGCTGCTCGCACAGCGCAACGAGGTGGTGGCCGTGGACGTCATTCCGGAAAAAGTGGAGAAAATCAACCGCCGCATCAGTCCCATCCAGGATGCGGAAATCGAACAGTATCTTGCGGAGAAGGATTTGAATCTCGTGGCTACCCTCGACGCCCGGGCCGCCTATGCGGATGCGGATTTCGTCGTAATCGCCGCCCCCACCAATTATGACCCCAAGAAGAACTTCTTCGACACCCATCACGTAGAAGAGGTAATCGAACTGGTCCTGGAGGTCAATCCGGAGGCCGTGATGGTCATCAAATCGACGATTCCGGTGGGTTATACGCGGCATGCGCGGGAGAAATTCTCCTACCGGGAAAGGCTCTCGGACGGAACGATGAAGGTCGTCACCCCGAAGATCATCTTCGCCCCGGAATTCCTGCGCGAAAGCAAGGCGCTCTACGACAACCTCTACCCCAGCCGCATCATCGTGGGCTACGACGAGCTCCATGACGCGGCGCAGACCTTCGCCTCCCTCATCAAGGAGGGGGCCCTGAAAGAGGATGTTCCCGTGCTCTTCATGGGCAGCACCGAGGCCGAAGCCGTCAAACTCTTCGCCAACACCTACCTCGCGCTTCGCGTGAGTTTCTTCAACGAACTGGACACCTACGCCGAAATGAAAGGCCTGGACACCCAGGCGATCATCGAGGGCGTATGCCTCGATCCGCGCATCGGCGCGCATTACAACAACCCCAGTTTCGGCTACGGCGGCTATTGCCTGCCCAAGGACACGAAACAGTTGCTCGCCAATTTCAACGACGTGCCTGAGAATCTCATCAAAGCCATTGTCGATTCCAACCGTACGCGCAAGGATTACATTGCCGACCGCGTGCTCGAGAAAGCAGGCTATTACACCGCCTCCAGCGCCTACGACACCGCCAAGGAAAAGAGCGTAACCGTCGGCGTATACCGGCTGACGATGAAATCCGGCTCCGACAACTTCCGCCAGAGCGCCATCCAGGGCATCATGAAACGCATCAAGGCCAAAGGCGCCAGGGTCATCGTCTTCGAACCCTCGCTGGAGAATGGCAGCACCTTCTTCGGGAGCGAGGTCGTGAACGACCTGAAAGCCTTCAAGGCCGCCTCGGACTGCATCATCGCCAACCGCTTCGAAGATACGCTCAGCGATGTTGCAGACAAGGTCTATACCCGGGATATCTTCAAGAGAGATTAACCATACATTAACTATGTCGGCACTGCCGTTGCCTTCGGTCTTGCCGTAGTGGCCGCTCCGCTCGTCGGCGGTGCCTGCAGCGCCCTCGTCTGGAAGGCCCTCTCCCGTTAGGAAAGCTTACGGCCTTTCCTTTGAAAACCAGCCGGCCGGCTGGTTTTTTCGTTTCTGTAGGGAAAGTTCGTGCGCTTGTGGAAAACAAAAAACGGGGTTTCCGAAGAAATCCCGTTCAGATGGAATGAAGTGGCTTGATTAAAACACCCTCTTGGTAAGCTCGGAAGGGAAATTCATAAAGAAGAAGGTAGAATCGCCCTCCAGGTGCAGCTTAGCCCCGTTGACCGCAATGAGCATTTTAGTCTTCATTTCATCGTCCAGTTCAACATAAACCGAGTTATCGATGACAAACCAGCGTACGATATTGACGGTAAGGTCCCCCGTGGTGGTAATCTTCTTTTCAGTGAAAGTAACGGTCACCTCTTCGCCCCCGGCAAGTAAGCTCAAATTACCGGTCCAGTCACCCACGACGGCGGCTTTGACACGGGCAATCTCATCGGCCTGAGGGTCGGACTTCTTGCAACTCACGCTGGTGAACACTGCGACGGCAACAACGGCCAAAAGCATCAAAACTCTTTTCATGATAAAAAAATTAAGGTTATTGATTTGTGTTGAATTTAACTTGGCAAAGATACAAAAAAATAATCGCAAACAAATACAAAATCGTGCTCTCAGTGCATTCAATGATATAAAATGTCTCTGAAATGTAAATTTGTGGAGGAGATAATGCACGGATTTGGTCATGACCCAAATCCACGCATTGGTTTTTAATTGCAGATTTAGATACAAAACTTAACTTTGTAAGTTTTAAACGAACCACGTGCTTAAAAAGATTCTCATATTCTTTTGCGGAGTCCTTACGGTGATAGGGTGCAGCCGGTCCTTCAAAGCCCTGGAACACCTCCCCCAGCCCTCAGACTCCCGGTCCGCCGCCAAGGCCGCCATGAAGATTTACGGCACCCAGCCCGAGAAGGCCCTGGCCATCATAGATTCCGCCCTCGCAGTAGGAGCTATCTCTCCTTTCCGGGCCCAGTTTATCCGGGCTAAGATTTACGCCAACTCGCTGGAAGGCTTGCAGCGGGACCAAGCCATTGCCCTTTGCGAGGAACTGCTTGATCATGATTCCACGCAAGTGGTGGACAAGGCTACCGCCGCCAACCGCAACGATGTGCTGGACGTGATGCTGGATGCCTGCCGCAAGAACAAAGATGACGAAAAATGGCTTCGCTATGCCATAGAAAGGGCCCAACTGAGCCGCGACCAGGGGATGGAAACCGAATCGCTGCGCATGGAGGCCGAAATTGGTGCCGCCATGGCCCGCGTGGGACGCCCGGAAGAAGGGATGCTCAAACTGGAAGAGGTTATTAGCGCCCTGGAAAAGGGAGACCCCAGCGTGGACCGCATGGACGCCGGCATTGTGGCCCGCAAACGAAGAATCGTCGTGCTGGACAAGGCCGGACGTTATCTGGATATTATCTCGGACGCCCAGGCCATCCTGAACAAACTCGAAGACTACCAGAGCCGCCCTTCGGCCTACGCCGAAGACAGTTTCCGTCTGCGGCCGGACGGACAGGCCCATAGCCGGTACTGTGATTTTTACCGCGCTCAGGCCCATAGTTATCTGGCAACGGCCTATTCTATGATGACCCCTCCCGACTACGCCAAGGCCCGGGAATATGCACGCCTGGTAGAAGAGTCCGCTTACGGCAAGACCTTCAG
>Ga0265298_10000445_pt1 | contig 61774 bp, 82 predicted proteins | sample AusTroGonzalo_MG_3_FD_193486 | JGI IMG/M metagenome (GOLD analysis project Ga0265298, IMG submission 193486) | Bovine rumen microbial communities from tropical cattle in Woodstock, Queensland, Australia - Gonzalo_01 | ecosystem: Host-associated > Mammals > Digestive system > Stomach > Rumen ... | reverse complement strand
CATATCTCTCTACTTCCATGTGGGCAGGATCTTCGAAGAACCGACCGATTTCAAGTTCTTTAATTTCCATCTTTTCCCTTACCTTAATCGAATCTATATCATACTGGTGCCTTTTCTCCCAGCTTCGCATCCTCTGGCACCTGCAGTCGCATTTTACGCAGATTACCCCTTTCTTACCAAGGCTAATTGGATGTACGTACGAACACAGGTCTTCTTCACGCCTTATTCCACGGATAAGGAACTTGCATTTACGACGGAATGTCTCCATTGTTTCATATTCTCCCATACTACCTGTTATTTATCCTAAAACACCTATCTTTTCTTATAACTTTTCTCAAACTTCTTCTGCAGCCACATCATACGCTCAATGATACAATTCTGCATTTTATCTATAACGAACTCGGCAGTCTCGCTCTCACGTATGAAGAACGGCTTGTATATATAGTACAGCTTTATCCTGCCTTTGCCTGTATTATAGATTATGTTCTCATGATCCTTTCCTTCGCTCAGGAATACCGCGATCATAAGCTCCGGAAGTTTCAAATCCATCATAACACCGAAGTTCGACTGATAGTTCTCGATGAACTTCACGTCGTTTTCTTTTAGAAAGGCTTTCAACGCCTCAAGTTTCTCCTTGTTCGTCATTTCCATTCTATTAAAATTTAACATTGGTCGCATTAACTCTAAGAAATCTTCTTATATCTTCATCGTCAAAATCTTTATATTCACAGATGTTTAAATATATCACGATCTTATGTTCTTAAACAAATCTCTTCTATTTCTCCCCTGTCACAAGACAATGGTATATTTTCAATGTATGGGACATTTCGATTAAAAACATTTTTTACAAGATTGATACAATCTATCTGTGTTTTACCAAATACATAATTCAGATTTCTTTTCTGTTCATTGCCATTTGCACGAGCACGAGATATGACATCTCTTATCCTTTTCTGTAAACACATCCTGAGCATATATAGGTTGTCGAAACGATATATCTTATCAATACGCTTATCATACATAAAAACCTCTTCTTCTTTAGGCAAGTTAATACCAGTATCATCCATAGAATCCTGTATGCTATCTAATATATTTTTATGAAGGTTTTTATAATAATTATAAGGAAGAAAAGCCTTTTTTATATGTTCTTTCTTTCTATGCTCATGCTCTTGCAAACACAATTTATATATAATCTCTTTAAGGGAGAAACGTTCCATAGATAAAACCTCTTCGTTTGTCAAACGCACCAAGAAACGTTGCTTTCTTTTTATTATTTCCCTCTTCTCCTCGTCTATCAGCCTCTGCTCATCTGTATTATGACTCGCGCCATCAATCTCAATATAGATCCTGTAGAAAGGAAGAAAGAAATCATAATAGCACCACCTCGTATTATACCTAAAATTTGTTTTTTCACGAACATAATAATAAGGTGTTTGTTTTAACAACTCCTCAAAGTATGTTTCAGCTTTGCTGTTTTTGTTCAACAATTTTGTTTTCAATGGGCGAAAATTATGTCTCGCATAATCCATTTTTAATGCAGAATTTATAATCATAAGCTAATTTTTTTTATACTATTTTACCTTTATATCCATCATAACCCTATAAAATAGGTGTAAAGACAGATAAACCGACAAACAGAAAACTTAACTTTGCTATCAACCTTTACATGAAAGGTGTTTAACTGTTTGCTTGATTTCACAATCACCTATCTCCATCAGTATTCGGTTGGTTTTTTATACCTTCATCTGAAAGACTTCGCAACTTTTCAGTCGTGATGTCGGGAGTCGTCAGGTTTCGGACGTTGCCCCCACTTTCCCATCTATCAGATATAGACTGCAAATCATAAGAACACTTTTATATATGGAGTGATAAGTTCCAGGAGGAGTGTACGGATTCAACCTCATAATAAGATAGGATTACGCTATAAAAAACGAAAATCCCTGCAACGGTGGTGAAACGTCACAGGGATTAGAACTCGTACTCCGAAGAGATTTCGTTATGTCTTACTGCATTCGTCACCACCCGATTGCGTTGCAAATATACAAACATTTCAAATACAAAACAAGAAATTAACGGTAATTATTATTTACAACCATAAAATAAAAACAATAAGAAATAACCATAAAAATAAATGTAAACAACACTTAATAAATGTAAATCAACCACACAAACACTTGGTTTTACAGGTATATAAATGTTAAAAATAAGAATAACCACAAATAACCATAAACAACCATTAAAATAAAATATAAGGTAATTTTTCACGACACCAACTTTAGAAACCTTTTTGTATATTTGCACCAGGAAAATCGCCATAGGTGGTACTCTGGCGAGGTAAGGAGAAGATTTAGTAGAGCATTGGATGACGTTGCAGAGTACCACAATATGCAATTGATTCCTTTGCTCTTGTTTTTAAATATAGGAATAATTATGTGCAAAAAGATAAAAGATCCACGCATTGAGTCATACGACAAGCAAATTGAGGCGCTTGGAAATCGCGTTAAGGAACTTGAGGCAGAATTGTACTATCACTACAAAAACAGGTGCGAGTATCTTGAGAACGTGTTAAAACAAAATGGTATATATTATGAGTAAATCAAAAGAAAAGTCCAGAAATAATATCTGGGGGCAAACATTTAACGGAACTGCAGATCTTTCCGCTGCGCAAGTAAGAATAGTATCCGTGAATAAATTCTCGTAGCTATGGGAAAGAGTTGCAAGATCTGCCGGAGAAGGTATCGCTGTCCTCATGGGATGAGTATATGGCAGGAGCCGTGCGAGTTGTTTATGTATCCGAAAGGAGTGAAACCTGAAAAATAAATTTGATAACTTAAAACAAAAAGAAACATGAGGATTTTAATAAAAGGGGATATTCTCGCAAGTAAGTATATTGCATCAATAAAAAACCATATTGAGTATAATATTTCGGCTTTTGTTAAAGACGTTGACGAAAACTCCTATGACGTTATAATAACAGGAAACGTGGATATCGAAGGAATATTTGTATTGTCTAAAGACGTACAGATTGATGTAACAGGATATGTAACTTGTTTAGGTTTATAATATGAATAAGAAGGATATAGAAGACATTGTTCTCAAGGCAACTCAATCGGAGGTGGCACAGGAGAACATTGCGACGGAAGTCGGACTTGGTACGGACCTTAGAGCCTGCGGACTCGACAGTCTTAACATCGTTGACATAGCCGTCGAGGTTGAGAGTGAGCTTGGCAGTCTAGGACATGACGTTGTTTTCGACTACTCGGAGTCTTATGTGGTCCCACAGGATTTCGTTGAAGCGGCCTACAGGCAGATCGGAGGCTGTGATGAGTAATCTCGTCCTTGTGCCGATAGCTGCGATATTCGTACTGCTGATAGTGATATTGCTTATGATTAGGAACTGGTGGAAATCGAACTTAAAACAATAGAGATATGGTGATAGTGTTCTTAATGATAGTATTAGTGATTTTCGTGTTTGCATCCTGTTACGCTTGTTTTCTTATCGGTTGTAGGATGGGAGCCAATAGTGTCCTGGACTTGATGCAGAAGGCATTCAAAAAGAGCAGCATATCTTCCGCGCAGGCGAAGGAGTTCTGTCTAATAATGAAAGAATTAATCAAAGAAATGAAGCGATGATTACAGTAGTTATCTTATTAGTAATAATGGCATTGATAGTCTACATCGGGCTAAGCTATGCCAAGTGGAGAAACCCTATTATCGGTATCGACTACCCAGAGGAAGAAGAAATCCCCACAGAGTATGAGAAGCCAACAGAACAAGAGGAACAACCACAAGAACAGGTAGAAGAACCTCAGCCACAAGAAGAGCCAGAGCCAACCCCTATTGAGTGTCATTCAGAGACTCACAGAATACAACAGGAAGTAAGCAACCACAAGACTGATAACAGGGTCTTGATTGGTACTTACGACTACAACGAGGAATGTGGTTGTGAATGGGAGGCTATAGGCTACGAAATGGAGAAAGGCAATACTCCATTTTTAGACCTCGATAGCATCGTATTCTATGAGGGTAGCATCTATGCTTTCGTAGACAAATATAACTTCCTTGATGAACAGGTAATGAGAATACGCACTATTCATCATGGAAAGTCTGGGGATAGAGAAGACTTCTTCGATGTCACGCAGAAGGCTGGTGTTGACTTCAACGAAGAGGTTAGGAAAACACTTGCTTTGTTCGCTAAGTACATCACCTTTGAGCCTAATACAAAAGGCTATTCGATGATGGCAAAGCTACTCAGAGAGGCATGGTATCAGCTTCACAGAGCATCTGATAACGGCCTACCTATTCTATGGAAACCGATTAACTTTCCCGATGTGGTAGATACCTACGGCAAGGATTCTGACAAAGACCTTGCTTGGCACAGTATGATTGGTCTGCTCTATGCAACGGTTATCGCTGAGTTGAAACCAGATTGCCGTAATGAGGTGTTGAGTATTGGTTATAACTACGGCGCAGACAAATTTACCGACCCATACAAATATGAGTTCAAATCAGATCCGAATGTCGGAAGGATGGTAGGTCTGTGTGTCTACTCAGCTATGAGAGGGCAGTTCGACATCGGCAAGATAAGGAAAGAGGTTGGAGGTTGTAAGTTTGACAGAACTGTCCATCAAGTAGCCGAAGATAGCTATGCCAATCAGAAGTCCTCATTCTTCTTGGACTTGCAGAGCTTCATGCCAAGTGCTCCTGGTCCATATCTGAAAGGCTATGAGGATAGAACCCATGCAGGCGGTGAGCCTTACCCCGAAGCACCTAAGACAGCGGATAGAAATCTTCAAAAAGACCAGGAGATTGAGGACTTTGTTGTCAAGGAATACAATATAGATCCCAACTCTTATACAAATTGTCCTGAGACAGTTCAGGCTATTGCGGATAAAGAGGGTAGTGTCCATCACTTGTTGGGCGATCCAAAGCAGACTGAGCACTTTAATTGGAATAACGTGTTCGGCTACAATATCCCCGACACAGGTAAACTCGCAGACCTGTTGGATGATGTGTTCACAGTCGGAGTAATGAGCCGCAAGCCTCTCATGGAAGGTGAGTGCTATGGACGAAGAAGGCCAGGGCAAAGCGAGGTTGACGGAAAGTCAAAGGATGGAAACGAGGGAGTCCTCATCAATTATGAGATTGAGGAAAACGACGGGAACCCGACTGGTTACAATCAGAAAGGCGAGTTGGTTTATGTCAAAGATCAGAAGAACTCTGTCTACGCTAACTCATACCCATCAGGTCATTCAAGCGGCATCTTCGCATCCGCACTCTACCTCATGGAATTGGAGCCACAAGAGGCAGATATTCGGCTGAGAGAGGCAAACAACTTCGCTATTGGAAGGGTTATCTGTAGGTATCACCACAACTCAGATACAATAGTTGGCAGGGTGATCGGTGCAATGATTAGCTCTTGTATTAGAGCAACGTCTGACTACGACGAGAGAATTAAAGATATAGAGTTATAAATCAAAAAGGGAATGGCAGATGAAGCGTTGTCTGCCGACTGTAAGTGGAGATACTAATTATATTCATATTTCATATTCTGTATTTCTATTTTATTTTCTTTTAAATTATCTGTGGCTGTGAAGCCAAGACTTTGCTCATAAGTAATTAATTGTATATAAATCATTCCCACGACTGAGGTTTGAATCCTCAGATTCCCTTTACTAAAATAACATAACTATGGTAACAATTAAGAGTTTCACCTCACTTGAACAGTCTCAGAGGTTGGCCGAAATACTGAATCACGAAAGTGCGGATATGTTTTATGCTGACTTACTTGATGATAATAAGCATAAATATAACGTGCATATTCTTGAAAGTTATGGTCTTAAAACATTTGAAGATACAAAAACAAGAGAATCTAAACGTCTTAGTTTTCTTCCATGTTGGAGTCTTTCGGCATTGCTTAATGTAATGCCAAAAGATAAGAGTATTGATTGTGCTATATCATTTGGCTATTATAATGGTGAAGGCGAGTATATAGAAAAATGGTTTTGTTCTTTTGTGAAAGAAGGCGAAACAACAGATGATTTTATCATTGAAACGACTGATGGAGACAATGCTATTGATGCTTGTGTTGAAATGATACTGAAGTTACATGAACGAAATTTATTGTGATTATGGACTACGATTCTTTAAAGGCTTTTACAAACAATGAAATTGAGCCGTATTTGCAAAACATAGAAATGTGGCAATGTATAACGGCACTTGGTATTAAACCAATCAAAGATGGTAATCAATGGTGTTATCTTTATGGTGACAATATTCAAGAAGGTATTTGTGGCTTTGGTGACACAATAGATAGAGCCGCATGGGATTTTTACACTAATTTGAAGTCAGAGAAACTATAAAAAACAAGAACTTAAAATGTTGTGATTATGAATGAAGAAGAATTGAGAAAGCTGATGCAGTCGGGTTTTGAGAGACTGAGACCTCATATAGAAGGAATGACCACTACAATGATGGAGTGCTATCAACAAGGCTTTAAAGATTGCTGGAAAGTATTAACTGGAAAAGACTTTTAATTTATGAAAGAACTGTCAATCGAACAGAAAGCCCAAAGATATGACGAGGCTATTAATAGAATGAAACGTTATGTCATAGATGAATATGGGTGTACAAGAATAAGAGTCACTGATGTTTTCCCCGAACTCAAAGAGTCAGAGGATGAGAGGATAATTCGTGAAATAACTAAATTTTTAGTAGACTTCAATAATGGTTGGTACGAAAGACCAGGTGAGAATACAATAGATTCTTGGCTTGCTTGGCTCGAAAAGCAAGGTGAGCAGAAGTCCGCTGACACTTGTGATTCATCAACTATAAATGGTAAAGAATTTCCAGCAGGTGAGAAACGAGATTTTGGCTATTTTAGTAAGCCTACTGATAAGGTTGAGCCGAAGTTTAAGGTTGGTGATTGGATTGTTAATAATAAAAGTAAAGATGTCTTTTTTATAAAAAGTATTAATAGTGGATATTGCTCGTTAGAAGACACTAAAGGTAATATTTATTCTCCTTGTTTACCGTTTGAAAGTGACTTTCATCTTTGGACTATCAAGGACGCAAAGCCTGGTGATGTGCTTGTAGTTGGTGACGAAGATGGCGAGGCTGTTGCTATCTGTGGAAACGATGATGAATATGGTAATAAAATTCTTGTATTCTATTACGATGTAGAAAACGGAGTTTTGATTAACACCCCGATAGCGAAAGAATGCTTATTGCATCCTTGCGATAAGAAGCAACGAGCATTCTTGTTCCAAAAGATGCACGAAGCTGGCTATGAATGGGATGCCGAGAAGAAAGAGTTGAAGAAGATTGAGCAGAAGCCTGCCGAACTCCCAAAAGGAGAAGAATACGGTATTGATGGTTTGTATGCTGCCGTAAACATCTTAGAGAAAACACTCGGTAAAGTAGATGGCTATCAGACAGATGATGGTATCTTAGAGCACGAATGCGCTATCAGTGCCGTGAAGGAACTTAGTAAGCAGAAACCTGCTGAGTGGAGTGAGGAGGATGAAATATTTGTTCATGGACTTATCAGAGGATTATCAGCCAAGAGAGATATACATGGACATACTACTTTTAGTTCTGATTGTATTGATATTACAGAGACAATTAATTGGCTCAAATCTCTCAGGCCTCAGAACACTTGGAAACCGAGTGAAGAGCAGATGGCGGCACTTGAAAAGGCAACGCATATTGTAGGATGTAAATACAAATCTTGCCTAAATTCGTTATATTCAGATTTAATTAAATTAAGGGAGAAATAGTTATGGAAAATTATGATTCAACGATTAAAGCGGAAGAACCAATAGGTTATTTGGTAAACGAGAATATAAAGACAAGAATTCCCATTTATAAGCCTATAGGTCGGTTTCGTACACTTATATGGTGGGCATTTGGATTTAGATATTATAACGGTTAAAGATTAAGGTTATGAAAACAAAAGAAAATATCTACAACAAATGGATAAGCATAGACGAATGGAAAGCAATGTCTCAATCTCAGTATGCTTGGGAGTTCTGTGTGGTTGAACTTATATATGAGATTGGATATATGGGCAAGCATTTAGTGTGTATTGCTTGGGAAGACGGTACACTAAGAACAGATTGGGATGGAAGATTTCTCAATCTTGAAAAAGTAGCAGCAATCATGTTCATACAACCGTTTAATGAGAAATTGAAAGAATAGGCTTATGGCAGAATATATAGAAAAGGCCGCTGTATTGGCGGAGATAGATAGACGAATAATTGATGCGCCAATAAATTACATAGGACATCAACGTGTATGGGCTTATAATGATGTAAAAGACATTCTCACCACCCTTAAAGTAAAAGAGGTGGACTTGGATAGAGAAATGCAAGCATTTGCAAAGTTATATTTAGAACCACTAAAGATATGTGATGCCAACGTTGGTATATCTATCACAATGCATCAGTTATATCTGTGCGCCAAATATTTCTTTGAACTTGGACTCAATGCAAGTAATCATATGGCCGAGGAGAACTTAGAATCATTTGTTAGGCAAGTAATTGATTTGGATATTGAAGCAGGGGAACATTATAATAACATTATTAAAGAGGAAAGGAAAGAAAACGGGGGTTCTGACCTTATGATTAATTTACTTTCTGGGACTATAGATGCAAAAGAATTAGGTATTCAATACGTTTTAGATAAACTTAAAGCACAGAAGGGAGAATAATATGAAAAAATGGTTTTATAAAAATGTAGCATGGATATATGTAATCGCAATGGCATCAATAATAACAGTGACACTTTGCATATTACATTCAATTGTATCAAAAGAAACGTTTGATACTCTGTGTGCTTTGGCATTTTGTAGCAACTTTATAGTAATAGTAAGTACTATATTTGTCGGGATCTGGGGAGAAAACAAATTAAAAGAAATAGAGAAAGGAGAATAAATTATGCACATATTTCATAAACATTTTAAGTTCAATGATAGCTGGATGTGGTGTGACTGGGTAAGACATCAGAAATTATTTAGTTTACCTCATCTTCACATTGCTTTTGTAAGAGATGACCTTTATTTTATTTTTGAACTTATATGGGGGAAACTTCATTGGTATTGGACTACTGGTAATGTAAAAAAGGTAAGGAAAGGAGAATAGTATGACGTATAATGAATTAGCAGAATTATTTAAACGAGATGGTGGCGATGCACAAGTTTGCTTTAGTGTTATTAGCCAAAACCAAATATTATTTGGAAATAATGATACTAAAAAGGACATCATTAGTTTTAGGAATGATGAACCTATAAAATGGGTGAAAGAAGCACAAGAAGAGCCTGTAAGCGAGGACTTAGGTGAGTACATTAATGAACTTTCCAAGCAGTTCCCAGAGGTATCGTTTGCGAAGTTAAGCAGAATTGCCGTAAGGGTGGCTAAGTGGAAAGAAGAACAATTTGAAAAGAACCGCCTAAAACATTGTAACAGCATTACCAACGAGCAGGCAGAGTTGGAACAGAAGTTATTGGATGAACATCTTGACAAGTATAATCGTATGCCAACCTACTTGGATGCTATAGAGTATGGTATGAGGTTGCAGAAAGAGCAGATGATGGCAAAGGCTGTTGATGCTGACTGCTTTGGGTTTCAAGGTGCTGCGTTATTCTCTTTTAGATTACCATCAGATAAATATCTTGTAGGTTCTAAGGTTAAAGTAATCGTAATTAAGGAGGACTTAGTATTATGACAGAAGAAATTATTTATTTCAGCGTGAACAACTGGTTCAGTGGTCAAGACTACCCACTGACAGAGAACTTCAAGAAATGGTTGGGTGACGACTGTAATCAGACATTCAGAAATGACAAATGGGCGAAGGAAAACAAATTGTGCATCTATTACGGATGTATCGACATGAGCCAAAACTACACCATCGCAGCACCTCGCTCATGGGTAGAGAAAAATTGCCCCGAACTACTAACGGATGAAGAATACACATACGTCACTTGTGTGTATGGCGAAGACGGAGAAAAACGTATTGAACACAAAAAGAAGTATTCTGATTTCGTTGACCATCCTGATGCTGATGGCGATGTAACGGCTCGTTTCGGCTGGCCATATCTTGAATATAAAGAGGAAAATTTCGGCTGTCATTGGTATGAAGACCCGAATGATTGTGTAGATGATATTGACACAGATTTATAATGAACAATGAGCAAGATTCTTGAAATCGGTGAGTACACCCTTGAAGATGGTGTGACACTTGAAAGAACAGGTAAGTTTGTTACTGTTAGACCAATAGTGGGATATGATAATAAACCACGATGTTCTGAATGTAAGCATTTCGGTAGCGGCAGAGCGACAAGATGTGGCTATACGACTACTATATGTCTATTACAACCGAAAAATGTTATTGATAAAGACGGAAAGGAATTATACTACCACATAGGCGCAAGAAGATTAGCATGTGAGAAATTTGAAAAGAAATAATAACTATGAGTAAGGCAGAGAAATTTATAGACGATTGCACAAGAGATTGTAGTAATATTTTTGAGGGTTATTACCCAAACGGAAAGCAATCTTATTTTCCTTGGATTCATCCAAAACAAGCAAGAAGGGCTGTGGAGATTGCAAGGGAAGAAATCTATGAGTGGTTGCAAAAGTGCCTCCCCTCGTATATCGCGTATTGTAACAACGAAGGTGTTCTGAAAGGAACTGAACTATATGTCAACGACTTAAAACAAGCAATGAAAGATGAGTAAGGCAGAAGATTTATCAAGACAATATGTGTTGCCATTTCTTGACAAGCAATATGAAAAGTATGGTGAATACAGACAGATGGTGTTAAGTAGGTTTGATGGTTATGATATGATGTCAGCTTATGAAGAAGGCTACCACAAGGCAGAGAAAGACCTTGAACTCACTTGGAAGGACTTTGCGCTTATACGGCTTGCTTTTGATGTAACAGAAGCAAATATTCACCTTGGGGCTATTAAGGTTAATCCAATGACAAAAGAGTATTATCAGGAAGTGTTGAAACGATTTTACGAAGAAAGGAATAAGAAATGAATAGATTAGGATTCTTACAGAAAACCCTCGAAGACGATGGTATGTATGCATTGAGGTTAAACGAACACCTGTTGTTCCGTGCTGCCGATAGTGATACAATCAAAGCAATCGGACAGGCAATAGTAGACATTGCAGAGGCGGGTGCTTTCGCAACAATGATTATAGGATAGGAGGATTGAGTTATGTATGAGCATATAGACTTGTTTGTATTAATCATATTCGTTTTCATGGTCGCAGGTTTTATTTTTAAGAGGGATTGACTATGTTTTGGTTAGGATTAGTAGCCGGCGCATTCTTAGTGATTGCTGCCGTGATCGCAGTAACGTTGTATGTGATTAAGTGAGTATGGAGTACGATTTTAACGATTTTGTTTTTTTCTGGTACATCATCCCAATGTTGGTATCGGTGATAATAACCACCGTTGAAGTGTGTATTAGAATCAAGAGGAAGCGGGTAGATTTCACCTCTTATATGATGAGGTCTTTTCTATGGGATTGCTTCGTTCCCGCTGTTAATCTATTAACATGCTGCGCGTGCATTCTTCTAATACTCTGTCAGATCAGTGATTGGATGGAGAGTTATATTCGTAATAAAAAGTGTAATTAGTATGATTATAGAAGACGGAAGAAACAGAGGAAAAGCGTATGAAGCCGATCTTAGGCTTCATTTCCTGGAACTAAAAGTTAGAGGAACAGGAAGAACAACACGTCTCGTCGATGGTTATATACAAAAGCTGTATAGAAAATTAGGTGAGTGGGTTCCCATCAGAGACCACGGCTATACACGACAAGATGACAGTCTCCTTGAAAGGAATATCCTGCGAAGAATGGAAATCGAACATCAAGAAGATAAGATCGAAAGACGACATCATAATGGACGTATTGAACTAAGAATTGCGTCTTGTCCCTCTAAAGACGAAATAGCAAGAAGAATTGCAGACATAAAAAATGCGTTGCATGAAATGGGTGTCGAAATTAATGAAGATTATTTTTGCGTATGATTGAAGATATAAAATGTCTGTTAGGAATACACAAGCCCGCAAAGTACACAGATACCTATAAGCATCAGGTAAGGACAAACCATAAAGGCAAGTCTAAGAGGAAATGGCACACATGGGCCAAGGACTTTACAACCGTTACCTATTGTGAGAGGTGCGGAAAAATATTATCAGTTAAAAATAAATTCAGGTTTGTATGAGAGAAATCAAGTTTAGGGGATTCAACAAGAAAAACGGTGTGTGGCTCTACGGCTTCTATATGCAGAACAGAGGTGCGCATTTCGTCTGTCCGGATGAGTTGGAATTTAAAGACTACGAGGTCGATCCTGAGAGTGTAGGACAATTCACGGGATTGCAGGACTGCAACGGAAAGGATATATACGAAGGGGACTTTGTAATCACTCAGTCAGGTTGGGGTGGTCTTGTCAGATGGAACAAGGAAGGATCTTTCTTCATCGACGAGAACCCCGACAAAGACTATGAGAAGGATTGTAACACGTTAGGCAGAATGCTAAGATATATCCAGTTAAGGATTGAAAAAACGGCCTATCTTTACACTCCATGAAACAGGTACACTGTCCTCACGGATGGTGTACCTTGCCAATAAAAACCTAAAACGTAATACTAATTAACCAACTAATCAATCTATGAAAAAACTGCGCTACCGCTGTAGCAATACTACTAACCAACAATATACCACAATCAAATTAAAAGCTGTATCCTGCGAAAACACCGAAGACAATATCAGGACGGTGTGTGGTGGCCGAGATCCCGGCTGATGCACCGATGCCATATCTCCAGTGCTTGGTCTTGTATGTCGTATTGGTGATGATCCTCTCAACCGTCTTGTTATACACGAAGATGGAGTCGAGACGTGGATAAGGGTCGATGCCGATGCCTGAGACGTAGGCTGAGTATGTGGAGTCGCCATACTGCCGCTGTACGACAGGAAGTGTCACCTCCTTGGTGATAGTGTCATACCTGAACACGGTATCATTGGGAGGTACCTTGATATACTTGACGATCGTCTCATAGCGGACATCGGGCAACGTGTCTCTGATGGTGTCGTACCTGACCGTCTCTACTGTATCGCTTCTTACCTCTATGGGCTTGCTAATGCGATGATACATACCGATATTGAGTAATATCGACACAAGGAACAGAATCCCAAGAATGTAAAAAATCACCTTTTTCATAAACACTTTTTTACTTTTAACCAAAACTTTGTTATAAACACATCCGAAAATGTTAATTCGTCTATAGCGGAAGTACATATTTGAACTATTATTCATACATTTGCATCGCATTTGAGTGATTCATAGAACACTCCTTCCGGCGACTGACCATCGCCACCGTCCTCTTCCTTGCGGAAAAGAACAAAGCCTGGAGTCCTATAGCTCTGGGCTTTTTTCGTTGCACTCTGGTCAAAGTGCGACAAGCCTGTCATTGGGCAGCAATGACTCGCTATGAGCAGGAAGGAGGTGTTACTATGAACGCTCAAATGCAACAAAGTGGCAAAGTCCGCATCTTCTGTACTCACATTGTGAGAAATGGACGGGTCATCTATCCTAAAAACGGGAGGGTCTTCTCGTTCTTGATTGATGTGGCATAATGCCAACCTTTGGGGAGTGTATAGGCACTCCCTTTTCCGTGCTCCACTATATCAAAGAACACTTGCGATCATAGCCGCAATAATGATTAGGAACATCATCGTCTGGCCGCAGCCTCCGTTCATGTTCATGTAGTCAACTTCATCCTGTGTCATACGAACTCCTTTCTGAACCGTCTGTAGTAATCCTTTCTCTGAGCAAGGCCGTTGTAGCCTCCGTTGATCTTCCTGGTGATCTCTCCGACGATGCTGTCAGAGTTCTTACCGTTGTCCCTGTCGGCTATGCCGTTCAGTCCGTTCCTCTGCCAGAACCACATGGCCGACTTCACGCTGTCAGGATAGGCAGACAACAGTTCCGGGGAGCCGACTGCATCAATAGTACACAGATCGCTCTTTCCGTAGAGAGCGAAGTTCTCCTTGCCTGTGAGTTGCAAGAGTCCTCTTCCCCTGTACCTATATCCGTCACCGCTGCCTTCAGAGCCGTTACCCATTCTGTTGGCATACACCCTGTTCCCGATCTTCTCAGGATTACGGGCATACATGTCAACATTGCCCTCGTTGAAATACTTCTTGAACGTCTTCAGAAGGCCCTCACGGGAGTAGTTCAGGTTCTCAGTGACGGTCTTCAAGGCCGCTGTCTCATGGAAGCACTGCGAGAGGAAGTGTGCCATCCTCACAGGTGTGTCTATGCCGTAGTGCGTTCCCCACATGTTAATGGCGGCTACCACCTCGTCGAGCCTCGGCTGATATACACCGGGCACCGCACGTATCAGTTGTTGCTTAGTTATCTCCATAGCTATTTCTTCTCTGATGTGTTGAGATACTCGGACAGATAAGGTATGCGTTCAACGAACTTGAATCTAAGGACATAGTAGAGGAATGACACGACCATCCAAGGAGGTGTGCCTTCCACGAATATCTTCTTGCAATTCTTTAGCACGTTGAGTGAGTAGAAGTATATCACAATATACGTGATGAAAGACACACACTGCACTGCGCCATCCATCTGGCCTTTCATGCGGCCTATGGTGTAGACAGCCGCACACAGGACGAAGAACACCGCAGCGTGGCCTATACACACCAAGGCTTTCTTTAGGTTGAAGTCCTCGCCCTTCACCATTCCGCTCACGTAGCCAAATAGAAAATTCATAAGGAAGATAACGAACAATGCCGTCAGTTCTCCCTCTATCGGTCTCAGATAGGCGATAATCGCCAGGAATATACCGATAATCATATCCTTAATACGTTCGATCATACCTTTAGTTCTTTTAAGTAAGTGGAGGTTTCTCACCTCCACGGTTAATAATTCAGATAACTGAGAATCTTCTTCGCCATAGGCCATGACAGCACACTGACGAATATACTGCCTGCCGCTACTGCATACTCATGATAGTAGGCGAGGTAGCCGAAGCTACAGCCTACAGACACGATCCATGCCACGAACAGGAGCAGGCACAACGGTTTGACTATTTTCTCATTTCTCATTTTTCTTCTCCTTTTTAGTGGGTTCAACGATAATATCATGTAGATTCTGTGCGAACATGAAGTTCCAGTCGTTAGAGATAAGCAGATGCTCAAAGCCTTCCTCAGTCATGCCCTCGAATGTGAGCGTAACCTCCTTCTCGGCATACGGCCTGATCGCCTCCTTGACGTTCTTGTCATAAGGCAGAAAGACCTCCTTCATCCACTTCTGTTCCTCGGCAATGCCTATCGGAAGCTGCTTCTCGTCGGTGATGCCGTTCTTGAACATGTCCTCGAACTGCTGCGCCTTCTCAAGCATGGAGTCGAAGTCCTCATCCTGCGGTTTCAGCTTCTTCGTGGCATCGGCCACCATCTCGTCATACTTGCTTGCAATCTGGAAGAATGCCATTGATATTCTCCAGAATGCGATCTTCTCACTGTCACTGAGCTTCCCTGTGTTCGCCTGTCCTATCACCTTGTAGAACTGAGACACCTTCTGCGTAGTAATCACCTGCTTCATGGTTTAGTCCTCCGATGATGATGATGGTTGAACAGCGTGCGGCAGAATCTCCTGGATAGCCGCCATGACAAGCAACAGATCCGTAAGGGTCATGTTACTGAATCCGTAACTCATGTCGCCACCTTCCGGATGGCCGTTGAAGCCTCCGATGTAACGGCCAATGACGACATCTCCATTGTCAGGGTTGGTTTCCCTGACGTTGACATTACCACGGATGCTGAGAAGGTTGCCCGTCTCAAGGTCAACCGCATAGTCACCCTCAGTTACCGTGTTGTTGTTGACGTTACGGTAGCTGATACTTTTCATTTTCTCTGTGTAATCGCTCATACTCTCTATATTTTTAAGTTAGACAATAATCGTAATTCTGGTGTGGGCGCACCCTCCTGTATCCTCGTCATTCCCCATGCGTCCGTCTGTGTGAACACCTCGCCATACCCTGCCGTGACCTCCGTAGATGCCGTGAAGTATCCGTTTTGGAAATGTGCCCAGTCCTGTGCGCAATAGATGTCGAGGAACACTGATTGCGTCTGTCCGGCTGTGACATACACCTCAGAGCCGGCTCTGTAGGCTGGGTATTCGACCTGCTGACTGTTGTATATCTTGACCCTCACAGTGAACCGCCCTGCATAGGAAGTGTTGTTCTTGACCTGTATGTTGATGCAGATGTACTTGTTGGCACGTGTCGCAACAGTAGACAGGTCCCTGTAGCCGTAGGCACTGATGATGTTCGCCTTGAGATAGTCGATGGATATTGTTATCGACTTGTTGTGGAACGGCAGCGGTGCAATGTACTTGTGGCCGTCCTCATCCGAAAGTGTTGTCGTCGGGTCGAAGGGAACGTCACTGATGATGGGGTATATCTTCCATGTGCCTGCGAAGTCCGCTTGTGTGGCATCCAGCTTCATTTCCGCCCTATACATGCCGATGCTCTGAGCCTCAGACATCGTTACGAAGTGTGCGTTTTCTCCAGATGTCTTCTGGATTATAGCCCATGTGCCGCCTCCGGAAGTCTTACGCATGAGGACACCGAAGTACATATCTCCGATGTGGAACTGCTGTGACCCCGGCCATGTAAGGTCTGAGAGGGAGAGGGTATATGCGCTTGTCACACCCATGCCGAACTCTATCCTCAGATTACCCGCAGGGCTGATCTTGATGCTGTTCGACGACATCTCCTTGATAGGCTCTTCCGCATCTGGATAGTAGTTCTCGAAGTCAGTCAGTCGATACCACGTCGTCGGCTTCTGATAGTTGAAGTAATCGGTAGACAACGCTCCTTTGGCTATGTCACACTCAGGAAGGTATCTCGTATCAAGACCTCCCCTGTTAGTCGAGAAGAGGAACGTTGCCATATAACTGAGACGTACCCATGTAGGTATATCAACGATACCGTAGTTCACGTCTCTTCTGTGCGCATCCGTGATTGCCTCCTTCTGATTGACATCATACGGCTTATACTTCGGCCACTTGTTTATCTTGTTAGACACACAGATAACGTCAACGTCTTGTGATGAGTCGCCAAGAGCGTTCTGCACGTCAACGAGACGGACGGGTGCTGTTATTCTACCTCCTGTTGTGTATGCCATATCTACGCTGCTTTAATTCTGTTAATTTCTTCACGCAACTCTCTGTTCTCCATCTCCAATAGCGTGAGACGCTTGTCGTGGGATTTAACCTCGTTGAGTATGCCTGCAATCTCATTAAGTATGTTGACAATCTCCCGTGAGTTGCTGACACCGATACACATAGCACCGACACCATACTTCACTCCGTAGACATCCTCCTTGGAATGCGTTACTATCTCAGGCAACAGAGACAGCCAACTCTGTGCGAGAGTACCGACCTGTAGTGAGTTATCACTGCGGTCTTTCCACAGGAACCTCACAATAGGCATCTCTGCAATCCTTCTGACATCGAGGGTAAGGTGTCCGATAACCGTCTTCTTCCGTGCGTCTGACAGACAACTCAAGTCGCCGTTAGAATAGATATTGGCTGCTGTTATATCACCGTTACTCTTGATCTTCCAGTAGCTGTCGCCCTGCCGAGAGCACATGTCTGACATCTTCACCCAGCCTGCATCATCGCTTCTTCCTATGTATAGCGAACCGCCACTGCCTGTAGCGTTGGAGATACGGCTGTTGTTGGTGAGGGTGATGCTTCCTACTGATGTCATGTCGCCAGTGACGTTGCTTGTGCCGTTGAAGTTCTGCCCCCAGAGGGTACGTGTCGTCTTTAGCTGTACGGCTGTCAAGGCTGCACCGCTTGAATCGAAGTACCCTTGTAAGGTCGTCACGTCGGATGCCGTTGCGAAGTCAGAGGCATGGTAGCCGTCGAGCCTGTCCGCATTGAGGTTGGTGACGAGCGTCGAGGATGCCACGACAAGAGGTGCTGTGCCTGTCTCAACCGTCGAGCGGAATGACTGAGCCGCCGACACACCGCTTACATGCAGCTTGTAGGATGGGGTCGTAGTGCCGATACCGACGTTGCCACGGCTCATCCATGTGTTAGTGCCGTTGGTTGCGATTATCCATCCAGTGCTCCCTGATGTCCCGTCGTAGAGTCCTCTGTTTGACGAAGTGTATAGTCTTACAGTACCGTTGCTATTGGTAACAGAGATTATCGTATCAGCGGTAGTCGTCTTGGTGACGGTGATGTTACCGTTACCCGTGATAGTGCCGACATCAGTCATATTTCCGCTAACGTCGTCTGTTCCGTCAAACGAATGTCCCCACAGCGTTCTTGCCGTTGCGAGGGCTGTGGCCGTAGCGATATTCCCGTCTGCAAAGGTAATCTCCTTCCACGGAGAAAATGCGAAGACTCCCGTGCTTGGCTGATATACTCTACGATATTTCAGTCTCATCGTGCCATACGCATTTCCCTTGAACTGGATGGTTCGCAAGTTATAGCCGAAACTGACAAGTGTATCGTATGTTCCGAGGTCGTCAAGCGTAACATCGTTAGTTGTAAGGTCATTGTTATTCATTGCCACGAAGCATCCTCGTGTGAGTGTGTAATTACTAAGCGTGTCATAGTCATCACCTGCCGCCATAGAACGCGGTCTGACGTTCTTCGACTGATAAGCATAAAGGTCTGCGACAGATTTCGTCGTGCCGCCGATGGTGACGGAGAGGTTAGTGTCGTTAGTCGAGGTAAGCGAAGTGAAAGCACCAGACACATCATCTACTAAAGCGACAGTGCCCGTCTTATCAGGCATCGTCCATGTCCTTGTGGCTGTAAGTACATCAGGCACGATGTCACCGAAATAGACCGACGCAGAGGCGTTGTTCGGGTCCCTCTGCCCTGCCATCCTTACTCTGCCATACATATTGTTTGCGGCATTCAGCTTATTGGTGTTACCAAGCGTAAGTCTCTGATAACCTACCGTATTAGCTGGCACAAACGTCGTAATAATATGCGCATAGCTATTGAGCGTCATGTCTGCCGTCATGATATTGGTCGTCGAGTCAACGCTATACTCCTGGCTAATCACATAGCGTGTCGCACGGTTTGTATCATAAGCGACAATACGGTATGTGGTATCGCTCCTGTCCCAATAGAGTTGTCCCGTGAGTGCCTTTGTCGAGCCTGCCGAAAGCGGAAGATAGCCGCTGATGTCGAGATTGCTCTCGTCCCACACCTTGTAAGTCGTTCCTGACTTGTAATGCAATATGTCATTGTTGTTCGTGCGGATTACTCCCTGATAAGAGGTTGTTCCTACACCCCACTGCGTCGAACTGATTCCAGTCCAACCAGATGACGGTGCGCAAGCGAGCATACCTGTTGATGTGCCCCAGTTGATGCCTGAGTTTCCGCTAAAGTACAGACTACCTGTAAGCGGTTTGCTGCTGCCCGCACTCAACGGCAGATAACCCGTAAGGTCGGATGATGTGGCATAGCCGCTCAGCGCGTTGGTAAGATGGCTTGCGTTAATCTGCTCACTCGTTGCATCGTTGAGTGCCGACCATACAGCCGCCATGTCAACACCACCGCCACTGATAGTCTGGTTCACCCACTTAGTGCCATTATAGACAAGTGCCTGACCGTTGGTGGGACTTGTGAGCAGCACGTCAACGAGGTCTGACAAGGCCGTTACGCTTCCGCCACCTCCGCCACTGCCGTGGCCCAAACATGACAGGTATTGCTCCGTACAGAATCCGAACATCGCCTTGATGCTGTCGATGGTACTTGTCGTATCGTTGGCGTTCACTACCGCATTCCCATTGTACGCCTGGAAAAGACGATTGAAGAACGATACGCTTATGAAGTTCTGCGATACCCAGTTCTGTGTGGCTCCAGCAGATCCACCAATAAAGATAGTATCTGTATCTATGGATGACAGTACAGCTTTCGTGAGACCGTTTTTATCCCATGAAATTCCACCGTCAGCAACATAACCTGAGCCATCAAAGCGAAATAAAGCTCTCGCCCAGTGACGTGTATTCCATCCCTGAGCGATCTGAGCGTCTGTTAGTGTTTCCTTGTCAACCATCTCGCCTCCGTACCATGCGGCAGGTGTAAGAAGCCCTAACGATGCTCTTACCTTACCATTCATGCCGCTCATCACCTGATTGCCGTCCTTTAATGCAATCATCTCTGACAGAATAAGACCTCCGTCGACACTTGTCTTACCGCCAAGGACTTCACGAAGGAAGCCAAGAGCCTCACCGACATCATCTGAGTCTGCCGTAACACCGAGGATGCTGCCGTAACTGTTGATAATCCTCAGGACCTCCGTGTCATCGGTATATCTTACTTTCTTCGACCAGTGAGACGGATTGTAGGTGGCAGAGTCGCTTGACGTCGTGAGAACGTCACCCTGCTTATAGCTTATGTTGTTGATTGTCGCGTCTGCAGGCAGAATCCAGAGATCGTTCTTCTTATAGTCGGCAGGCGGCGAGGAAACTGCATTCGTATAGATGCTTGATTTGCCGTCAATCTTGTCGAAGACCTCTTCAGGTACATCCTGCTTCTCCCATACATATCTCGGATTGGCATTCGCTCCCTTGTCTGCATAGTACCACGTCGTGTCTTTCTTGAAGTCCGTACCGCTGATGTCTACCGTACAGTACCACAGGTCTCCGACATGGGCCGCTTTTTCGTCCGTCGTGGTCCATGCTGCAGCCGGGTTTGTCGACTGATGCCACGTCTCTGCCTTACCATCAATCTGTTGCTGAAGGTCGAGCTTGTCAGGGGCATAGGTGTTAAGTAGGAAGTTCTCTAAAGCGCTGTCGTCTGTGTATTTCGACGCAAGGGACCAATCTGCGATAGCGAACGACCCGCTATCGTCTTTAGACGTACCACATCTGAGTACATCGTTATAGTACTTATGCTGTGATTCGTCGGTCTCTGTATTCCCTGACGGATAGGTGGCGTTCACCCACAGGTCTCCTGCATCATAAGGAGGTGTAGGCTGTACGACGAACACACGACGCTTGTGGTCTGCCGTGTCCTGTGCCTTTGCCGCATCAGCGAGAGCCTTCACCACGTCTGTATCAGTTATGCGCAGCCACTCGAACACAGGATTGGCCTGAGTGCCAGTGTTGGCAAAGCGGTATCCGTATCCAGTGGTCGTGTTGTAGAACAAGTCTCCGAGGTGTCTCAGCTTGTCATCGGTAGTAGTCCATTCAGAAGCGGGAGTGTTCTGAAGCGTCGGCACATGGTCGTAGAACCACGACTCGATGGAGCCGTCTATCTGTTCCTGCAAGGACTCAAGATCACCGACAACGGCACTGGCGAAGTCCTCAAGGGTTGTGTCCTGGTGCGTCTCAGGCGAGGTGAACGTCACATTCGCCTTGATATTAAGCTCAGGCACACCGCCTTGCCCGACCTGCTTGTACTCAATATATGTAGAGCCGTTAGGATCGCCGATGTATGCGTCACCGAACACGTTCATGTAGGCACGGCCTGTCTGTGTCGAATAGCCGATGCCGATGAAGTTCTTGTCGGTGAACGAGTACTGCGAGTTGCGCTTCTGCGCGATGGACGTACCTACAGGCTTACCGAGGTTCTGGAATATCTGATAGCTTGGTGAGTCCGCACCTGACACGAACTCCACGATGGCACCACGACGGGTATTGTCGTTCACGTTACCAAGCTGCACGATGCTGTCCTGCGGGACAGGTACGTCACTTCCTGTCTGATAACCTGCGTAGGACACTCCGCTGATGGTGTTGCTGTTTGCGTTCGAGAGGTCGATGTAATGCTCTCCGTTCTCATTCACCTCTGCATCCTTACCGATTATCAACCGCCAGTAGTGATGCTGATACAGGCTGTCACTTGATACCATGTTCGTGATATGACAGTATGCCTGATCACCGACCACGAAGTCGTTGGTTATCGTCCTCTCCCCGTCGCTTCCACGGAAATAACAGCGGAACTTGACTGCATTCGAGAGATTTGCGTCCGTCTGTTCAAGAACGTTGCCGTTTGAGTCTATCCATTCGACACGGATTACTCTACAGTCGGCAGGAGAAGCCACCCTGTTACCGCCGGAATGAATATACTCACGCACCTCTATCGTGTCGAAGATGGCTTTAAGCCTGATATACAGCTTGTCGGCCTCAATGTATGTCGTGCCGTCGGCATCCTTGCGGAACACACCGCCCTCACCTAAGAGACCTGTCGTGAACCTTCCTCCGACCTGGAAGCCTTTAAGAAACTCAATAAAGCCCTCTGCGAAGTCGTCATGCAACTTGGAAATGAAATGCTCAGAGCCGTAAAGCTCAATCATTGAGTTTATCTGCGCCCTCGTAAGCCCGTACCCGTCGCCACCGACAACGGAAGCGATCTTGTTCTGTATCTTCTGTATCGTTGTTACCTGTTTCTCATCACGGAGCGTCACGTCGTATGTCGGAATACCTTTGTTTCCGTTTTCCTTAATTGTAAGGATATCAATAATGATGGCCTCGTCGATCCCCATGTCTGTATCAGAGAACGGGAAGATGTCTCCAGCCTTTAATGTATCATGAAGCGAGGCAATTGATCCGCCACTTGCCGAAGCCGTGTCATGCTGTCGAGCCATGAATATCTCGTCTATCCTCGGTTGGAATGTGAACCGGGGAGCGTGATTCTTCGACAAAGCCTCTATTGAAGCCTTCAGCAGTCTGACAGCGTTAATGTCAACGTATGCAGCAGGCATGTAAATACCAGTAAGGACGTAGTGATCCCCATCAGCGATATTGAAGTCGTTGTACGGGAACCACAGATCGAGAGTGTCGTCGTGTGACCGTTTTACGCGGCAGACCCATCGGTTACTCTCGTTCTGAGTAGGTCTTGCCGCAATCTCAAAGCTGCGTGCGCCGCACATTCCGTCCTTCATATCAATACTAGCACCCTCTACCCACACCTCGGAAAGATCAAAGCCAAGGTTCGGCAAGACAATAGAGAAGTTCGGAACCTCGCCGCTATCGTATATGCCGTTATCCGTTATATGTTCTGCAGAATAGACGACATCGACACCCGTTCCCTCTATGGTAGGGTGTATATCCTCTGTGTCGTTACTGCCGTCGAAGTATATGGATGCAGGGCGTGTGCCGTATACGGAAATGTTCGGAGAGTCAATGTACGGCCTATACTTATCCGTTGAGAACGTGTAGCCTGAATCGACGGCATCCTGCAGCCATTCGTACCCGCTTAGGCTTCTGTGCGCCTCAACCCAATCGTGGAGAGACTGGTTCGGGAAACCTGGGAGCATAAGGCGTGACACCGCCATATTATCAGGAAGGTTCGTCGTGTCATACTCACGCCTGTTGTCAGGCCACTTGTCTTTGTTTACACCGGACGTAAGATATATCTTCGTACCGGAAGATACGGACACCTCGGCACTGAGATTCAGCCTTATCTTTCCTGTAAGCCCATCTATAAAAGCAAGCGCACCGGAATATGTCGTGTTGCCAATCTTCGCAACCACGTGCGTCTCACCGGAAGAGAACTCGTTAGTAAAATAATCCTTTCGGAAATCTACATCAATGTCGACTAATCCGGTAGAGCTTGTTTCCGTAGCGTATCCATAGACGTGCATGTTCAGATTTGCATAGTAACGGCTTGGAAGGTTCGTCTCGCTTCCGTATGCACGAAGACGTGTTATGATCTGCTGACTGCTATCTCCGATACGTTCTATCTCATACAACCCATTGCCCTTGCCGTATCTGAAGTTGGTGGCTGCATAGGCTCCTGCAGAACCTACAATGACGACACGGCCCCTTATAATGAAATTGAGTGCGAAATCATCGTGGACTTTCTTCAGCGCGTCCCAGCAATTGATATTGTCGGCTGTCTCTGCGACACCGGTCTTCTCGTATGAGTACGTTCCCTGGCCTATGTACCTGTTATATGCATTAATAAACTCCTGTGTTCTCCCGACCGCAAGACCTCGCTGTGCGGTTCTTGTGTAGTCGAGACATATTATGGTCCACATTCCTGGATACAGTTCCTCTAGGTTCGCCTGTACTCTGTCTAGAAGATCGTCTACGGTCTCGCAATAGAACGGGAATGTTGGGAGTGATGTGTAGTGTACGTCGTTATCATTGAGCACAATGTCGTTAAAGTCACAACGAACAATCTCATCCTGCGCAGACATAAAGCGTATATTGTCATATACGAAGCCTTCTCCGTAAGATCCGGAACTCGCCTTTTTCAGTTCCGTCGGGTCATACTGTATGGTATAGCGCTCACCACGATAGTCTATATAATCGCCGACCCCGAACTCTATCGGTTCATGGCTTTTCACGCTGACAGTGATAAAACACTCCGCCATCCATTCGTCATGCAACTCAAGTTCCTTCGTGATCGCTTTTGCTGCACCGTTCCTGTCATATATATTCCATTGTGCCATAGTCAGTCAGATGATGATGAAAGAGTTATATCCGTAACAGGGTCCGAGACGGAGAACTTCACTTTGAAAGCCGCTATCACGCCCGCGCTGATGTCGTTATAGTAAAGCATGGTGTTATCGACCTCCTTCACGTACACGCCCTGTCTTCCTGTCTTCGTGTACTCGTCATATATCGCTAGACAAGGTGAACCGCCATTATTCCTTCCATACAGGAAATCAATAAAGCCGCAAAGGTTACTTGACATAGAAGATTCTGTCCCGACATACAGGAAAGTAACATCCATGTCGTATGCTTCAAATTTAAGTCCGTCAGTTGGAAAATAAACGTCGTCTCCGTTTTCGTCATGCCAGTTGCGGGTGGCAAGTTCTTTGCTTTTTGGTAGTTTCTTGAACGGGCATTCCTGGCATACCACACTGAAAGACTCCTGAGTGTCAACAACAGTACCTATATTCGTATATGTAGTACCGTTGTACGTCTGTTGACGTATTAGAAACTTTTTGTATGTAGCCATCGTAAAAATTTTTTACAAAGATACGTGAAAAATGATTTCAAACAAAATAATTTTACAAAAAACACTTGTTTGTAAGAAATAATTTATTTATCTTTGCACCGATATGAATAAAAGTGAGTTAAATAAGGAACTAAAGAGACTTGCCATCAACAAAGGTTTATGCGACCAGTGGCAAGAAGATTGGAAAGAAGACTGGGATCTGGAGCAGATGGTCAGACGCTTCTTCCTTGGTATTGACTTTTTTCTTAAAGAACGTTTTGTCAGCAACGAGTTCCTTAAAGAGAATTTCGGGAAGGATTTCCTAAGAAGAAATGCCATCCTGGTAGACGACTGCTACTCCCTACTCTACCCTAAGTACGCTATACTCATGGGAGACAGCAGGTCCACAATACGCTCAAACGGATACAAAGTATCCACTATATATATTACAGACAACTCAACTGCAAAGATTGTGTCTAGAGACCACTCGACACTGATCGTCCATATGCTTGGGACGGCACAAGTGGAGATACAGCAGTACGACGACAGCCACGTGGCCGTTATAACGCACTCACCCGAAAGTGTCGTCATATCAGACCAGAACATAACAATCAAAGAAGAGTTTGATTATCTGAAATGATCTAATTGTTTTTATTTTCTATCATGCATATCTAGTTGTAACGGCGGTTCGAGAGAATAGCCGTTATTTTATTCTACCGGCAGTCGCCACGTCCTGCTTCTTAGCCCACGGAAGTTGCTGTCAAGCGACTCTATCCGTTCTGCGATTTTCTCGTTACTATTCATGATGGCCGCTGTGTGTTGTTCAATGTTCTTCAGACTCTCGCTTGCGCTAGTCATGGATGTATAGAACATAGGGATGTACTGCGCCAGCAAAGCCCTGTCAACGCTTACGTCAAGCCTGATCGCATTCAGGTACGAGGCAAGGAGGTCTGCAGTCTGCTCGGTAATTGACTTGATAGTGGCGCTTGCGCCCGTCTGCTTCTCACTTGACTCCAACGAGAGTCCCCTGCTCTTTAGAAAACTCTGCCAGTTCTCGTAGAAAGTCTCTGCCGCCTCAATCATCTTCTGGCCGTCTCCGCCGTCACCAAAGAAATCCGCAACATCACGCATTGCCGCGTCGATAGTGCCCTCCGGGTTCGTCGCGTCAAACGAGCCTCCTGTGCCGTTCTTCCCAAACAACTTCGTCTGCAGGCGCTCCATCATCGGCTGTATGATACCAAGTGACATCATCCTGCTAACGACCTGGCCCATGATATCCTGTACGGTATCCTTGAAAGCCTCTGCAGCATCCTCACCGTTCTCGAACGCGTTCATGAGGGCGTCACCTATCTGGTCGGCCCACCCCTTCAGATCAATACCGAACAACTCGTCCGCAAGGTCCTTGGCAAAGTTCTGTATGGTAATATCCAACTCTGCCATCTTGGATTTGTATTCCTCAAGCGCCTCCTTAGACTTTTTCTTCTTGCCGTTCTCCGCATCGTACATCTTCTGGTAGTCCTCGCGCTGTTTCTGTAGTGCCGTGAGTTCCTGTCGGTACCCGTTGCCGTTAAGACCGCCACGCGAATAGTACTCATACATCGCCTTGTCTGTGTCGCTGTTCCCTGTGTATTGGGCTGCAAGCTGTCTTCTCAGGTTCCCTTTGTCGTACCCTAACGTGCGCTCACGCAAAGAGCGTATAAGATTGAGGGTGTTGTCGATCTTCTGTACGTCGCGGCGAAGATCCTCTATCTGCCGCTCACGCTTCTTGTCATGCAACTGCGCTATGCTCGTGATACCTCCGATTGCAGCGCCGACAGCCATTCCGTACGGGCCAAAAGCAGACAACGACGAAGCGCCGCTGGCCATGTTCCCTAGTACTCCAGCCGCATGGCCAAAGGCGTTTGATGCACCTTCCATGCCCAACGCGTCAAACATGTCCGCAATAAGGTTAGCCCCCTTGGACAGATCGTCAAAGGCTTTGACCAGTTGATCCGCTGCCCTCATCTGCTTCTCCATAGACTTGGCCTTGTTCTCCTCTTCCTTTGCCTCGGACACTTTACCCTCGCTTCTCAGTTTGCTCGCCTTGTTCCAGTGGTAGCCTATCAACCCCTGATATCCTCCATTAAGATACGCACCGGCGCCTCCTTGTATGCCAAGAAAACCTCTTGTCTCGAACTCAGAAGCGACCTTGTTCAGCTTTTGAACCTTGTCCGCATACTCTCCGACAGAGATCTTCCCCTGCTTAAACATATCAAACAAACGCGCGTTCTCCTTGTTATATGCATCATAGAATTCTCCCTCAGCCATTACACTTGCGTTGTTATATAACTGGTGGTACATGGCCGTTGCCTCGAAGTTCTTCGAATCTCTCTCTGTAGAAGCGCTCATTCTTCTTCTTTCCGCCTCCTCTGAGGTTATCAGACCTTGCGCAAGCAGTCGGTTTGTCTCCTCAAGTATCAGGTTATATTCTGTCTGGTTACGCATGCGGATAGATTCCAGATCAACCAGAGAGCCAAGCCACTTCGCATAACTCTGTATATCTCCGTGTATCACGTCCTGCTGCGCCTTCTTCCAGTCTTTTAGACCGTTCTGCACCGCCTTTATCTTCCTCTCTGCTATGCCAAGGGAATAAACATACTCGTCAATTTCCTCGTCACTCATGCCAAGCACGGCAGAGAAGTCTATCCGTGCTCCAGCAAATGATGCCACATTCTCGCGTTTCAGGTCTGCCGGCGTCGCTCCAGGCGAAACTCCTGACAGACGTGCTGCCAACATCCTGTCTCCAGTATCTGAGACCACAGTATTAAAGATATCCCACTTACGGGTAAGCTCTTCAATCTCCCTCGTCATCGACGATACAAAGCGCTCCGTATCCTTCTCAAAGTCCTTGCGGTCTATCTGAGCAAGCTCTTTGTCTATCTCCTTCAACGCCTCGGTTCTTGCTTTTCCGACAGGACGTGCGCTAACCTCATTACGTAGTTTCTCAAGATTAGACCTCAACTCGTTGACGTTTGTTGAATCTAACTTGTACTGCTTTAGTAAATTCCCGAACTCGGCTGCGACGTGTTCGAAAGCACTACCCTCTCCGACTTTATTCCTCCAGTATTGATACGAGTCTGCAGCCTCCTTCATAAGTCTTACCTGTTCACGTATCTCCTTCGTCTCGTCATCTGTCACCTTCTTGCCGCCGCCTTTCCTGGAACCTCCTTTAATGTCCTCGGCAGATATGTTGTTCGCTCTGGCAATATTGTATGATTTTTCGTATTTCTTCTTTGCTTTTATATATTTGTCGGATGTCTTACCCCATATCTTCTCTATATCGACCATATCCTGATAGTCTTTTTGGGCGTTATCCTTTATAGTCTTTAGGACCTCTGACTCTGTTTTCTCCTGATCTCCGGTTCCTGTTAGCTGATTGACTTCCTTTACAGAAAGAACGCCATTTCCACCCTTGCCGTTATTCTTGTTGTACCTTATAACATTTCCAAGGATGCGCTTTCCTAAGTCTGTCTGCAGGTCGTAAGGTGTTGGATTTTTCTGCCCCGGCTTCTTCCCTCCGCCAAGACTAAACAGTCCAAGGAGCTTTTCCTTCAGTTTGTCAATGACAACTTCTGCGACACCAAGTTTTTGAACAGCTTTAATAAGACCGTCAATAAACCACCTGTAAGTACGCTCATTATTCTTTGCCCATTCACTCAATTCCTCCTCGGTCATGTTAAACTGCTGCATGAGAGTCAGCTTAATGGCCTCGAAGTCGTCTGTTACAATGTTTCCCCAGTCGTCACGCACCTTCTCTGCCGCCTTCTTGACCCTCTTCGTCATTTTCTCAAAACGGGAACCGGCATTATCTACCGAGGCGACAAACTCGTCCCAATGCCCACTTTCAGCAATCAAGCGAACCTGCTCCTGCCAACTCTTACCTTTAAGGCTAAGACCAAAGCCGTTATTCTCTTCAATTGCTGTCTGCATGACATCCTGATACTCGGCAAGCAACGAGATCGCAGTGTTTAGCTCAGAATTTGACTTATTCACCTGCTCAATGTTCTGTGTGAGGCTCTTATTGAAGAATGGCAGGCCAAATGATGTTGTTTCTCCGAATTCCGGCGTCTCGGTTCGCACAATGCTCTTGCCGGTGTTCTTGAGCACTTTCTTAAACAGGTCTTCGCTATTTGACAACCATTGGGCCTCCTCCCTCATATCCTTCATCTGCTTTAGGAGTACGTCATATTTCTGGCTGATGGTCTTCGCGTTGTCGACCTGTTTCTTTTGCTCTTCTGTATATAGGTCGTTCTCGTCAAGAACTTCCCGCATGGTCCTGACCGCCTCTCGAAGAGAATCGACATCTATCGGCTTTCCGTTCTTTTCTACTTTTTTGATTGCGTTGTTTATGTCTGTCATCATCTGACGGGCTGACTGACCGACATAATTTGCAGACTCAGCAAACTGCTCAGACTCTCTTCTAAGGCTAAAGAAAACCTCGGCAACAGCAGACAGAGCGAGCATCGGCCAGAACGCACGAAGCAAGCCGCCGACAGCAGTCGCAGCAGCAGTAGCACCATTCTTTATACTCAGCCATCCTTGTGCCATCCATCCAAGGTTCATACTTCTCCATGTGGCAATCATTCTTAGCTGACTAACAGTGTACTTGCTTGTAGCAACCGTCGCCATGTTCATTGCCGCAGATACTTTACCTGTATTTGCGACGTGTTGAAGTTGAGCCTTTGACAGAAGGAATACTGCACCTGCGGCTTCAGCATCAGCAACGGACAATCGTTTTGTCGCGACCGCCTGTAAAAGCTGCTCCCTCGTCAAATTCTTTGTGATAGCGGCTGCTTCGAGTTGTGCCGCAGAAAAACGTCCAAGCGCTAGGTTTCCTTGGAGTATTGCTTTGTTATTGGCCGTCATAGCAATTTTGTTAAAGCTCCAATAGCCGGCACCAGTAAGCAATACAGCAGCGAGTTCCTGCCAATGACGTGTTAACTGAGTGAGCAACGTTGCAATGTTCTTCAGGCCACCTCCTACAGAACTTTCCGCGATCTCTCCGTACATGATATCCATTGAGTCCTTGAGGTTCTTGAATTTCGCCTTTACGCTCTCTGCCATTTTTTCCTGAGCGTTATAGAACATTCCTCCCTCATCAGTCAGATCCTTGAGAACTTTTAATACATCCTCATAGCTGATATCTTTCACTCTCACGCGTTTCCTTACCTCTGCGATTGAAACGAAACGCCCCTCGACCTCGGAAAGGTGATCGCTCAATTTCTTTGCAAGTGGGATGTTTGCCATTGAGAACTGTCGCAGAGTGTAACCGCTAAGAGCAGCCTCGCTTCTTACATGTCCTAATGCAAGGGCGAGTCTGTCAACTCCAGTACCGGTCGCAGCAGATATGTCGGCCAGTCGTCTTGTCATGTCGTATAGCTCCTTATACTCAAAGCCATATGCAGACAACTGCTTGGTCATCTGGTCTAGTTCAACGACGCCGAATGGAGATTTAAGCGCTAGCAGCTTTATCTTGTCGAAAAGCTCAGTAGCCTTAGCCATATCTCCGAGGATGGCACCAATCGAAAGACGCTGCATCTCAAGTTGTCCACCGATCTGGATAATATTTTGTATGAAGTTCTGGGCGCCCCAGACGCCAAGGTATTGCAAAGCCATTGACTTCAAATCAGAGAGAACCTGGTTCTGTCCTCTCATGGAATCCGTACTATGCTTTATGGCATTCGCCAGACGTAACTCAGACTCCGTGAGACGCGTGTTCGATGTAGAAGCCGTCTGTTTTGTCCCTATAAAGCGCTGATAATAGGAAATCAATCTAGAGAAATCGTTAGTCCCGCCACCCAACGAAAGAAGCGTGCCAGTGGACAAGCCTCCACGTTGCTTTATCGTCTCAATGTTACGCAATTCCTCACGTATGGCTTTCAAGGCATTTCGCAACTGGTCATATTGATACGTGTCGAGCTTATCACGGCCTCCAGACATCAGCTTACTCAGGCTTGCCGCCTGACTTTGCAGCATTTTCTGTCTTGCGCTTGCGATAGATTCCGCTTCCCTTCTAGCGGTAGCCGCGTTCTTCTGTAAGGCGTTATATTCCGCAGCCTGGGACTTTGCTGCCTGCTGTGCGGCCTTTTCCTCTGCTCTCGCTGCCTGCTGTGCGGCCTTTTCTCTCTCTTTAATGCCTCGTTCCCAAACTTGCTGATATTCTCTCTCCTCTCTTTCTCTGGCCCTTACGCGCGAAGCTCCTGCACGCTCCTCTGCTCGGAGACGAGCCTCTACCGCACGTTCCTCCGCTTTTACTGCCTGCTCTTGTGTCTTGTTATACTTCTCCGCCTCGGATATGACATCTTTATAGGCTGATTTGAGCATGCCGAAATTCGCCGTCAGTTTTTGCAGGTCGCCTCCGGTCATGCTGTCACTGTCAATTGTCTTTGCGACCTCCTTACGAAGCCTTTCAAAGGCATTGAAAGATTGATTAAGAATAGTTGAAGACATGCCGAAATTGTCTCCGACAAGCATTACTTTTCCAAGTTTAGCCTGTTGGTTTTCTATTTCAAACAAAAGCTGTCGATATTTGGCGGCAGTCCTCATGGCTTTATCTGTCGATTCCTCCTGGCTGTCACCTGCCTGTTTCGCGCTTTTACTTATCTCGTCTAGCTGCGTTTTTAGATTGGCAGTGTTCTGACTTAGCTTATGGATGCTTTTCGCATCACCCAGAGATTCAAGATCATTTATGAAAGACTGCAGATTTCCAACTTCCTCAAGTTTTACCTTGATGTTGATACCTTTGTCTCCTAACTCCGCAAGACGCTCTATCTCTTTCCTGATTCTTTCGTACTCTTGATTGGCACGCTCTATTCCAATTTGGAACATCAAATTATTTGCCATATATTTCCACTGTTTTGTTATTACAAATGAGTAATAGCCTATTGGCAGCAGAACTTACAGCCAAGAAACAGGGAACTCCTGTGAGGCTTATAGATTTTATGCCACAAAGATAAGATTTTTTTTTACAATATCATATAAATATGCAACAATATGATAGAAATCGAACAAAAAAAAGGACATAACGACTTGATAATCCTAACAAAAGGGCGGTCACGTGCAGCAAAAAAGCTCAAACCTTGATTCAATATTGCATATAGAGAAACCTCCTTCTGCCAACAACTGCATACAGGCATCGTGACGCTCAGAAGGATCCATACCTATAGCAAACATCCATGCGTCAATATCATCGAGATGCAAAACAGAAGCCCCGATGATCGACAGCCTGTTGACTTCATTCTCCATTTGTGTCATATACGTTTTCATAAGCACTCAATTATACTAATACAAAACTTAAAATTCCTTAAATCGTATTTTAGATTATAACAACGAGCCGTTTTATTCGCTAATTTTGCATAAACATTTAACATTTACAGACATGAAAAGGATGTTCTTATACCTTGCGCTTGCGCTGATGACTGTATCAGTATACTCATGCTCTAAAGACGAGCCGGATCTCGGTGGCACACAGCCTGGCACTGAGACGGAAGAGGGTGGTGGCGGAGGTCACGGCAACACCATCAATCCTATAATGACAGACTTCAACGATATCAATCAGTTGTACGGAATATGGACGGCAAAAGAAAGAATCGTAGGAGAAGAGGAGGATACGCTGCAGTCACCGTTAAGTGTGACTTTTAAGAAAGACGGTACATTTGTTTGCGTTTTTGACAATACTTCTATCTCAGGAACATATACATACAGCAACGGCACTGCGAAATGCACATATAAGAGTGGTAATACAATGTTAATAGACGGATATGTACTAACTTTTTCACCTTATGACGATAAAAGGCTACGCGTTGAGACAACTCAGCACATGCTCTTTTACAAGGTCACGGATTGCCTGCTTATGTCAAAGACAGCAAATGAATAAACAAAATAAAGGCTGACATCGCGTGCAGCCTTTATTTTGCCTTTACGTCCACCTCGACCTTGTGCTCTATATTACAGACCGAGTACCATCCGTATGAGAGTATCTGCCTGCAAGCATCGTTCCGTTCCTTCGGAAGCATGTCAATGGCGAAGAGCCATGAGTCCACTTCGTCAAGGTCGATGACGGTGACGTCTCTCATGATGAGCAAGTTTACCCCGTTCTTGTCCGGGCGAAGATTCGTTTTCATAGGCATGGCTCTCCAAGAAGTTGAACGGCTTTCCTCATAACATATCCGGTCAGCCACGCGCCGTCCTCGCTTCCGAAAGGAATATCGTAGTATTCATGGATGGCGTGTATGGCATGATACAGGGTCTCGTGTGCAGCCGTGTCCCACCACTGGTCTTTTCCTGTGGCGTTACCGATGAACACAAGGCTCATGCGTATATCGTCACGGCTGACGCACATTCCCGTGTTGGTATGGAACAGCAGGACGTCAACGGCCTTTTCGATATTCTCTCCTCTCATACCGAAGGCCATCATGTTCTGACGCATCTCATACTCGTCAAGCCTTTTCAGGTCATAGCACAGGACTATTCCCCAGGCTCCGTCTATGTCTATGTACTTCGTCTGCATAGGCTACACGAATCTATCCCAATAGATTGGAACTCCTGCATTGCGCATCTTTGCGACGAAGCAGTCAAGGACGTTTGCAGGGCATCCGTCAGGATCGCATATCGTCTCCTCTACGAAGGCAGATCTCTGTGCATCCGTTGAGAGAGATTTCGGATAGTCGGCCCTAGCCATGTTGAACAGGTACCATGCTGTATATACATACTCGTCCGACATCTTTATGCCGTTCGCCCTAAGCGTATCCTGCACGTCGTCGGACGACATCGGTATGAGCTTCTTCGTCGAATCCGTTGCAGGGTCTTTCACTCTCATTCTCCCGATAGCCCACTCTGCGAGCCTCTTACTGAACTGGCCTTGATACATATCCTCATATATGGCCCGGTCTTCTGAAATATACTGTTTCATTTTTCCTCTTTCTGTTTTTTTTGTTTCTTTCCAAATTTCAAAGAATTGGGAAGTATTATAAACTTATAAGGGAATCGGGATAATATCCGCATATCCCGACCCCTCTCATATTAGATGAAGCGTCCAAGGGAGTCTCTTTCACGTCGGAACTCCTCTTCGCTGTCACGCCAGCCGTGTTCATAGCCTTCCTTGTAGGCTTCCTCGCTTCGGTAGCTGCCGTTTCTCATATAGCTGCCACCGCCACGATAATTACGGCGCATGTGCTCTCTCATGTTGGAGCGCATCTGCTCTTTACTCTGTTTGTCGTCATTGATTATAACAAAAGGCATAGTCGTAATGTTTTAAAGGATTCTACTTCTTGGACGGGGTGAACAGCTCGTCGAGCTTCTCCAGTATCGTGTCCAGTTTCTTGTCCGTTTTATCCTGCCTTTCCTCAAGGGATTTGATACTTCTGTCACGGTCTTTCTCCTCCTTATATCTGGGATTGAGCGTTTCAAGCATCTTCTCTCCTTCCGTAAGGACGGCTTTATGGTAGCCGACCTGCTCCAATGCCTTCTTTGATGACTGTATCATCCCGTCAACGGCTTGCAGAGTAGCTTCACGGCTACAACTGACAATGGTCTGACCGTTGTTGTACGAAGTCCACTCGGAACCGGCAGGGAGGTTGTTGAACGGCACATCAGCACCATTGATGGTTGCCACTATGTCGACGACAAGGCCCTGTCCCTGCATGGCTGTAAGGCCGTTGAATATCGACGGCTGTCCAGCCTGATAGGGCGATTTCTGGTCGCTTTTAGACTTAACCACACCTACTTGCAGAGCAGGCTTCTCACTTTTCTGTAGAACGTAGAACGGCTGACCCGCTCCAAGACTGTTGAAATCCATTGTTTCTGTACTTTTTGGTTGTTAATTATCTCTCTGTTTCAAATAACATTCATTACTTGCAGAATGTCAGATAGTCTGTCGTAATATATCAGATAGACACCGACACCAGGCAAGTCCGCTACTGTGACATTATTGCCACCTGCTGAAGTGACGTTACTTGTGACACCTGCCATCGAAAAACGTATTGGCAGTGTCGTAGTAGTGCCTTCTGGTATTGCCTCAGATATATACACCAAGAGCAATCCACGGAAAGGTCTGCGGTCAAAATCTGGGTTAAACTTAAAGTCTACCGAAGTTTCAGAAACCGCCACACTCTGTGTCTTTATCGTCGGAATACCGTTGATATTGACATATTGATATGGAAATGTTGCCATAATGTTTTGTACTTTTAATTATTATTCGTACCTTTGTAGCGGGAATAGGCAGGAGTCATGACCTGCTGACAAGAGGTAAGTCAACGCCTCTTTCCCTTTAACAAATCGTTGACATCATTAAACAAAGTTGACAATGACAAACGAAGAATTTATTGAGTCAGTTAGGCTCGAAGGAGAAGAGTGGAAAAGTATTCCTGGAATGGAAGGTTTTTATATGGCTTCCACAGAAGGAAGGATTATCTCGCTTGGTAGGTATGTATTAACAAAGAATGGAGCATATCGCTACAAGCGACCTAAATTGCAACTTCTAACAGTCAATAACAACGGATACCCAGAGGTCAGAATATCAATAGAAGGTAAGAGACGTACCTTTGCAGTACACAGACTGATAGGGAAGACTTTTATACCAAATACCGAGAATAAACCATCATTAGACCATATAGACAGAGTTCGTACAAACAACAGGGTATCAAACCTAAGATGGTGTACTTTATCTGAAAATATGAAAAATCCTCTAACTCTTGCTTACATAAAACAGTTAGAAATAAAAAGAGACCATTCGAGTCATTGTAAACCTGTTGTCTGTCTAAAAGATAATTGTATAGTAAAACAATACAAATCCCTAATAGAGACAGAACAAGATGGCTTTGTATGGAATCAAGTATATCTTGCGTGCTCAGGTAGAACAAAATCGCATAGAGGATTCAAATGGATGTACCTATCCGATTACAAATCTCTTGTCAGTAAGTCAAAGAACGCCTAACCATTCGGCTATTTAACCCCAGTAACTTCCACCACCTCCGTAGACATACCCATTGTACGGTGTGTTGTTGATTACAGAAAGGTTCGGATAGGTAACTGGGACTGTTTGTGGCATTTTGCACTTGATGTCGTCCACCTCCTTTGCCAGACCTGCGATCTGACCGAGGATGGGCGATACGGCCTGCTGGACGACTCCTGTAGTGAAGTTCTGGGACTTCAGGGTGGCCACCTCTGCTGTCAGGGCGGTGATCTCACGGTCCTTGCGGCTTGACTCCAGCGCGTCGATCTTGTTGTCGAGAGCAAGATAGTTGCGGTTCATCGTGTCGGTAAGCGCGTATGTCTGCTGACACATGGCAAGCTGGTCTGAAGCCGCCTTGCGCTCTACTGCGTTACCCACGCCGTTAATGCTCTGCTGGAGGGCGTTGGTCTGCTGACAGGTAGCAAGGCGGTTCTCACAGCAGCACTGTTGGAACTGTGCGGCCATGCTTGCGTTTCCGCTCTGGATGGCGTTGATGACCTGAAGGGCGTTGATGCCCTGTGCATTAGCTACCTGGTTCAGGGCGTTCTGGATATTCATAATCGCTCCGTTCACGAGGTTGAAGTCCTGACCGATGGTCGATGCGAGCGTCGACACTGCCGTGCGCTGTGCTTCTCCCTGTGATGTGATGGCGTTCATGATCAGCTCACGGCCTGAGTCGTTACTGATCTGGTTGCTGATGAAACCTGCGCCGCCAGCGTTTCCACCGCCGAAGCCGAAACCGTTTCCGTTGTTCCATCCGAAGATAGACGCTACGATCGCAAGGCCGATAAGTTCTCCGATGGTGTTGTTGCCATTCCCGAACAGACCGCCGCCATTACCACCGATGGGTATGGAGAACGGGATTCCGCCCATATTACCCGTAGCATCTGGAAGTTGATAAATCTCTGCCATAATGTTTTCTGTGTTTGAGTTGTGAATACTATAGTTACCTTTGTCATTGGCCTTTGACAAGGGCAAAGATATAAAGAAACAGAACACATGTAAAGCATTTGAACGCGCTTTCATGTGACACAGGATGACACCGTTTAACACTCTGCAGAAAGCCTTTTGAACGCACGCTGGAGAGTGCGCTTGGCAATCTTCATCTCATCGGATATCTCCATTATGGCACAATCGTATTTTATGCCGATACTACGCATATGACAGAACTTCTCATATGCATCCACATACAGGTAATCATTCAGGAAGATGCCATTTCGTGACATTGTTTTTAACGTTTCGGCACCCAATTTCAACATTTCGTATACTTTCATCCCGCAAAAATTTGTCAGTTTCATAATAATTCTTATCTTTGCAACCGCTTCACTATTCTTACATGGAAAAAATAATCCCACAAGACAGCTAAAAGGGTATTGCCCCTCGACCTGCCCTGTGGGATTCATTGTAAGAAAGTGAAGCGTCTTATTTTGATGAAAGTCGGGGGGCTTTTATTCCCCGCTAACCGTTTCTATAGCTCTTTCTTCTCTCCTGTATTGAGAAAAGCGTTCATATCGAGCCTCTTCGCGTTCGCTATAGCATCATTGATATTGAAATCATTACCGGCCTTTTCCCTCTGGCGTTTCTTCTCAAGCCACTTCTGGTACTGCCTGTTGGCGTACTCGCTGTCTACATATCCGTCTTTCCAAGGTTTGTCCTTTGTCTTGTCTGCCTTGTAGACAACAATTGGCTGGTCTATCGTCAGTAGCTCGACCTGTGCGGCTGTGAGGCCCCAGTAGTAGTCCCACATCGGAACACGCACCAGTCCAAACAGGAAATCACGCGGCATCATGAGCCATTGCCTTGCTTTTCCGTCTCCCGCTGCTGCTCCGTAGCGAGTTCTTGAAGGATACGCTCTGCTTCTTCCGTCCTCAGATTCATCAGCGTAGCCTTTGCCGCGGTCAGTGACATGGTAACTAGTAAGAACTGAGGCAGCGGAACTTTTTTTTTACCTTCGTCAAGTATCTCCTGCAACTGGACATGATCGTACTGACGGATATAGTAGAACCAACGCCACATATACCAATAACGGAACTTTAGCTTCCAGTAGCCGTCAAGGATATAGACGACTGCAGCCTTACAAGCCAGCTTGGTGTCGTCAAGCAAGGAGTTAAGAACGTCATCCCTGGTCCCATCCTTGTCGTCGGTTGTACCCTTGCGGATCAGAAGACGGGACAGCTTGTCTATCTGACCGTTCTTCAGCCATCTAATTTTGTACTTCTTTTTCGTGCCGAGCACGCTAACAATCGTAGCATCATTGTCCCTGATGCTGGCATACCGCCTCTGAGCCTCCAAGGACGGCTGTTCAATCTTAGATTCCTTTCCCATATCTAAACGTATAAATCCTTATGTTCATTTAACCATTTCTCTGCGTTTTTCCCTCTCCAACTGCCATGCCCCAGATGGATTATGTACTGCCAGATGTCAACAGAAAGCCATTTAAGACCCTTGTTAATCACCTCCTCATACAGCCATGCGCCGGTATCGTACCTGTTGTTCGGAAAAACATTGCTAAGTGCCCACATCTTCTCTCCGTTGAAGTAACGTATACCGTGAACCTTCAGCAACGGCACGTTTATCCAGCATAGGAACGGCTGGAATAACGTCACACCGTCCTTTTCATGTTTCATTCCGCATACCGCATCACGGCACACAAGACCCTTGATATCCTTCGTGACAAGCACGTCGCTGTCCATCAGTACAAAGCCTTCAGGGATCATGTCCATAAGCATGTCCACGCTCTTACAATGCTTGGCGCTCCCGAAATTACTCTTGTTGCGGTCATCAACCTGCCTGTCCGGATAGTCGTCCAGCATCTTATCGAAATCTATGATCTGACCTCGCGTATTGTCAATTACAGACACGTTGGAGAACGTATTCACGAATGGACGCGCATCGCTGTTGTCGAATACGGTGACAATGCATCCTGGCGTCCTCTTGTTAAGAGACATTATGGCTGCAGACGTAAGCTCAGGGGTGTTGTAATGAACAAACGCGACGTTTATGCCGTTGGTCCACTTCATGTTCGTGCTTATCCATGAGGAAATAAGACGCTCCGCAAGAAAAGACAGCACCCTCGTCTGATAGTCGGTCCTGTAGCCGCGGAAGTCCTTCTTGGCCTTTTCCCTCCACTCGCTAACGCACGTGTTAGATATGCCGCACGCTGCTGCGAAGTCATCAAGCAACGGGAAAAGGAAACTGCACAGCTTCAGGAAATCGTGCCACTTCATGACGAAACAGCAGTTCGCAATAAGGACGTGCCCTGACTTGATGTGAGCAGAATACGGGTTGCCTTTACCATATTTCTCATCCAAAATGCCAAGAACGCAATCCATGTCTTTCGCGTTGTGGCAACGTGCATACTGGTCGTATACCGTCATCGGTCCGAAATCAATGGCACGGAAAATCTGGCACTCACCCTTACCAGGCAGCGATCTGACGTCAAGGTGCCGCCGATAGTGCTCAAATCCTACATAGTCAGACTTGAGGTTATTTTTCCACACATACCACATCGTCACCATCTCCGAATAGACAGGGTTCATGTGGTTGATGTTCTTGCCTGCAACATCCATATGTGTGGCAAACAGGGTGTGATGCTCGTCTTCGGAAAGACCGTACTTCTCGATGAGTTCATCCTTGTGGTATGAAACCCATATCCTATACTCGTTCTTCTCTTTTCTCATAAGAATCTCATTTAATGCGCTACGAACCAATGCAGCATACTCTCCGATGCCGCCTGCACACTCATTGTCGTTCACGCAAACGACGCCATGCGCACCGCCAAGCACACTGCAGATCTTTTCCTTTGTGTCTTTTACGGACAGATACGTGCTCTTTACACGTCCGTCAACATATCTGCCTGTAAAATACTGCCAAAGCACATACAGATACTGGTTGTAGCTTGTTCTTGATCTGTAAGGTGTGATACCGCCCGTAACCTCTTTTTCAAAACGTTCCCTCGCCTCTAAGCACGAGCTTTTCAGAAGGGGTGCAAGACAATGGCCGTTATACATCCATACATCGTCACCTAACTCCTTACCGAACGCAGCAGCGACCATCCTCTGCTGGTCCCGGCACTTGCCATGAAAAATATTCATCGTGGCAGGGAACTTCTTCACATCATAATGCTGGACGGGAAGACCTCTGGCAAAGAAATCGGAAGCACTCATTCCTGACAAAGGGAACATATCATCATTACCATATATAAAATGCTCAGAAAGACCGTCGATGTACGGAATGAACATCTCAATGATGCAACTATTGAACACGGGAAGGTATTTCTCCGGAATAAAGTCCCTGTGATACACGACACGTATCCTGTCGTCATCCATCCAAGGTTTCTTCTGACTCTCCCTTGCCAGTATGATAATGATCGTACTGACAAAAGGCATGAATTTCTTTATGCACCTGACTAGAAGTGGCTCCAATCCCCATGATCGGTAACGGCAAGCGCTGCCTGTACGGTATTCCGCGACGTGCATGTGTGACTTGTATTCCTGCTGCCACTGCACGTCATCGTCAAAAACCATTGGAACTACGTAGTCGATTGTCATGATTAATATGGTTAAAAAGCGGCAGCAGTGACTTTCCTCACCGCCACCGCCAGTCGTTTAGAATGGAATACGCTTAGTTGCTGCTGCCTGAATCAAGTTCACCGATGAACATAGCGTCGGTGTCTGTTCCGCTTGCGCTCACACCAGTCAGGGAGATGCCGACAGGCTTAGCGCTAGTCGGGTCGTCGAAGATAAGGCTGGCCAGGAACTTTGACTTCTTGATTCCGAAGACACCGTTCTCTGTTCGGTTGATTGCCGCCAGACCAAGGATAACCTCATGGGCACTCTCCTTGAACTTCGTTCCGGTGTAGCTCTTGCCGTTGAACGTGATGGTCGCGTCTGCGGCAGTGAAACCAAAGAGTTCCAGGATCTCCTTCGTGATCTGAGGAACGAACAACGAGGTCTCTGCGTCACCAGGGGTCATCTTCGCAGACCAAGGAGTAGAGAGACCATGAATACGATAACGCTCCGTACTCGGAGTTCCGCCTGAGTAAGAGAAACCTGAGTCCTCTGCTACGGGAACCTCTGTAGGAGTGGATACGCCGCTCGGAAGGGCGAACCCGTCTGCAAAGCCACCGGGTACCACATACAGGGCATCAATTCCGGTGAAAACGCCAGTTGCATTACTTACATTTGCCATAGTCTAATCTGTGTTTATGTGTTAATACTGTTATTTTCGAAAGCCTTCCACTTGCCTTGCACGTCGAAGGTTATAGTCGTAACTTGAAATCCCATACCATCGCTGCCTTCCAACCGTATAACAGGTTTGCTCGCTACGATATACTCTCCGTTAATAGGGAAAAGATTGATCACGCTGTCCGTCAGATCCCCCATAGGATTTACATCCAACGTCTCGTTAGAACGGGCCTGCGTGAAAAGATAGAACACACCGCTTGTCAATAGGTATGACTTCTTCCTCCCAATCACATAGTCAGATATGCTTACAGGCAGGCTGACGACGATGAATTTCTCCATCGGAGCGTCAGTGTCCGTTGTCTTCGGCCTGTCCATGAGAAACACGTTCTTGTTGCCGAAAACAGGCTTCACCGCCTTTACCAGATCGTTGTAGATGTTATATAACGTAGATTTCTTTGTCATAGCTCTATGCAGACTTTAATCGCATGAATGTTACTCCTGTACGCTCTGCGAATTTCCTTGTTTCCAGGAAACCTGTGGTCTTACGCTGCATGTCTACCCAATCGGCATATTCAACCGTGTAGGCGACAACCACATCGAACATATTCTTACCATCCGGCCTGAACATGGTGAAGAACGCTTCGGCATCGTCACGTCCCCATCCGCCGTTTGTGTCGACGGTAGGTGTGTATACCGAACTTCTACCCTCATAGTCACGTCTCAGGTAGATGCGCTTATCCAGGACAGGCTTCATCTTCCTACGTATGGCGGACGTGACACCCGGCACGTCGGAAGCGTAATACGGAGCATACGGGCGCCCGTTCTCGTAAAGACATACGACAATCGAGTTCAGCAGGTTACCCGTGAAGTTATGCGCCTCCGGGTTGTTTAGACGCGCTCTCACTGCAGACTCGACAATAGACCAGCACCAGAGGTTAAGCTCTCGCCTCGTCTCGTCGCGGACCTGTCTGTCAAATGCCCTGAACGCCTTTTCTACAACTGCCGTGTTCTTCATTGTCAGTTCCTCCCGTAACGCCAAATAAGATGTGTTCCTGCGTAGCTGGCAGTAGCGACACTCTTGTCGACAATCCTGCCATACTCCTGAAAACTACTTCCGTGGACAACAATGACCTCATCACCCTCAAGTGGTACTAAGCCGCGTGCATCCCAGCCGTCCTGATTCAAAGGCAAGGCGAGACCGCGCTGAGACGTTATGATGTCTCCCTTGTCCGACGTCGTATTGATCTTGTAGCTCCTGCACTCACCCTCGTAGATGACGGTTGTCTGACTCCCGCCAACAGGGTCCTGAGCAGACAGGGAATCGTCGTTCTGCTCTCCAGTCCCAGTTGCGACACCTTCATCCGTGTCGTCACCGCCCATCGGATCGTACTCCTCCTCGCTAGAAAGCGGAGAGAAATCCTCCTCATCCTCCATCGGATCGTCGGTGGTCTTGCGGATTATTCTGCACCAGTGCGGAAATCTCGGATTGCTCATCGTCTCGGATTGTAGTTTATAGGGTTGTGTATACCACGGCCAACGAATCCCCAAAACTCCTCGCCAATAGTAGGCAGGTCATACTTTTCAAAGATATCATTGGCCATCTGCAGATATTGCTTCAGTACGTTGGCCGACATACGCTCACCACCCTCTGTATGCTTCCAGTCAGCATCCTCGTCTGTGGTACTTCCTGTCTGAGTAGGAGAACCTGATACCCACACATACAGCCACGCAAGACACAACTCACGCTCACGCTCGGTAAGCAACGAGACATCCGTGTCCTTTGTTACAGGTGCGGTCACAGGCTCACCGCTGCTGCTGCTACCCTCATCAGGCACAGGCTTCGGAGAGACCTTCGCATCCATAATGATGGTGGAAACGGCATTGTCAGGAACGCTTATATTCCTGACTTTGCCGTTTAGGTACTGCTGGATGGTCATCACATTGTCTGCCATGATTCCAAGTTTTTAGAGTTTACTCGCTTGAAGAGCTTGATCCGGAACTCGAACTAGCCTCGCCGATGACCTTCACGCGTGCCCAGTTGCGCATGTTGCGGAACACAGGACCGGCGTAAAGCTCGAACTCGACGGTGTTGTGTATCGGGTTCTCGTGCCATGTGCTGAGAGCGGCAATACGACCCTCGATAAACGAGTACATCGTGCTCTGCGAGATGCCTCCGTAAGCCTGACGGTCCTTCCATATCGAGTTGGTGTTCTTGATTGAGAACATACGCTCGTTACGGTTGAACGCGATCATGTAGTGAGGATCGAACGCAGGTGCGTCAGCGACAGGTCTGCCATCCTCCTCGTGTACGGACTTGAAGTCGACAGGGATAATAGGCCATACGCCACGGTTGTAGATGAACTGTGCGAGTTCAGTACGGGTGGCGATGTATGCAGCCTGATTACCTGCCTGAACATCCTTGTTGGCAAGGAAGGACTTCAGTACAGAAGGATGGTCGAGGATACGGTCGAGAGTGTCCTTGTTCACGAGCCAAGCGTTGACGTCACGGCTCTGCGTGACGGTGAGGATACGCTGGAGATCAAGGATGTCCTTGATGATGTTGACGGTATCGCCGCCGGAAGTCTCCTGCTCGGTGATGTTGCCGGATGCGTCCTCGACGAACCACGCGGGAGAAACCTCCTGATACTGGTTGTCGTCGAAGTCGAAGCGGAACTCGTACTTGACGCCATCTACGCTCGCCTCGTTGATACCACCGGTAGATGCCAGTTCGAACGTCATGTGAGTCAACTCGTTGTGGATACCGCCAAGGATAGCCTGAGAGTTTACGAGCATAGAGTCGTAGATAAGGTCCTGGATACTGCGGTTCGTGTTGTTGCGAACGTCACGAAGCATGAACATGTCATCCTCGTCGAAGGTGTATCCGTGACCGAACTTCGGTGTCGAGCCGGTGTAGAACTTCCATCCAGAGGTGTTACGCATCGGCTTCAGACCGTGAGCGGAGAGAAGCGAAGCACGTGCCATGATGGGAACCGTACGCTCACCCTGAGACCAGATCTTGCTGTCGCTGGGCTGATCCCAGTCGCCAAGCATACGCCAACCAAGACCGGGCTGGTTGTATTTCTGGTTAGCCAGGTCCATAAGGACGCCAAAACCCTTGTTGTCCATGTACTTACGGTAGTCGTACATGTTGTAGGTTGAATTTGCTCTTGTAGTTGCCATAATTTACCTCCTTTCTTTACTTACGGTTCGACCACTTGAACTGACAGCCTGCGTTGACAAGGGCAGTCTTGATAGCTGCATTGCAGGCAGGCATGCGACGCTCCAGGATCGGACGGTCGTTTGCCCACATACCATCGCAGCGTACTGCAATCGCGTCAGAGTCATACCATCTGTCATAAGGCAGGATGGCGTTAGGAACAGCCTTTACTTTCTTGGTGGTGGCGTCTACCTCAACGAGGATGTCACCAACAGCAAGACCCGTAACTGCTCCGCTGAGAGTCAGAACATTACCCTCCTTCGAGGATACTGTCGCATAGTTCGTGGCGGCAGAACTCAAATCGTCGCCCAACTCGGCTACGGTAGCACCGACCTTGAACGGGGTGCGGCCAAAGCCAAGGTCTTCAACGGTCACTTTGGTACCGTCTATAGCCTTAACCTTCGCGGTGATGATAGGAGTAGCCTTTCGGGTACTCTCGTCACAATTCAGGTAAGTACCGCAAGGCAGTACGTCCTTAGAGTCGGGAAGGTCAGCCATGTCAAAGTCAAAGCCACCGATAAGCAATGACGGATGGCCCTCGAACACGACGAGCGCACCGCCCATCTTTCCACTGGCCTTTACCGTCTGGTCATAACCTTTAATCATGTCCTTTTTCGTTTTTGTGTTGTTAAAAAATCATTGTCTAGTCTCTTTATGCGCCGCCGTATCTCAGCAGCATGCCTTACTTGAAGATCTGTGACTCCAGTACGGCTGCGGCTTTTGCCTCTGCTTCGATCTGTTCCTGACGACTCTTGCTCCACGCCTGGATCTCATCCACAACGGAACCGCCACCACCTCCGCCACCGGCGAAAGGCTTTGCACCGTTTCCCTTGTAGATATCCTTGTAGTTGGCCTCGTAATCCTTCTCAGCCTTGATTTTCAAGACTTCCAGATCGGGATTTTCGCCTACGACAAGTCTCTCAAGCGTGTACTTGAGTGCGAAATCGTCTTCGTCCACACCGCGCTCAATAAGGTAGTCGCGGACCTTTGAGCGTACATCCGCCTCCGTAGCTGCTTTTTCCTTAGCTGCCTGATTCTTGAGATAGTCGCTAAACTGCTTGCTTAGCTTTCCGAACTCGCTGTCCTCTCCGGTAAGACCCTTGAACGCCTCAATCACCTTCTCAGAGACAATTTTGTCGATGTCTTGGTCTTCGCCATTTTTGCCACCTTCGTTCTTCTTTACGGGATCATTCTTCTCCCACTCCGCCTTGGCTGCTGCCACCGCATCGGCAATGGCCTTCTCCTGAGCCGTCTTCTGCTCCGCGGCGTACTTCGTCTTGAAATCATTGATCCCAGTGGAAGTGTCGTGGCGCAACTGGCCGCTCAGTGTCTTCACCATCTGGACGGGAAGGTTCCAACTCTCGTCGGTAATCTTCTCGTCATCCGAGAACTGTGGAAGGAAAAGGTTTACTACTTCAGTGATGGTTCTCTCGCTCAGATTGTCTATCGGAGCGTTGTTGTTGGCGGCTTTCGCCTTATCCATCAACGTTTGCAAGAAAAGTTCTTTTTCCATGAGTATAAAAGTTTAGTTTTTGTGTTGAAAATGTAAATTTCTTTCGCAAAAATATAAATATTATCATTTGTAAACAAATTTTTATGCAAAAATCTTTACTTTTTGCTCTTATTTTCTCATTTTTAAAGGTTTATTTTTTATTTTTGCAGCAATAAATTAGTAAAAGAACTTTACAGCATGAAAACAGAAAGCGGACTTTTTACAAAGAGTGGCAAGCCCATTTACAATTATGAGCACATAGAGAAACTGCGTGCCATAGAAGACGAGAAGAGAAAAAACAAGCAACCGTCAAGAACTTTCATCTCGCAGAGAGGTGCGCAGGAGCATGTGCAACACTCCGATGCGGACATGGACGGCACGGGCGGTAACCGCGGAGGCGGAAAAGCCAACACCTACAACACGCCGGTAGCGACGCCTTCCGGATTCAGGAAGATGGGAGACCTTGAGGTCGGTGATGCAATATGTACACCGTACGACGGCGTACAGAAAGTCGAGAACATCTTCGAGCAGGGAGAACAGACTGTATACGTCTTCCACTTCGACGACAATACGGAGGTAAGATGCATGGATAATCATCGGTTCTACGCGCGTGCGCATCAGGACGAGCCGTGGATGGTATGGACGGCCAGGGAGATCATGAACCTGTATCGTATAGATCAGCCTTTCCCGATGTCTCTCAGAAAGACTTCTACTGAATATGTGGAAGTGCCACTTTGCGGTGAGGTGAAAATGAATGAGACGCGTGGCGTGACAGACCTCCCGCTGCACCCGTTCTTGCTAGGACTTATAAGCGGGACAGGACAATGGGAATTCTCCCCGAAAGGTGTCAGGCTGATCAACAATCCGCATCTGGCACAGGTCATGTGGAACATGTGCCACAATATATTCTGGAACAGGAAAGACGGCTACTACTACCTGCGAGGCATACCGGACGAGTACAGGAAGAAAATCACGAGAAGCAGACAGAAAGAAAACGCATGGATACCTGAAGACTATATGACAGCATCCGTAAACGCACGCTGGGAATACCTCAGAGGCGTTATCATGCGACAGGGGCAGTCACGGAAGAAGGTCCCGTTCCTCACTCTCCCGAACAAGAAGCTCATAGAGCAGATTGCGCAGATGGCACGTTCACTAGGAGTTCTTGCGACGGTGGTCCAAGAGACAGAAGAACCGGCAAAGATCGGATGGTGGAAGGTGTGGCTAAAAGCGCCGGACACAGAGAGGTTTTTCAAGGGGACGCGGAGAAACGGGACAGGAAGGAAATACGCAGACACACCAACGAAGATTCCGGTGGACCCCGATACCTCCGTCCTGACGAAGAAGATCCTCTACATCACCAAGTCCAACAAGAAAGCGAAATGCAGATGCATCACCGTGAGCGGCAAGGACCACCTGTATATGACAGACGCATGGACCATAAACCATAACACCGCCATGCTTCTCACAAAGCCCCTGCCAGACATCTCCAACAGATATTTCAACGGTATCATCTTCCGAAAGAACAAGGGAGACTTCGAGAACATCATCAATGAGACGAAGAGATGGTATGAGCCGTTCGGAAAATACAATAAGTCTGCGGACGATATGACATGGAACTTCAAATACGGCTCACACCTCAACCTGACATACTTCGATATGCCGTACCAGGAGTTCGACGACAAATACAGAGGACAACAGTTCGCATATATAGGGATAGACGAGGTTCCTCAGATGGAGTTCAAAAGGTTCAAGTTCCTGATGACATGCAACCGAAACACGAACAACATCAAGTCTCGCATGCTGTTCACATGCAACCCCGATCCGCTGAGTTGGCTCAGACAGTTCCTCGACTGGTATATCGGTAAGGCTGACACCATATACGCTGACGGGAAGATGCACCCGGAGCGAAAGGGGTTCGTAATCCCTGAGAGAAGCGGCAAGATCAGATACTTCTATTCACCTGACGACAACGTGAGCAACATCGTATGGGGTAACACGCCGCATGAGGTCTACATGCAGATCAAGGATATCGCAGATGAGGGATGGAACGAGAACCTTGCTAGGTACGGACACACAAGGGAGACGTATCTCGTGAAGACATTCCGGTTCACCAAGGCGGACCTTCTTGACAATAAGGCCCTCATGGAACTCGACTCTGACTACATCAAGAACCTGTACCAACAGCCTCCGGAGGTAAGGGCCAGGGAACTGGAAGGAAACTGGGACATAATACGCACTGGCGACGACCTCATACAGCCTGCACACCTAGAGAGGGTGTTTCATAACCCTCCCATAATGGGAGACAGGATCAAAAGGGCGTCATGCGACGTCGCAGGAGACGGAGGAGATAACTGCTGGACATGGTTCCGTATCGGCAATCACGTTCAGGACTGCTTCGTGTGCAAGCTGAACGTATACGACACAATCCCGCTCATCAAGGCAAAACTACGTGAATGGGGTGTGAACGAGGAGAATTTCATATATGACCTCCAAGGAGTCGGACAAGTATTCAAGGGAGCTTTCCCGAATGCGGTAAAATTCAACAACCAGGAGGCGTGCGACGGGGATGACAGGAAACTGTATGACTGCAAGAAGTCACAGTGCGCATACCTTTTCGCACAACACACGCAGCAAGCGGAATGGAGCATAGAGCCTACTCTGCTTGACAGGGTATACAACGTACACGGAGTAGACATGTCCGTGAAGAACATCCTCATGCAGGAGAGGAAGGCCATCCGGCAGGATATGAGCAAACAGGATCGCGGGTGGTGTCTCATACACAAGGAACAGATGAAGCACAAGTCCATCGTCGGACGCTCTCCGGATGCTGTTGAGGCGCTATGCCAGTTCGAGAAGTTCGACCTCGACGGAGAGGAGATGGAGATACCTGCTTTTCTGAACGGACACATAAGAAGTGTAAGAACAATAGCATTATGTTAAACACGGTCAGACGGCCCATGAGACCCATTAGCCCCACTTGACCCATAAAACAAAAAAAATTATGGAACAGACAACACAGAAACAGAACAGAAAGTTAAGGGGACTGCTTATAAAAAAGCCGTTCTACCGACTGTTGCCGGACGTACCGGACGAGAGGACACCTAACAACAGCAGCCTACTGAGAGACCTTGGCGAGAAAGCCGTCGTCAGAGACAACAAAGTCTACATGGAAGAGACGCAGGCAGACTTCCAGAGACAGTTCGACCCTGAGAGCCACGCCATCAACGACAGGAACGTATACATCAACTACAGGAAAGGATCGGACGGGCTGTATTACGAAGAGGACTTTCCAAGATATGCGGAGGCATACCAACAGGAGATATTCAGGGACAGAATGGCACGTACGACAGGAAACGACATCCAGTTCGACCTTGCTGATGATGTGGTGGATGACAAGAACTCGAAAACATACAATAAGTTCAAGGCAGGATGGGCAGACAAGAGGATGGAGAACGCATGGCACTTCTCCATCAAGTCAGACTACAAGACGGCTGATACTGCATTCGTTGGAATACTGACAAGGGGAAAGTTCAGTTGGAAGGTCCTGTCATACGACCAAGACGACATCCTGTATCCGCATTATGACAGAATCAGCGGCGAGCTTTCCGTGTTCGCACGCACATATCAGGCAGACGACGATGATGGGAACAGCAGAAACTACATCGACGTGTGGGATGACAAGTTCTACTACAGGCTCGTGAATGAGTTGCCTGACGAGAATAAGAAGGATGACGACACGGAGGGAAGCGGAGTGCTCAGCACCATGTCTGGCGACTATGACGTCAGCGGATATGTTCTTGAGGAAAAACGTACACACGGGTTCGATTCGATACCGGTAGCATACCACAGGCGTGACGACGGCCCTGTATGGTCCGCATCACAGGAGACTATAGAACATCACGAGGCGGCATTCTCGCGTCTGGCGCAGAACAACCACGACTTCGGACTCCCGATCATGTACCTCAAAGGAAACGGCAAACAGATGAAGGAGATAGCTACGCAGAACATGTCGTACGCATCAAAAATCTTCATCATACCGTCCGAGGGTGACGCAGGCTTCATGAACAGACAGGACGCATCAGGAGCATACAAGACGGAGCTTGACATGCTCGACGCGAAGATATACTCACAATCAGGAGTCGTCAAGGCGCCGGAACTGAAATCCGGAGACACACCTGCTGCAGCCATAAAGCTGCTGTACTCGGACGCCTTCACAACGGCACTGCTGGAGATACAGGAGTATGACGAGTTCCTTTGTAAGATGATCGAAATCTTCAAGTGGGGATACGGCATCGAGACAAACAGCAGGCTTGACTTCATGAACACAAGGATATCGTTCTATATCACCCCGTTCATCCCGATCAACGACCAGGAAGTAACGACGAACCTTGCCACCGCCGTCCAAAACGGATTCTGCTCAAAACAGACCGCATCGGAGAAGTTCTACTTCTCAACGCCACAGGAGTGGGACCGCATACAGAAGGAGAAGCACGACGAGAAACAACAGGAGCTTCTTATCGAGGAGCAACGTCTCGACATGCAGAACGATGCCAACGTCGAGATGCAGGAGGAACTTGCAGACATCGAAACTGAACAGCAGATCGAGGTCATCAAGGCTCAAGGCGAAGAGGAAGGCGAAGAGGACAGGAAGGCGGAAGTGAAGACACGAAAAGGGCGTGTGAACACCGGAAGAGGTCGAGGAAGACCTAGGACGGTAGGAACCGACAAGTGGGGAAACAGGGAAAATGAGAACAACTGGGGGTCGTACAATGCCACCCATTAGAGTGTAGACGGGTGGCGGTGAGTGCCGTCACCCTCATAAATATCGAGAAAGAATGGAAACATACACATTGCTCATACCGGAAGGATACGAGACACCGACTGACGACGACATCAAGAGGGCGAAGCGGTGGACTCTTCTCAGGAACCGGAATGCCGCTGTACTGTCCGACCGCATCACCGAGATCCTACAGGATGCGATACGTGAGATGGTCAGAATAGCGTACAAATACAACTGCACGCCAGAGAATTTCCAGTTCTCGCAGGACAAAAAGCTGCGGGAAGATATCGCCGCATTACTGTCTGAGATGGAAGACGAGATAATGGAACTCGTGGAAATATACTCACTTAACGAGACTGCAGACGCAGAAAGGCGTTCGCTACTCCTCCCGTGGCTGGCAGCACTCAGCAGCAAGGGGAACAAAGGACTGAAGGCAACGCTCCATGCACGTGTCAGACAGTTCATGTACGACACGGAGGCACAGATCGCGGCAATGAAACTCGCAGGGTACGGACAGACGAAAGCGACAAACAGAAGCGTCTCCACGATGCATGCCGTCTACACTGCCCCGGAAGTGCTGGCGGCGTTCAAGAGAAAGTCTGCGGCCATGTATATCAACAGCCACGGCACACACTACGGGAACGTGGGACTGTCGAGCAGCGGAGCGAACAATGTCGAGTCCTTCGGGAGACAGACGGCCACAATAGCATGGATGAAATCACAACTCCTGGACTTCGTTGACAGGGGAGCAGCAGGATACTACCAGATGAGAGGATCAGCGTACGAATGCGACATATGCGACTCACAGGTAGGGCTGCATATCGGGAACTTCGTAAACGATCTGTACCCGCACAACAACTGTATGTGCTTCCGCGTGCCAGTATGGGTCAAGGAAGGACGCGTAACAACTCGTAATACAACAAACAAAACAGAATAAATATGCTAGAACCAAGTCCACGCCTCAAGAAGGAGGCAAAGAGAATCGGCTGTGAGCCGAACCACATCATACTCGCAGACCTCATACTCTGCGGGTACACCAACGCCGAGGCATACGATATCGCATACAGCGAGAACGTGTCAATGAGCGCTAAGATGAAGATCGAGGAACGTGAACGCGTCTTCGCGTCAGAGGGGTATAAACGCGCCTATGAGGAGAAGCGTAACGCAAGGAAGTTCGCAACAGAGAACGTAGAGCTTCGTGACAAGAACGACGTCGTGAGAGAGGTGAACAACCTCATCAATCAGGCGACAGACGTCAAGCAGAAAGCGGACCTGCTGAAGATCCTGGCCGACATACAGCAGATGAAGAAAGACGCGACCTCGGACGACGAGGATCCGGTACAATTCTTCTTCGGCCTCTCCTGCGACATGTGCCCGCTGCTGGCAAGGTACAACGAGATGCTTGGAAAGAAGTATGCGGGGAAGGAACGCGGCGACCTCGAAAAGGAGGTGCTGCCAGACGAGATGCAACGTCTCATCGAACAGGCAGATAACGACATCAGAAAGATGCGCATAAAAGAAAAAGCGGGGTACTAAGCCTCGCTTTTCTATAATGTCTCAATCTCTGCTTTTAATTTCGCTATCTCCTCGTCTATTTCTTGGCGAATCATTTCATCGTGCTTGTCAAGCAGGGGACCGATGAGAGACATATAATGCCTATAGCACAATTCATGCTCACCACCAGCCATTACTGTTGCGTAAGTCAGTAAATGTTTGCATGAAGGAGTAATCTCTTCCTTGACCTTGCGCAATTCTTCTAACCGGCTATTTATCTGTATAGCCCTGTTATATTGTTCATTTGTCATAATACCTTCCCTTTCCTTATCCTACATTCCTTCCCGTTCCTGTCGTACACCCTAAACAACGGGACAACCGGGCATACCCTGAACAGCCTGCGTAATAGCCTGGGCGTTAACACCACCATCATGACATCATCACCCTTTTTATCCCTGCAGAATAACTGTACATTATAGCCGTGAGTGACGGCATACAGCAGAGCCTTGCGTGCATAACGATCCCTGCGGCGCATATTCTCAATGAACACGCGCATGCTATCATCGACGCACTTTACCGTAAAAGACCACTCTCCCCTTACCTCGTTCCATTCACTTGTAAAAGACGGGGCTTCGTCCTCGCTACAGTCCGGACAGACGGCACGATCAGGCACGTCCTCCTGCATGACCTCGACAAAAGGTTTCGGGTCGCCTGTCAAAAACACTTGGAACTTACAATTAAACGGCTTCTCTCCCATGATTCCATTCTAACATTATATCGGAGCAAGCCTAAGCCTGCTCCGATCCGTTCAACACGTCCAGCGCCTGATCAGCAAGATCGTCCTGGTCCATCTGACGCTCAGCCTCGTCGGACTTCTGTCTGCCGGAGCGCATGATATCCTCATAGTCAGCGACAAAACGCTGAATCTTGTCATCGACGAGGGAATACAACTCTTGACGGTGACCCGTCATCTTACTGATATAGTCCTTTATCCGCGCCTTATCCCAGCCCTCAGCCTTCAGGGTCTCCCTCATGCGCTTCTCCATCTCCTTCTCAGGAAGAAGCATGTAAGGATACTGCATGATGTCCAGAAGGAAATTGAAGGCATCATGGATATACACGTTCTCGATAAGACAGACGCTCATCATGTTCCTGAAGATACCCTTGAGGAACACGTCATGTCCACTGCCCTCGGCATAGGCCGCGGTGATGACACCGTACATGCCGGACGTCTGAGGTATCCTGACACTCCACGAGCCGTCAAGGTTACTCACGTTTATCGTCTCGATACCTACACCGCCCTTCTTTCCTGAACCGTCGCCGTGGCCGGCGGGGATGACGGACCTTGAACGCCACAGCTTGTAGTTCCCTACCCTCGCCGGCTTCACGAACGGGATAGACCTGCCCTTATTCTCCATCATCTTCCACGCCCTCCATAACATCAGAACTCTCACCGCTGCTGACGATATCATTGAGATATGACAACTCGCTCGCAGCCTTCTTGCACTTGTAGAAAAGCTCAAGATCCGAACTCTCGCCATTGTCCATCATCGACACAGGCTCCACGTCATCCTCACCGTCCAGGACACTCTGGCACAACTCCATCTGGAGATAGGCAAGGACAAGCTGAGAACGGCACTCCTCCTCAGACAGGCCACCTACGAACTTTATGAACTCTCCCGTTTTGCTCAAGGACAAACCTCGCGCACCCTCACTGTTGTTTAACACTACATTCATAACGACTATTTTTTCTTGTTAGACTTGTTTGACTTAGCACTCTTCTTCGGACGGCCCGCCCTTTTCTTGACGTCAGGCACAGGCGCCGGACAACCGGAAATGTCGTCACAGCCCTCATCGCCAGCAGACGACGTGACATAAGCATCATCCGGCGCCTGCTGCTCAGCGACGTCCTCAACGTCATCAACAATGACGTTATCAACAATAACAGACTCAACAACGGGAACCTCAATGCCCGCCTCGATAATCTTACCGCCGTAGCCGTTGTCCTTGACAACCGGTCTTGGCGCACCTGATCTGTCTTCCTGTATAACTCCCATAACAAAAAAATTTTAAGGTTATTACTTAGCCACTGTATGACCGAAGCATCCGCCACGGTCGTGGGACATATCCAACTCACTGACCTCAATAAGCTCCATGACGACTAACGGTTAAAGACCCTAGACCAGAAACCACGGCTCTCAAGACGGGCCAGCCTCTCACTCTGCGCACGGTACTTCTCGCGCCACGCGTCACACTCCCTGACAAGCATGCTCGTGCCCTCGATCTGGGAATCAAGTTCACTTTTCAGCCTGTCGCACTCCTTCGCAAAATGAATATGCAAACCCTGCTCGTTCTTCATCTGCTTCTCCAACTCACGATACGCCGTTAAGGACGGACGCCACCTCTTCTTCTTCTCTTCCATAGCTTTACCTTTTGATTATGTTACTAAACTCATAAAACTTCCTGCCAATGAAACGTAACCTTATCATATCATCACACCTTTACACTGTAATCAAGATCATTGTCACAATACACCTCATAGAACACACCAGCGGCCTTGCGCACCTTGTGGAAGTTCAGACGCTTCATGTCAGAGACCATCTGACGCATCGTGGGATGATCACAGCCCAGCATCTTACGCATGCAGAACTCGTCATACCTCTCAAGGAGAACCTGAGCACCGACAAGCTGGGCAGTCTCGTTATGACCGGCCCACGCACTCGCACGAAGACCCTCGGCACGGGCGAAGATGTCGAAGTACTGGCCGTTGGCCTCCTGGTAGTCGTCGTCACTAGTGTGGTCGAACAGGAAACCGTCCGAACGCAGACGACGGAAACCGTCGATCATCCAGTTACGGATGCCGGGAAGCTCGGCACGCAGCTTGCTGCCAAGCTGAGGGTCCATCTCGTCACGCCGCACCGTCGCCTTGAACACGATCTCAACTATCCTGCGACGGAAAGCCTCATCCATACGCCTGTTCGACGGCTTCTGGTTCATAGAGAAGATCAGGAACGGAATGTCATAGGCGATGTGGATGTCACGACCGATGTTACGGGCACTCTGAGGCTCACCGCTGCACAGCTTCTTGAACGCGTCACTACCCTTGCTGATGTCACCCATGTCAACCTCACTGCAGATGTTGAAGATCTTACCCTCTATGCTCGCCATCGTCAGCATGCGGCTGATCTGATTCCTGTCAAGCAACTCACCCATCGAAGCCTCACTGATGTTGTCATAGCCGTAGACGGCACGCACGACATTCTCTATCGTCGTCTTACCATTGGCACCACTGCCGATAAGCCACAGCGTGTCCTCAACCACATGACCCATCATACGACGGTTCACAATACCAAGACCAAGGTACTTCTGAAGACGCATAACATCCTTCTGAGACAACATCATACCAAGAAACGAAGTCCATAAAGGACACACAGCGGACGGATCATAGTCGTATGGCAACAGATCAGTCACAGGCATACGGTCATCGAAAGGATGATACACAGGAGAGTCAATGTCACCGAAATCCCATACACCGTTCGAGAAACCGACAACAGAGGGATTACACAACAAAGGACTGCTGCATACACCAGCATAGGCACTAGACAACATCTCACCCTTTTTGTCCATCCAGTCACCCGTCACAACGAAATCACCAGCACCACTCGCACCGATGATAGCCTCACCGACAACATCCATGAACACCGAAGGACTGATAACAACCCAGACACGACCGTCAAAACCCCATACCTTACATACACCACTCTTACCCTTCACACTGATCTCAGTGCCACGGAAACACTTACAGCACGCATCACGCAAAACAGCATGATACGCATATAAACGCTCGTTACGACGACGCACCTGGTAGGCACGCAACAATGACGTGCGGTCTATACAGTCACGCAACTGGACAGAATAATAACCTATCTCAGCACGCAAACGATCCGAATTGTCCGATAAAACCAACTTCTTCGACATATATTCCAATCTCCTAAACAATGTAGGATGTACCTTAATGTAGAATTCCTATATATACACTATTAAAATCCTTTTCAGTATTTTATATTGTATAGAAATAGGTTTTATCCTACACAGACTACATTCACAACGCAAAGATAACCCTTTGTTTATAAGGGTTTCAGAGCAATGTAGGATTAATGGTATAAACAGCAGATTATCCTACATTTTTGGACACAAAAACCAAATTTTAACTATATTTTAACAGTTTTGAGGACTTTTTGAGAGAAAAAAATAAAAAAAAATAAAAAATTCAGAGAAAAGGTCACACCCGCCTGCCGGCTGCGGCTTTGGGGGGCTTGTACCCTCGCAGGCATGAAAAAGCGGTAAATTTGCCACATTATTTATATAATGTGTCGTGTATTTTTTGTGAATATTTATGCGCTTTTAATTTGCGCCTTTTGTCCCCTAAAATCATCACATTCCGCACATTTTTTCAGTTCTTTTTTCTTTCCTACCATACAGAATTTTGTAAGTATTTTTCCGTCGCTTAAGGTAGTTTAACGAAACGTGCATATAATAGGGCACTTTATGATAAAATGTTTACAGAAATAGGGAAATTCCCTTAAAATAATTAACGTTTGGTAAATAATCACGACAAAGATATTTGTCGAAATGCTTGCAAATATGGGTTATTTTCGCTATCTTTGCAGTAGTAATAAAAGAGATTATTACACTACATTTGACATATTGACACACTTCAAAAAATTGGAATTATGAGTAAAAAGTTGACTGAAAGTGCAAACGTGAATAATAGTACCGTTGCACTAGTTGAGGACATCGTTAAGCCTTCAAAAGGTCGTGTTTCCCAAAACGTTGACAATTCAACCGACACCGCAAACGTGATGGATGCGGACGAAACCGAAAGTGTTTCAAAACGCATTTTGTTTGGCAAAATTCGTTCTCTGGTTGGTTTTCCTGAATTAGACGAACAAACACTATTTGCCACATCTAAGAATTTCGAGGAATTCAAAAGGCGTTTGGCGGACGAGAAAAAGAAACTGAATGAAGAAACCGAGAAACTAGAAAGTATGACAATATCACAAATCTGTGATGTTATTGAAAGTTCCGAGTTTTCGGATGACTTTAAAAGGTTTGTTTCTTTCGGTGGTTTGTCTTTGGTTGAAATTGCAAACAAATTCCTTATTTCGCCAAAGGGGAAAGTTATCCTTTATCACGGCAAACAGAGTGAAGACTCAGAGAAATTCGAGGAAAGTAAGGTTTGCATTTCTGGAAAGCATAAGAAATACGAGGATATCACATTTATTTCTTATGTGGACTACAATACAACAAATGTTATTCGGGCTTTCCGGAACTTCTGTTATTACACTGCTAGTTATAAGAGATGTTTGCGGAAAAAGGAAACGGAAACTACTTTGGTAGAAATGTATCAAAAGGCAGTCAGTTGCCTGAAGAAGGACTTTGGGTATACGATTGAAGAAATTCACGGCCTCAACTAAAAAAGAAAAGGGTGTATCATCTTAAAAGGTGGTACACCTTTTTTTTGTTTCCCTTTTATCAGGTTCTTTTTTTTTGTGTGCAATACCTATTAAGTTGGTTTTATGCGGTCCGATTCCGCAAATAGGGCTTTTTACACGGTGTAAGTGCCTAAGAGTTAACTAAGTTAGTGCTTTTAGGTGTGCTATTTCGTGTTATCTTTGATTTTGTTATGTCGGTACAAGCGAAAGCCGTTTTTGTATTGATTGCGAAACGTATCGTTTCGGGTACGTCTGCAAAGTCCAACGTGTTTGGATGTGGCAAAGGAAACAATCATTTAAGACGGTCGGTAACCTGTGTTTGCGTGTGTGTCTGGTAGCCGTAAAGCCGTATAGTGCCCGATATTAGAAATAATCCATAATTGAGTTTTCATTATTTTTCTCTCATGGCGTTTGCCGTCAGGCTGAAACGTGTGAGAGATTTTCGGGCTGCGGGTTTGAAAGATAATCCGTAGCCTACGATCATGTTTTGGTAAAATTACATTCCGCCAGGAAATTGGGCGTCCGATTCGTCCGCATGATGCTATTATTCACTTAAAACTTTAATATTATGGCTAAGGAAATGTTAGCAGAAATTTATCTGCGTGAGTTCGGAGTTGAGGAGATGATAGATTTCGTCTGCTCGTTGACAGATGATGAAATAGAAAAACTTTCGTTATGAACTTACACAATGAGGACAGAAAGCGGCTTGACTGTGAGCGCAGCCAGGCCGCACGATATTTTGCGGAGCGATATTCTAGGGAGGAGCGTTATCTGCGTATTTTCGCGCGTGACTTCTCTCGTTATCTTTCCTCTGCTGATTATCTCAAGAGTTCGGAGTCGAGAAAGGTTCAGGTGTATTATGATTTCCTTCTTGACTTCGAGCGGCTGAAAGAGCTGATGAAAGAATTCCGTTGGTCGAAAGAGTTTCTTTTGGATCATGGAATTGATTTCGTCGCAATACGAAAATTATACTTCTCCGTGCAGTGATATGTGCGGGGAAGACTTTTGTCTAATTAAAACTCAATTGATTATGAATTACAAAGAAGTTTGTGAGTTTCTGCTCACAGGATACGTTGATGTCACTCGATGTGATATTTTAGTATTCGACGGGAACGAGAACCTTGGGGAGATTTTCCCCGACCTTTGCGATTCCCCCGATTCCGTTAAGCCTGGGAAGTACTTTTATTTCTTTTCGGACAACGACAACCATCTTCTTGATTTGGAGGAGTGTTTGTCGTTTACAACCGACGAGGTTGCAGAATACGAATTTCCGTCAAAAGATGGTTGGTATTGTTTATTCAAGATTGAGGAATAGTAGGAAGTACGAATATTAAAATTTTACGATTATGAGAACAAGAACTGCAAAGATGTTTGCCGGTCGCCATTATGTTTTGGCGGCAACTGCGAGACGTGACGTTCTTTGGTTGAACCCCGTAAAGGTTTCAGCCCGTCGTCGTGTCCTTTCCGACCTGTGGAGTTAATTCCCTGGTCGTGTTGTTTGCGGTGGAGAGTACGAAAAATACTCTCCGCTGCCTTATGTTTAATTCAAAAGTACGATAATTATGGAATTTATCTACACAGAAATGAAAAAGCACCCCTTACGTAACTGTTGGATGGTGTTCGTTCCGAAACTGCCTTTCATCCCGCCTTATTTCGGTACGAAGAAAGAGTGCAATGTGGCCAGGCTTTCAGCCGAAAAGAACGCTACGGAGTTTTTCGCTCTGTGACGCAAAACACTTTGGAAGTACGAGAATATTTCCAAAGTACGATAATGTTTCATTTAAATTTATCTCAATTATGATTCCAAGACAAGAGTATGAATTAGTTTCAATTTCCAAGTTGGGAGTTGAGAACGGAACGCCACTCGTCTGCGAGGACTGCGGACGCACGATTTTTAATCAAGCGTACATCAAAGGCAAGAAAGACGGAATAACTTATTGCGTCGGACTTACCTGCGAAAAAAAACTCTTGAAAATCAGCCACGTTTCATTTGACTTTGAAACGATGATGAAATTTGAGAGCGAAGAGCATCTTTTCGACGAGGCAGCGCGTACCGCGAAATGGGTTTCAAAGAATTTCAAAGAATACAAAGAAAGGAATCTGAAACCTTATGTTGAAATTTACGACTGGCACTCAAATGAAGAAAACAAAGATTATTTCTGTGTTTACATCAGGACTGACGAGAAATACAATGGTCTCCAGATGAAAGGCATGCAACTCGCATCAACAATTTCAATGGAGCAGCGTTTCAAGGTTTTCTTTAATCAGTTTGTGGCCTAACCAAAACTTTCTGCGGGTTGGATCTCGCGGAAAGTACGATAATTCTAAAACCACAATTATGAAAGATTTGTTTTATTTCGCTCTGACGTGCGTTATTTTCGCTCCAGCGGCTTTTCTTCTTCTCAGCGGTAATTTATACGCTGAGATAATTTTAATGGCTTACGTGGCAATTCTGTGCGTTTTTATGCCTAAAAAGATTTGGCGCAGGATTCTGCGTGCGAACATTCGCTATTCAAAGCTGCTTGAGGGTTGATTCCCTCAAGTAGTACGACAATTCACTAAACTCAATTTTTATGACTACAAAGGACGAATTTAGGAAAAGCGTCCGTGATCACTACGACAACATCACGGATGAGCAGATAGAGGAATTTCTGTCTGAGGAGTTCGACGAGGAAATGTCCTTGCGTGACAATCTCGATTGGTTTCTGACATTCCTGCAGGATATGTTGGACTGATTTTCTTTTGGAGGGCTGACGCTCTCCGAAAGTACGATAAACAATTCTAAAGAAAGGAGAGGTTATGAAAACGTTCAAACAGATTTCCGCTCAGATTGAAAGAATCGAGCGGTTGTATTACGATTTCGGTTGTGGTACGAGAAAGATGTTGGAATCGGCTGAGAGGTTCTTTTCGTCTCAGCAGAATGTGGGGCTACAATTTTAATTCAATAGATTATGAAACAGATTGACCGCTACACTCTGAAAGTCATCCGTGAGCACAAGAATGCACGGATAAAGACACCGATTTGGGAATTGATGCCGATTTCAAAGTGTTGGATCGGCCTGCCTAAGATTCAGTACGTTATCTGGTGGGGAAAATCCATTTTAGACTACTGCGACAATTATAAGGACGCAGTAAGGCGCAGACGTGAGATTTACAACCTTGCGTGACTTTATTTCCCGATGATTGATTTCGTCGGGGAGTACGAAAATTATTCACTAAAAACTCTGGATTATGAAACAAGTAACTTGCAAACTTTACAAGTTCGAGGAATTATCGGACGAAGTAAGAGAAAAACTGGTAGACAAAAATCGGTTTGACGTTGGCGACGACATGATGGACGGACCGAACGACGAGTACGAATGTACGTTAATTGCATTTGAAAAACTTTTCGGATGTAAGGTACATTATGAAGTTTCTTATTGTGGCAGTACTTGGTGGGTAGAAGATTTCTATCCTATAGGAAAATATTGCAACGAGATTTCTGCGAAAGAGATTAAGGGGAAATACGTCCTGCGTGTTATTAATTCTTTCTATGATGATATTTTCCCGCGCAAACTTTATTGGGGAAAATTCAAGTGGGATGAAAACGGGAAATCTCTCACTCGTAAACGTTATTCAAATATTACACGAAGTTATGAGGGTTGCCCTCTTACTGGCTGTTGTTATGATTTTACCATCTTACAACCAATTTTTGATTATCTAAAGAAACCGAATTGGGATCTTTCTCTGAAAGATTTAGTTAATGTATGCTTGTGTGCCTTTTTCAATGAATGGAGAAAAGAATACGAATATTATTGCGACAATACCGATAATTGCATCGAAGAAGAATTATCGGAGCGTTGGAGTAATGAGATGTTCTTTGAGGATGGGAAAATGTTCGACGGTATTTACGAGGTGGTCGTCTAGAATTATTTTGGTGGGATTGATTTTCCACCAAAGTACGAATAACCAAAATTTTACAATTATGATAAAAGGATATGGGAAACAGGCACAAATACCGCCTTTACCGTCGCAATTGCGTATTGCGCAGTCCGTTATTCCCTCGGCATGTCTCGAAAATTCGAGAATACTTTACGAGGGAGGTTCTGAGAAAGACGAAAAGACTTATCTAGGATGGTTTTGCATCCAAGTTTTTCGCAAAGGAAAGTTTTTCTTTAATGACGG